>Ga0272446_1001895_pt1 | contig 29638 bp, 22 predicted proteins | sample YNPCB0061_FD_194587 | JGI IMG/M metagenome (GOLD analysis project Ga0272446, IMG submission 194587) | Hot spring microbial mat communities from Yellowstone National Park, WY, United States - YNP-CB-006-1 | ecosystem: Environmental > Aquatic > Thermal springs > Hot (42-90C) > Sediment | place...
GTAGGTCAGAAAAAAACCCGCCACTTACCCACGGCGACCCGGCCGAGGCCGGACCGCCTGGACAATCCCAACCGTCCCGTGTCCATCCTGTCAAACAGCAAGCCGGCGCTATGCGCACTCGCACCGGCGCCCGACCATCAAGCAGCTCCTGTGCCAGTCCGGTAGCACGGATTTGCGCCTACTTGCCGACGGGCTCGGGTGGCGGCCGCCACCCCGAAACCCGCCCGACAAGCCTCCCGCCTTGCGGTATTGCCCAGGAGAAACCGCCGAAATGGCGATCCGCCACCCCTCCGCGCATTCCGCCACTTCGCCTCCTGCTTGCCCGACGGTTCAACAGCCTCTGGAGGTTACGGCCCGCATGCCGCAGCGCACTTGCTGTCCGCGCATCCGACAGCGACATCGTACTCGGCCTTGCCCGTCGGATACTGGGCTTCGCAGTCGTCGATGCAGGGCGGGATGGTCGATGCGTCGGTGTCGAGGGTGCAGGCGAGCATGCAGTTGACGAAGGAGTCGTCGCAGGCCGGGTCGAGCAAGCAGCCGTTGATTTCGGCGCAGCACTCGCGCTGGGCGCATTCGTTGCACGACGGGTTCTGCTGGGAGTAGGGCCGGGCCAGCGTGCAGGGCGGGTCATCGGCAGGCGCGTCGAGGGTGGGAGCGTCGTCGTCGGCGGCGTCTTCCGCAATGGGAGCGGTCACGTCGCCGGCTGCCTGGTCTGTGCTCGTGTCGGGCGCATCGGACAGGGATGCCTCCTGGCCGACGAAGCGGTCGAGGCTGGCGTCGAGGGCGTTGGATCCGTCGGCGTGTCCGGTCGACGAGCACGCGGCAACCAGCGCGGCTGCGAGCAGCAAAGCGGCGGGGGTGGGGGCGGCGCAGAGCGGAGAGCGTGCCATGGAGGCCCACGATAGCTGAAAGGTCGCTGGCGTGTTGCGAAAAGGGCGGGGTGGTGGATACGCGTTCAATTGCAACAGTGTCAGCTCGGCTGTGGTCGAAGGGTCATGCCTCGTGCGTTGGCCGGATCTCCAGAACAAGCCCGTCGGCGTCCGCTGCGCCTACGACCGCTGAGTCGCGCTGTTTCCCCTCGATCAACGGTTCTTGACCGGGCCGCCTGGACTCGGCGCCTGTCCACCCGCCGCACCGTGCTCGCCCACGTCTGCGCTCTCGGCGACGGAGCGCAAAGGAATCCTGCAATGCGTCCGACCCTCGCCAGGGCTGATGTGCGTTGCGGGCGGTGTCGGTACGGTCTTGCGCGGTGCGGATTCGTCGCGGTAAAGGGCCATGAAACCAACGGACGAACACCGGTGTTGCGAGGCTGACGAATGAGGTTCGATCTCTGCCTTCTTCTCGCCGTGCTGCCGCTGGCATCCTGCGCAGGACGTGTCGAGCAGTCCGTGGCCGGTGCAACCGACGCCTCGGCGCCGACGCATCGGTCGTGTGCATCGAACCTGCCAGGCGCGGACGGCGCATGCGGACCGGCGCACGACATCGACTGCTGCGGGTCGTCGCATGTGCCCGGTGGCAGTTTCCTTCAATTCAACCGAGCGGAGTATCCCGCCACGGTCAGCGGCTTCGATCTGGACCTGCTGGAGGTTACGGTCGGTCGGTTCCGCGCGTTCGTCGAGGCGTATCCGGCGTCGAAGCCGAAGCCTGGCGACGGGGCGCATCCGCGAATCGCGGGTTCGGGCTGGCGCGCCGAGTGGGATGCGGCATTGCCCGCTTCTCGCGAAGAGCTCCGTTCATGGCTACGGGTGGACCCGTTCGGCCATCCTTGCACGATGTGGAGCGACGCACCGGTGGGGCATGAGGACGTGCCGATGGGCTGCATGAGCTGGGCGCTGGCGTTCGCATTCTGTGCGTGGGATGGCGGCAGGCTGCCGACGCTGGCGGAATGGAACTTCGCTGTTGCATGTGGAGACGAGCAGCGAGAGAACCCGTGGGGGCCAGAGCCATACGACAACACGCGAGCGGTGTATGGAGCACTGCCCGCTGGCGACCTGATACCGGCGGGGAGCAAGCCTGCTGGGCGGGGATGTTGGGGCCAGTACGACTTCGGTGGAAGCCGGATGGAGTACGTTCTGGACTTCATCGACGAGCACAACGAGCAATGCGCTCCGCCGGTTCCGTGCGTGGACTGCGCCGACCTGCTTGCGGAACACGCGAAGCATCGGGTTCTGAGAGACATCAACTACAACAAACTCAGCTCAAGTGTCGTCGAAGGGGCATGCCTCGTGCGTTGGCCGGATCTCCAGAACGAGCCCGTCGGTATCCGCTGCGCCTACGACCGCTGAGTCGCGGTGGTTCTCCTCGATCGACGGCTCCTGACCGGGCCGCCTGGACTCGGGGCGTGTCCACCCGCCCCATCGTGCTCGCCCACGCCTGCGTTCTCGGCGACGGAGCGCATAAGGCTCGGTGGGCAACCATCTTCGGAAACCGCGGGCGCGCCTCCGTCCTCAAACGCCGCGTGCGCTGTGCCGATCGGCAGGAACATCCGTCGCGGCCAGCCCTCGCCGCTCACCGTGGCGAAATCGTACCGGGCATAGAACCGTTCCGCTTCCTCGTCCATCGCGTCGACGATGACGCCAGTGCGCCCGATGATGCTCGCGGCGTCCACCGCCCGGCGCAATGCTTCCAGGAGGAGCTTTTCACCGAAGCGTCGGCCCTGCGGGCGTCTTGCGGGGAAACGGAACCCCAGGTGGATCGAAGGAACCCAGGGAGCGATCGGCGCGTGGCGATCGCAGCGACGAGGTTCTGTCCGCAACCATATATGGCGAGGCGCCCTGCGCGGTGCAGTCAGGAGAGGAGACTGCGGAATCCGCACGCCCATGCGCTTTCTGCACGGTCGACAGAACCGCGAATCGACGATTCCCCGCAAGAATGCGCGGGGTCGCGTCGGCACGGCATGTGCTGTGGATGGTGCCGACGAACCAACAAGGAGGATTCCCATGCTACGTTCCAGTCAGCTTCGTCCCTTCCGGCTCCTGGGCTTCACCGCAGCGCTGCTGGTCGCGGGCAGCGCCTGCGCAGGCGGCAGCGAGCCCGACATCGCGCAGAACCAGGCCGCTCTGCAGGCAACCGAACCGGGCCTCGACCACGAGGGCAATCCGCCCCGCCGGCCGAAAGCCTGTCAGTCCGACCAGGATTGCAACGGCGCATGCCCTCCCGGATCCAAGGGCTGCACCTGCGCCACCACGCCGCGGGGCGACAAGATCTGCGCACCGAGCTGTGCTGCTGATGCCGATTGCCCCGTACCGCCCGGCGCTCCTCCGGGCAAGTGCAACCAGGGCGTGTGCGCGCCACCGCCGCCGCCCCCGCGTCCCAAGGCTTGCCAGAGCACGGACGACTGCCGCGACGCATGCCCTCCCGAGGCGAAGGGTTGCACCTGCGCGGCCACGCCGCACGGAGACAAGGTTTGCGCTCCCACGTGTAGCGCGGACAGCGATTGTCCGTCGGTGCCGGGCGTGCCGCCGCTGCATTGTCGCGGAGGAGTTTGTGCGCCTCCTCCGCCCGACCAGCACCCGTGATCGTCGAGGCTGGACGGGACGCGTCGGTCATGCGACGGTAGCACGCGCCGTGACGCAAGCGGAGCCGCGACGAGGATGCCGACCGGGACCACACGTGCAGGAGTGATTCGAGGGGGGCTGCTCGTTGTGCCCCTGCTGCTGGGAGCCGTGCTCGTCGGGACGGCGGCGGCTGGCCTGTCCGCTGCCGAGCAGGTCGGTCCGGTGCTGGCGCGCGGACAGTCGGAAACCTATCTGCGAGCCCTGCGAGAGAGCATGCGTCCGCCCTTTCACCCGGACCAGCAGGCCCTGCAGCGTGTCCTGGATCGCTACCATGCAGAGGGCCTGCGGTACATTGCTGTGCTCGACACGGGCGGGGTGACGGCGATGGCGGTGGGCGATTCGGGGCTTGGCAATTGGCCGCTGCCCAAACCCCACGAGCTGCAGCGAGGCGCCGGCCGGATACGTGTCCTGACCCCGCCGCCGCCACCCGCGCCGCCGCCTCCGCTCCCACCGGGGTGGTCGCAGGAAGACGCAGCGGATTGGCCTCCTCCTTATCCACCTCCGCCCGCGGTGGCGCTGTCGGGGATACCTGCGCCTGGCCCGACACCGGGACAAGCCCAGCCACCCGTCGAAAACACGGTTGTGATGGAGTTCGTGCCGGTCCCGGCGCAGCGGCTCCTGTCCCGCGCGCGTACCACGATGGCGTTCAGCGCGGCAGCCGCGGTGCTCCTTATGGCGGCGTCTGCCTTGCTCTGGCGGCAGCTCGCAAAAGAGCAGGCCGCGGAAGCAAAGTGGGAGACGCAGCGTCATCTGGCTCGTCTCGGCGAGATGACCGCGGTGCTGGCTCATGAGATTCGAAATCCCCTGGCCGTCGCGAAAGGGCACGCGCAGCTTCTGCGGGAGAAAGTAGCTGCGTCCGACCCCGCCAGCGACCAGGTCGATCAGGTGGTCGACCATCTGGTGCGGCTCGAGGTGCTGACGGGCCATCTGCTGGACTTTGCCCGCTCGGAGCAGGTGCAGCGGCAGGACGTCCGCCCTGCGGAGATCCTGCGCGACGCTGCGATTTCCCTCGAACCGCAGCGGATCTCGCTCGACGTAGACGACGCGCCCGAGCAATGGTCTCTCGACCCGGTTCGTATCCGTCAGGTGTTCGTCAATCTGCTGCAGAATGCGCTGCAGTCCTCGGCTGGTGAGGCGACGGTGGACGTACGGATGTGGCAGGGCGGCGTGACGCTCGAGCTGTCTGTGCGGGACCGGGGCCCCGGCATCGATCCGGGCGAGGAGGAGAAGATCTTCGAGCCTTTTCACACGAAGCGGGTTCGCGGTACGGGTCTTGGGCTGGCGGTGGCGCGGCGAATCGTCGAGGCGCACGGGGGCAGCATTCACGCGGAGTGCCCCGATGACGGTGGAGCCCTGTTTCGCGTGAGCATTCCCCAAGCGTGAGCGGCCATGGCGACGATTCTTGTGGTGGACGACGAGCAGGGCATTCGGAGCTTTCTACGGGAAGCGCTCCGCACGGAGGGGCACGATGTCGACGAGGCGGCCGACGGTTCGGAAGCGCTGCGGAAGATGGCAAGACGCGCGTACCAGGTTGTGTTGACCGATTTGAAGATGCCAGGGATGGACGGCACTGCCCTGCTGGAGCGGATACGTGAGGACCACCCGGAGGTCGAGGTGATCGTGCTGACGGCCTATGGTACGGTGGAGTCGGCCGTGCATGCCATGAAGCTGGGCGCGTTCGACTACATCCAGAAGCCTGTCGCGAGCCCGTCGGAGGTGCGTTTGCTCGTACAGCGAGCGGCGGAGCGGTATCGGGCACGCGGGCTGACGGAGGTGGGCGGGGAGGGAGGGGAGATTCGATTGACGTGGGGGGCTCCGGCGATGGTGCCGGTCGCGCGAGCGGTGGAGCGGGTCGCGCGCACGGAGGCCACGGTCTTGCTGCTCGGGGAGAGCGGGACGGGCAAGGAGGTCGTCGCGCAAGCCATTCACAGGCTCGGCGCGCGGGTATCGGGGCCGTTCATGGCGGTCAATTGCGCCGCGTTGTCCGAGAGTCTGCTGGAGAGTGAGCTGTTCGGCCACGAGAAGGGGGCTTTCACGGGAGCGTTGGCGCGGCGCCGAGGGCGTATCGAGGCGGCAGAGGGAGGCACGTTCTTCCTCGACGAAATCGGCGAGCTCAAGCCGGCATTGCAGGCCAAGCTGCTTCGCGTGCTGCAGGAGCGGCGGTTCGAGCGGGTAGGGGGCAATCAATCGATCGTGTGCAACGTGCGGTGGATCGCCGCGACCAATCGCGATCTGAAGGCGATGATGAAGGACGGCGCGTTCCGCGAGGATCTGTATCACCGTCTCGCCGTGTTCCCCATCCAGATTCCCCCGTTGCGTGAGCGTCTCGAGGATCTGCCGTACCTCGCCGAGGCGCTCGCGGCACGCATCGGTGCGAATCTGGGACTACGCGCACTGCGGATCGACTCGTCGGCGCTGGACCTGCTGCGCAAGCGTCCCTGGCCGGGCAACATCCGGCAGCTTGCCAATGCCATCGAGCGTGCGGCGATCCTGGCGGGCACATCGACACTTCGTGCGGAGCACTTCGCCTTCGAGACCGAAGCGAGTCCGGCCTCTGGGTCGTGTGCTCAAACGCTCGAGGATCTGGAGCGCGAGGCCATCCGGCGGGCGCTCGACCTGCACGGCGGCAATCGGAGAAAGGCGGCGGAGCACCTGGGGATCGGGCTGCGAACGTTGTACGAGAAGCTGAAGAAGTACGGAGCGGGCTGAGAACCGCGCCGTGCTCGGGCCGTCACCGGCGGAGCGTCCGCACGCGATCGCGCATGGCGCTTTCCCCGAGCGCACTACGGGTACACCGTCGTTTGCATCGTTACGCGGCTGTCTCGCTGGGACAGCCGTACCACCAGGCGGTTCCAGCGGCCGTTGCCGGACTTGATGTCTTCGACGACGAGCGTACCGATGCCGTCCATCACGGCCTGGGGTGTCGTTACGGCGAAGAGCTGACCGGTGTTGTCGGATGCGACCAGCACAGCGGAGAACCGCGCCCGGCCATCACCGACCGCCACATCGACCACGAGCAGGGCCTGCTGAAAGCCCTGCGGAAGAGCGTCGACGACAGCCGAGAGCGCGGCGTTCGCGATGGGCATGACGAGCTCACGCGCGGGCTCTCGAACGGGCTTGGCTGGCGGTCCGGCAGCCACGCGGCCATCGGAGTCGAACCAGCGGTCCCGCGAGACGGGCAAGGCGGGTTCTTGACGCCCCGGAGGAGGCGGCGCCACGGGCGGTGGCAGCATCGACATGATCGGTGACCGCGCGGGCTTGGGAACTGAAGCCAAACCGGTGGGGCCCGACGGGCCGGGATACAACGTGTCGCCGGTGTGGACGCCGGGCGGCCTGGACGTCGCCCGGGGCAGCGGCTGAGCTGTCGGTCCAGCGGCGCGAACCGCTGGAGGCATCGGCGAGTGCGCGATCTTTTCCCCCACCTGAGGAGGTGCCTCGAACATCGCATAGAATGTGAGGCGGTTCGGCTCGCGAGTCCGGTACACCCCGTACGCATGCACCATCGCCGCTGCGGCATTGGCCAACCGGATGGCTTGCTCTTCGCTCGGAATCGGTATCTGGCCGGTGGTCAGGGACGCGATCCCCATACGCTGGCCTTCGGAGAATACGACGTTGAGCTTCGACCGGCCCGGCGGGCGTTCGAAGGCGCTCCAGGCCCAGCGGAACATGCCCACATCAGGCGTGTAGGCGCCGATCGCCTCGACCTGCGCCGACCACAGCGGCCGGCCACCGGCGACATACGTAATCAGACCGTGCAGCGGGTCGAAGTCCACGTCCTCGAAGCCGGCCACGCGTGCGGCCTGGCTGTCGAGCATGCGTGCGATGTCCCGATCGAGCAGGTCCACGAGGCGCCATAGCTTGTCGTCGAGCGGCATCACCCCCATGCTAGGCCACCCGCGCCGCTGCGGTAAACTTCGCGCAGCCTGTCTACTTGCCCAGCGGCTTCCTCACCGCTTTCGCGCGAATGGGAAGCGCCTTGTCCGCAAGCGTCGCCCCGCTGTCGTCCGTCACGGTCAGCGTAAGCTCTCCCGTCTTGTCCGCCTTCCTTAGCGTGTTGTAGGCCCACGTGCGGTACGACCATGACGGTTCGACGTCGAGGTCGAGCGAGGTGCGCGATTCGCCGTTGACCTTGAAGGCGAGGTGCACGCTGCGTTGGTTCGGGGATCGGTTGCGTAGCTTTAGGTGTGCGTAGACGCGCATGCCGGGCTCGGCCGCTTCCAGTCGGTCGACTGGCTCCTTGCCCTCGATGCCGCTGGTCAGCTCGATCTGGAGGAGCTGCAATGGGGTGTCTTGCACCACCGCGGAGGACACCGCCGACGCTGCGCCGCTGGCCGAAGGAGGAGCGCTGGCCGACGCATCCGCGGCGGGCGCGTCGCCTTCGCGGGCCGTGCGCGTGGACTTGTCACAGGCGGGCAGCAGGGCCAGCACCGCGGCCGTGATGCAAGCAGCCAGCCTTGCCGGGGGCAGGTCAGTCCACATCGTACAGCAGCATGCCGCGCCGTTTCGAGAATCGCTCGATCGACTGGCGTGCCTGGCCGGAGAGCGACAAGAATTCGAGACCCACGCCAGGCGGGGCGCAGTCCGTTGCGTCCGACGCTTCGCGGACCCAGCGTACCACGGTATTCGCCACGAGCAGATCCGGCCGGCCAGGGATTTCGAGCGCGACCGCGACCCTCGATCCGATCGGATGAGCTCGATAGGTGGGTATGAAAACGCCTCGCGGCATGTCGTCGAGCAGGCCGCTCCAGAATGCTGCTTCGCCAGCCTCGCGCATTCGAACCATGTAGTCGACATCCACGCCCGGCGGCGGTGTGAGCCCGTCGGTCCGGCAAGAGCGCGTTCGGGTCAGACGGATCGGAATGGTGTTGTCTGCGTCGCTGAGCATCATGATTGCCGGAATTGTCGCCGACCCGCGGGCGGCGGGCCAAGTCCTGGCGGGACGCCGGAGCTACTTGTCGAGCAGGCGTTTGGGTAGCAGCACAAGCAGCGCTAAGAAAGCCGCGATGCGGCCGAGCAAGCCCGCGCCGCCGCGTACCCGGGCCATCGCGAGGGCCAGCTTGCGGAGCGTTTCTCCATACGGATACCACCAGAGCTCCCTGGCCGACCTGCTCGTGTCCACGAGGACAAAAAACGGGCGCGTATAGCTGTCCAGCGAGTAGGGTCCGTTGGTCACCCCATGACCCGAATGGCCCACGCCCGACCAGGGCGCCATCGGCAACGCTGCCGTGAAAGCGTGGTTGTTGATCGTGACCACACCCGTGCGCAGCTTCCGCGCGAGCAGCTCGCCCATCGCCGTGCGACGCGTCCAGATGCTCGCGGTCAGCCCGTACCGGCTTGCATTCGTCCGGGCCACCGCTTCGTCGGCGTTCTGCACGACCGCGACCGCGAGCACCGGGCCGAATGTCTCCTCGCGCATCAGCGCCAGGTCGTCCTGCTCCACCTTCACGACCGTGGGCGGCATCGGCTGGTCGCCCTCCTCCAGCAAGCCGCCGCACAGCACCTGCGCACCTGCCGCGATGGCTTCCTGCAGATGCCGCTCGACGACGGCCCGCTGCGCAGCCGTCGTGATGCGACCGACCTCCTTGCGCTGCGTGACCTCCCGCGCCAGCTCGACCACCCTGCGCAAGAACCGATCGGCTATGGGCTGCTCCACATACACCCTCTCGATGGCTGCGCAGTTCTGCCCGGCGTTCGTGAAAGCCCCCCAGACCACGCCTCGGGCTGTCCTCTCCAGCCGCGCATCGGCCAGCACGATCGCGGCGTCGTTTCCCCCCAGCTCGAGCGAGCACGGAATCAACAGCTCGGCACACTGGGCGGCGACACGCTTGCCTGTGCTCGCCGTGCCCGTAAAGACCACCGCGTCGACCCCGCTCCCGATCAGCTTCGCCCCGACCTGGCCGTCTCCCTCCAGCAGGCCCACCAGCCCCGACGGGAGCGTGCCTTCAAAGAGCGAGACCGCCATCCTTGCCGCGCGTGGCGTCACCTCGCTCGGCTTCCAGACCACCGCATTGCCGCTGAGCACCGCGGGAATCAGGTGGCGCATCGCGATGATCACGGGGTAGTTCCACGGCGTGACGAGCGCCAGCACGCCGCGCGGCACCCGCTCCACGCGCCCCCGCTTGCCGGGAAATATCAGCGGATCGAGATCGACCACCGAGGGCTCCAACAGATCCTCGATCGCGGTGGTCCAGTAGTCGGACAGATCGGCGATCGACAGCACCTCCGCCAGCAGCGCTTCTTCCAAGGGCTTTCCGGTTTCTTCGGCGATGCACCGGGCGAGCTGCTCGGCGCGCTGCAGCGCTCGCGTGCGTACCTGTCGAATCGCGGACGCCCGCTCTCGCAAAGGCACGTCGGCCCACTGCTGCTGTGCGCGCCTCGCGCGGTCCACGACGTGCACGGCGTCCTTTCCTGCCGCGGCGGTGGCCTCGCCTTCCTGGTCTGCACTCGCTTTCGGGCCGTCAGCCGTCATGGCCGGGCGTCTTGCCACGTCCGGGGGCGGAAGTCATCGGTTCTCCGGGCGCGACTGCCGTTGCGACGGCCTCGGCGGCGTCCCAGGTCCTGCGGGCCACTTCCACCAGCCTTGCCGCATAGACGGTTGGGGCGAGGCCGGCGGCGGCAAGACCGGCACCCAATGGCAAGTACAGGTTAGGCAACAGCCTGGCCGGGTCGTGCTCGTGCGACCGAGCAGCGATGCGGGCCGGCGCGTCGACGACCGCGGCGTGCATCGCCTGGATGATCTCGTCGTTCGCACGGGTTCGCATCGCCACCGCGTGGATCGCGACGAAGCGCGGATCGAGCCCGACGATGCGAGGGTGTCCGAATCCAGGCACGCGGCCTCGCAGCCGCACGGATATGTCTACCGCCTGGTCGATCGTGTGCGTCCGCAAGGTGGCAATCCATGACGCCGCATCGGCGGCCTCGCTTGCGCCGTGGATGAGATCCTCGCACTGCGCGGTGCCCACGGTGACGGTCAAGAACGCACGTGCCAGGTCGGCGGCCGGCTCGTCTCCTTCAATCAGGATGCGATTGACCGCCTCGTCACACGCGCGGATGGCCGCGGCGAGCCTTGCGCCTGCCTCGGTGTCGGCCAGGAGGATATCGAACGCCGAGAGGGTCGATGCGGCGGGAAGCTCGCCCGTTGCTGCGAGCATCGCTGCCTCGCGGGGCGTGAGGGGCGCGAGCTCACCCACGGGAATGCCCCGCACCTGGAGCGCGGGGCCGTCGATTGTCACGGGCAACGCACGAGCCTCGGCAGGTTGCGGGGAAGTGCCTTCGCGCCGGCTGCGATCTTGGCGCTTGCGGTTTCGCTGTCGGTCTTTGCATCGAAAGGGTGTTCCACCAGACCGGGCGGCACCGTACCCCGGTTCGGCCACGGTGCGCAAGCGCGCCCCGATGCACGGGGTGAGCGTGTCGGAGCGGGCTCGGGACCGGGGCGGGATTGGACGAAGCCGGGGGAGGCCGAATGCAGCTTCGGCTTCGCAGTCGCGTGGACGCAAGCCCGAGCTTGTGCTTTGCTCGGCGATACGACCGCATGGCTGTACACCCACGAGCTTGCGCAACGACGACCCGGATAGCCAGCCTGGGGCTTGCGGTGATGGGGCTGGATGCGGCTTGCACGCTGTCGCCGATCGAGCCGTCGGTCGCGGACGGCGACGCGGGAGCGCCGGAGGCGGCCGGAGCCGCAGGTTCGCCGGAAGCGGGATTAGAAGCGATGCCCGGCAGGCCCGATGCCGCATTGGATCGGGACGGCGGCGCCGACGAAGCGGGCACGGATCGGAGGCTCGCGGTGTTCACACTGCGTGACGGAGGCGTGCTGAGCGGCGAGTGGGTCGCCACCTACAATCACAACTACTGGTGGCACGACGCCGGCGCCGAGCTGACCTACGCGCTTTTCGACGTCGGGGGCTACGCGGCCTACCCCGACGACCGAAGCTTTCGCATGGTGTCCTCGCTCGACGTCGAATCGATGGTGTATCAGCTATGGCCTGAGGGCCGGATGGCTTATCGCGACGCCTTGAACGCGCTGGGATTCGCGATCGACGGGGTGCCGTTGGGCGGGTCGGCGCATGTCATCACCGCGCATGACTCGTACCATCTCGAGGAGGACGGCTACGGCGATTTCGCCTTCGACCTGGTGTTGACGGACGCGCAGGGCGCCCGGCATCAGGGGGACGGAACGCGCAACGAGGACTACTACACATGGGGGGCGGACGTCACGCTGCCGACCGGCGGATATGTGATTGAAGTGGAGGGGAACGAACCGGACCACGAGCCGGGAAGCTACGAGCCAGGGGCTGCGTCGAACCTGGTCGGCGTCTCCCTGGGGGGCTCGTTCTACTTGTACTTCCTGCATTTCCAGCAAGGATCGATCCCCGACGACGTGCAGCCGGACACGACGATCCCGCGGGGATCTCGGTTGGGCAAGGTGGGCATGTCGGGCGTGACGCTCGAGCCTCACCTGCATGTGGTGCTGCTGTGGTACGACGAATCGGCGGATCCGCCGCGATCGTGGAGCGTTCCGGTCGAGTTCCACGGCATAGGCGTATCGCAGACGCCCACCGGTCCCTTTCTTTCGTATGACTACGTGGCGCCGCCGGTCCGGTCTTGGATCGCGCCAGCCGGTGCGCGGGATCCGGGGTAGAAGGCTGGGCCGCGGCTCTGTTGCGAGCGGACGGCGGCAGCTTCTCATCCATCCCCGAGACGGATCGGTCTGCCCGACAAGCCTCGGGGGATCGATCGTCATGCCCGTCCATCCTGCCGCGGGCATCTCGATGCGATTCGAGGAGCCCGGGGTGCGTGCGAGCAACGGCGTAATGGGTGGGGGCCGTCCGGCTTCAGACCAGAACAACTCGTTGGGGGTCACGGAGGATCCCAGCCAGGCCACGCCTGACCGCGCCCGTGTGAAAGGTCTCCGCCGAATCTCCGTTACCCAGCCGGTCCCGTGTGGTACGCGGGCTGGTATCCATTCGACAACCAAGGTGACCCCATGCGAAAGCCTCTCTGCATCGCCGCCGTCGTGCTCGGACTCATGGCTGCATCCTGCTCCGGCCCGGGCGCCAGGTACCCCACCACCGATGCCCTCAGCCTCAGCCGCGTCGTGCTCTACCGCAACGGGATCGGCTACTTCGAGCGCGTGGGCCACGTTGACGGCGACGTGCTGCGCATCAAGGTGCGCAAGGACCAGGTCAACGACTTGCTCAAGACGCTCACGGTCGTGAAACGATCCGGCGGGCAGGCGGTCAGCATCTCGATGCCTCTCGATCCGCAGACGTGGGCCAACGCTGCGCTGGCAACCCTCGCGCCTGGGCGGGGCAGCCTCGCCGAGGTTCTCGACACGCTGCGAGGCACTCGCGTCGAGCTCGTCACATCCGCCGGATCGGTGTCCGGCCGCATCGCCATGGTCGAGGAGATCGAAGAGCCCGGACCGCAGAGCAGCGGAAATCCAGGCCCCGTCATCCAGGATCACAACATCACGCTCCTCGACGCCAGCAATCTCAGGATCGTGAAGCTGTCCAAGGTGAAGACCATCACGCTGCTCGACGGCGATCTGGCGATGCAGTTCAATCGCACGCTCGATGCGTCCGCGGGGGAGGGGATGTTCCAGCAGGTGGAAGTGGCGATTCGCCTGGCTGGCGCCGACGCGCATGATCTGCTTGTGAGCTACGTGGTGCCTGCCCCGATGTGGAAGCCGACGTACCGCGTGGTGCTGCCCGAGAGCGGCAAGGGCAAGGCGCTGCTGCAGGCATGGGCCGTGGTGGACAACACCAGCGGAGAGGATTGGACGCAGGTGCAGCTCGCGCTCACCGCGGGCGCGCCGATCGCTTTCCGCTACGACCTGCACACTCCGCGCGACGTCGACCGGCCGGACCTGACCGAGACCAGCGTGCGCAAGCGCGCAGCCGTGGCGCTGGGGGAGACGACGTACGGGCGGGACGAAGCGGAGAAGAAAGAGGCGCCGGCTGAAGCCGAAACGAAACCTGCACCGGAACCGTCGTCGTCGGAGGCCGAGGAGGAAGCGGGGATTGCTGACAACCGGACCCGGGTTGCCGCCGATCGAGCTATTGGCACCCGTGGAGCAGGGGGTGGAGCCGCCGGCCATGGGGCTCCCGCCAAGTCGCCCAGGCCGATGCGCACGTCGTCCGTTGCGCCCCCTCCGCCGCCCGGTTCGCCGAAGCCGCCGTCGCAACCGTCCGCGCCGACCCTCGACCTCGACTCGCTGCGGCAGAGCACCCTCGCCCGGGCGCGCGCCTCCGCGGTCAGCGGTCTGAGCCGCTTCGACATCAGCACGCCGGTCACGGTGCCGGACGGCACCTCCACGATGGTGGCGATCGTCAACCAGGAGGTGGACGGCGAGGAGACGTTCCTGTTCCGGCCAGGCGGGGCGGGAGTCGGCTACGAGGCGAACCCGTACCGTGTCGTGCGCTTCCGCAACACCACGCCCTTCGCGCTCGAGTCCGGGCCCATCAGCATCTACTCGGGCGGAAGCTTCGTGGGCGAGGGCATTTCCGAGGTGGTCGGCGCCAACACGAGCGTCACCATCCCGTTCGCGGTCGAGACCGGCATGATGGTCACGTCGACCACCCAGCATGACGGTGAGCAGATGCGTCTGCTCAAGATCGTGCGGGGTGTGCTCGAGGTCGAGAGCTTCTCGCGCATGACGACGGTGTGGAACGTCAAGGCGCAGACACGTCGCGACGGCTTCACGATGCTGATTCGGCACCCGAAGGCGGGTGACAACTATCAGCTTGCGCCGCGTCCGGAAGGCACGGAGGATCTGGTCGACGCGTACCTGGTTCCGGTGAGGGTGCCGGCAGGACAGCAGGAAGCGAGCGTGAAGGTTGTGGAGCAGACGCCGTCGCGCATGTCGATCAGCATCTGGGAAGGGCGCGCGGTTCCGTTGCTGGAAACGCTGCTGGTCTCGGCGGGCATCACGCCGGAGGTTCGCGCACGGCTCGAGCCCATCGTGCGGTTGCGCCAGGAAATTGGCCGAATCGACACGCAGGTCGAGGGGCTGACCAAGCAGCGTCAGGAGCTCGATCAGCGCGCGGAGGAGACCCGTCGCAACCTCGAGGCGCTCAAGAAGGATCCGGCCGCGGGTGCGCTTCGCAAGCGTCTGGGCGACCGTCTCGAGCAGTTCACCAAGGACGGCGACCGTCTGGGGCGGGAGATTGTCGATCTGCAGAGCAAGCGGATGGAAAAGAAGATTGAGCTGGAGGATCTGCTGCAGAACCTGGACTTCACCGCTCCGGTGCCGGCCACGCCGACCGTAGCGCAGCCGACACCGGTCGCGACGCCGGCGGTCGCCGTTCCCCCCGCTCCGCCCTCGAAGTGAACGATTCACGCTACGCAGTCGGGGCGTGGCGCCGCGGCCGGGTGCATTGCGCGGCGCCGGGTCGAAGCTCTCGGAATCCGTAACCTGTCTCCCCGGCCGCATGTGGATCGGCTATCGTGCGCACGTATGAGATCCTGGCTTGCGATCCTGGTATTCCCCTTCATGCTTTCCGCCTGCTCGAGCTGCGGCAAGACCACATCGGACAGCGCGAAGCCCATGGCGAGCTCCATGGCATCGGTTCTCGTCGACCCCAACGCCGCCCCTGACCCCGAATGCGTCAGGCTCTGTCCCATTAACGGCCGCTGCAAGGCGAAGGACGGCAAGTGCTACGCGTACCGCGAGAGCGACTGCAAGCGCTGCGTCGGCTGCGAGAGCTTAGGCGCGTGCACGCTGCGCGACGGCGCCTGCGTCGCGGTGAACGCGGAGGACTGCCGTCGCTCCAAGATGTGCGCGCTGCAAGGCAAGTGTACCCCCAAGAACGGCGAGTGCGTGAAGGACGAGTAGACTGCTGCTTTCCGGAGCGAGCCGACACGTGACTCAGCCTGGTGCCAAACCGACGATTGGCGATCGATTCGCGATCGCCATCACCAGCGGTGCGTGTGTTGCGCTTCAGGTCGCGTTCACGCGCGTGTTCTCCATCACGCTCTGGCATCACTTCGCCTATCTGGTCGTGGGGCTCGCGTTGCTCGGTTTCGGGGTCGCGGGGGCCTGGCTTGCCGCGCGCGACCAGCCGGAAACCCGATCTGCCCGGGACATGCCGGTCGCGCTGGCGCGCCGCGCCTCGGTTGCCGCGATCGCGGGGTGGATCTCGGTGCTCGCCGCGATGGTGATGAGGCCGAACGCGCTGGAGCTGTTCCGCAGCCCGAGCGTCGCGTTCTCCCTTACCCTGATGGTGGTGCTGTGCGCTGTCCCGTTTCTGGGGGGTGGAGTGGTCCTCGGCACGGCGCTCTCTCGCTGGGAGGGACGGGCGGGCACTGTCTATGCCTGGGATCTGGTCGGCGGAGGTCTCGCGGGCACCCTCGCTGCGCTGGTGATTCCGGCGATCGGTGCGCTCGGGCTCGCTGCTGCGTGCATGTCGGCCCTCGCCTTTGCCGGCGTGCTGTTCGGCTGGCGGACCGCAGTACGGCGCCGAACCCTGGGCGCCACGATCGCGATCGTGGCCGCGTCGATCCTGTTCCTGCGCGACGAGGACTCCTGGATCGTTCCGGCGCCTACGAAGGAGATCAGCCTCGCCCACCGGCCCGACGTTGGCATCCGCGCGGTGGACACGCGCGTGTGGACGTTGCAGGGCCGGGTGGACTTGCTGCGGGAGGTGAAGACCGCGCCCCTCGTGGCCGGTGAGGTCAACGCCAGGACCGGTCTGTGGCGTTCGCACCCGCTCACGCAGGACGGCGCGGCGCCCACGGCCATCTACGCGGTGACCGACGATCCTGCCGAGCTGGCCTTCCTTCCGCACGCATCGACCGCCGCGGTCTGGCACCTGCGGGGCGCGTCGTTCGGCCCGCGCGGGTCTCATCCGGCCAACGGTCCTCGCGTGCTGATCATCGGGGTGGGGGGCGGCATCGACGTCATGAACGCGCTTGCTCACGGCGCGTCCCATGTCACGGGCGCCGAGATCAACCCCGGCATCCGTTCGCTGCTCACCGGGCCGTACGCCGGCTACTCGGGCAACCTCGCCTCCCGCGACGACGTCTCCATCGTGCTGTCCGAGGGACGCGCCTTCGTGCGATCGAGCCTGCAGAAGTTCGACGTCATCCAGCTCGCGGGGGTCGACACGTTCACCGCGCTGGCGAGCGGCGCGTACTCCCTTGCGGAAGCGTATGTCTACACGCAGCAGGCATTCGACGACTACTTCGCGCACCTGGCGCCGGGCGGGTGCGTGTCGGTGTCGCGCCTGATCCTGGATCCTCCGCGCGAGACGCTGCGCCTTGCCGTCACCGCCGCAAAGGCCCTCGAACGACGCCGTGCGGCCGAGCCCTTCCGCCACATCACCGTGCTGCGCGGCAAGGTGTGGGCAACCATGCTTGCCTGCGAGAACCCGATCGCCCCCGAGGCCTTGCAGCGCTTGCGCGACTTCGCCGCGGCAGAGGGCTTCTCCCTCGCGTTCGACCCGGACCGGCTAGGCGACGACCCATGGTCCCGCGCCCTTGCCGGCGCTCCCGAGGAGCGTGCAGCGTTTGTCGCGTCGTACCGCTTCCGCATCGATCCTCCGACCGACGAAGCACCTTTCTTTTTCAACTTCTACCGCCTGCGCAACCTCGCCGTGCTACCGCGTCTGAGCTCCACGGAGATGGTCTACGGTACCGTTGTTCCCATCGGCCACGGCGTGATGCTCGTGTCGCTGCTGGTGACGGCGATCGCTGCGGCGTTCGGCATTCTCCGGCCGTTGCGCGCGATCGACGCCGGGGCCTTGCGCGAGGTCTGGCGTTCGCTTGTCTACTTTGGCGGCCTGGGCGTGGCCTATCTGCTGGTCGAGGTCGGCCTGCTTCAGCGCATGACGTTCTTGCTGGGCGACCCGACGACGGCGCTGGCGTTCGTGCTCTGCGCCCTGTTGATCGCATCCGGCGTGGGCGCGGCGCTCACGCGGCGGATGGTCCCGACGCACGCCACCCGGTGGCTGCTCGTCGCGCTGCCCCTTGTGGTGTCTGCCGCTGCCCTCGCAAGCTGGACCCTGATCCCACGCGCCGTCGGGGCCGGCTTCGTCGCGCGATCCGCCGTCGCGCTCGCTGTCGTCGTGCCCTGCGGCTTGCTCATGGGAATGCCTTTCCCAATCGGGATCGAGCGTGTCCGTGCGGTTCGAGCGCGCCTCGTTCCCTGGGCATTCGGCGTCAACGCGTTCTTGACTGTCGTCACCTCCGCGGCCGCGCCGCTGCTCGCCCTCGACACGGGCTTGTCCGCCCTGCTGCTGATTGCGGCCATGGTCTATGCCGTTGCGCTTGCCATCGGGCGCAAGGCCCTGGCATGAAGCGTCCTGCCGCCCCGAGCATGCCGCGAGTTTGCCTTGGCTAGACAGCCCCGGCTATGCTCGACACGATGACTCGTGTCTTCGCTCGTACGGCCTTGGCACTGGCGATCGTGGGCTTCACCGCCGGATGCAAGGACAAGTGCCGGGAACGAGGGGAGTGCGCGCTACAGGGCAGATGTGTCTCCCGCGGGGATCAGTGCATCGCGGGCAGCGACGACGACTGCCGCAAGTCCGAGGGGTGCAGACGCGACGGCCTGTGTACGATGCACCTGGGGCTGTGCATCGCGGGCAAGGATGACGACTGCCGCCTGACCGAAGGGTGCATCTCCCGTGGCTGGTGCCAGGCCAGGGAAGGGGTATGCGCCCGGTCGGACGAGTACTGTCGCGGCACGGATGGTTGCCGCACGGCGGGGCAATGCTCGGGTCGGGGACAGCAGTGTGTCGCGACCAGGTCCGAGGACTGCGCCCAGTCGGTCATGTGCAAGAAGTTCGGGCAATGTGCGGTGGTGGACGGAGGGTGCGAGCCCGCGAACGAGGGAGACTGCCGGGGCTCTGCGCAGTGCAGGGAGCATGGCCTTTGCAGCTTCGTGCGTGGCACGTGCGCGGCTGAAGTCCGGGCCGACTGCGAAGGATCGGACGACTGCCGCGATCTCGGGCATTGCACCCCGGTGGAGGGCAAGTGTAAGGCCGAGCGGTTCCTCGATTGCAAGAGCTCCAATGCCTGCATCCACGAGCAGCGCTGCACGCCTAAGTTCGGAGAATGCGTGCGCGAGCCATGATCGCGCGCTTTGACCTCGTCGTGCCCGTGCTGCAAGCTTGTCCGTGACGGTCCGCTGCCATGTCCAACGCCCCCGAGACCCCTGATGATGTGTTCGACGGTGTCGAGCGCGCGATTGACTTGATCGCATCCGGCGACTTGCGGGGTGCGGCCTCCGAGTATCGGCGCCTTGCGGCGAGGGCACCGCGTGCTCCGGAGGTCATCGTTCTCGAGGGCATGCTGGCGTTGCACGACGGTGCATCCGAAGAGGCCGTGCGAGCGTTCGAGAAGGCGGCGTCGCTCGACCCGACGTACGCTTTGCCGCTGATTTTGGCCGCGGAAACGTACCTCGTGGACCTGGACGACGCCGCGCATTGCCTGGAGTTCTGCGGCCTCGCGGCCAGGGTCGCCGGGTCCGACGACGAACGCGCGCAGGTGTTGCTGCTCGAGGCCGATGCTTGGTCGACACGCGACCAGGACGCGGAGGTGAGAAAGCGCATCGAACGGCTGGCAGCGCTTGACATCGGCGATGCGGTCCTGTGCGTGCGCGCCGCAAACCTCGCGCTCGACTACGAGGATTTGCCGCATGCTCGCGCGTGGTTCACCAGGGCCATCCGGATCGACCCGACGTCCGCCGATGCGTGGCACGGGCTCGGCATCGTGTTCGAGGCGCAGGGTGACCGCGAACGCATGGTCGAGGCGTGGCTCGAGACGCTCGCGCTCGATGGGAGCCGACAGCCGCCTCCGTGGCACATGTCTCAGGAAGCCTTCGAGCGCGCCGTGGAAGACGCGCTGGTGGACCTGCCCGCCGTGATTCGGGACAAGCTGGCTGATGTCGCCGTCCTCGTGGAAAACGCCCCGGACGAGCGTCTAGTGCGCGACGGCGTGGACCCTCGTCTGCTGGGGCTCTTCTCGGGAACGCCCACGACCGAGCGGGGGACGCTCGACGCGATGCCCGACGACGCGGACACGATCCGGTTGTTTCAGCGCAACATCGAGGCGTCGGTGGAGGATGGCGACCAGCTCCTGCAGGAGATACGGATCACGCTGATCCACGAGACCGCGCACTACTTTGGCCTGGAAGACGCCGACCTGGAAGGCATGGGGCTCGGCTGAGGCAGCGGTTGCAACCGGTTGTCCGGGGCCCGGCGGGCAACGACGCGGCCAGGCGACCCTGTCGTCCTGTTGTGCTACGCGGCCGCGCACGGGTACCAACCGGCCGCCCGCTGTAGTAAGACGCAGTCGTCTCATGATCGACGACGTGCTCGTGGTTGGTGCTGGTGTCTCCGGGCTCGCTTTTGCCCGTGAGATCCTGAAGGAAGGCGCGACCGATGTCCGGGTCGTGGACAAGTCCCGGGGGGTGGGCGGCCGCTGCGCGTCGCGACGGGTCGACGGCCAGCCGATCGATCATGGTGTGCCGTTGCTGCACGGCGAATCGGGTCGCTTCCGGGCCGAGCTTCAGAAGCTGCAGACGCGTGCCACCGTCATCGCGGACTGGCCCTGGCGGGTGCGAGGCGACGGCGTCCCTTGTCAGCCCCAGGCGTACCGCGCCCAGGCGATGCGCATCGCGGTCGTGGAGGGTGTCAATCAGCTCGCGAAGCAGCTTGCGGAAGGCCTTGCGATCCAGCGAGAGTGTCGGGTCGACGCGCTGTCTCACGAGGGCGACAAGCTGGTGGTGCACACGAGCACGGGTGCGCAGACGTGCCGGACGCTGGTGCTGACCGCGCCGGCGGACCAGACCCGGGCGCTGATCGAGCCGCTCGCCAGCCTCGACGTGATCCGCAGCGTGGTCGGCGTGCTTTCGGGTGTCTACACGGTGCCGTCGTGGACCGTGCTGGCGGGCTTCGACCGTCGCGACGGGGAGGACTGGCATCTGCAGCTTCCAGGGCCGGAGAGCATTGTGCACACGATCGTCCACGACAGCTCGAAGCGGCGCGGGCCGTGGACCACGCTGGTGATCCAGGCGCGAGCTTCATACTCGCGGCAGCGGCTGGAAAGCGATCCGGCCGCGTGCACGGAGGATCTGATCGACGCAGCCAGCCGGCTCGTTGGGGCATGGGTGCGGTCTCCGCGATGGGTCCAGGCGCACCGTTGGCGCTTCGCGCGCGTGCAACGCGGCCATGAGCTCGCCCATCCAATCGTCGTGACCTTGCCGGGCGGCGCCCGCATCGCGTTCTGCGGCGAAGCGTTTCACCCCCTGGGTGGTGTCGAAGGCGCCTTCCTTTCCGGGATCGCCCTTGCGCGACGGCTGGTCTCTCTTTCCGCTTGATCCTCGACAAGGAGTATCCAGTACCCATGCCTCTCACCCCCATGCAGATCGACGAAATCCTCCGGTCGGAGCGAGACCACGATTGCCCCGGGTTTGGCAAGGACAAGGTGTGCGTCCGCATCGTCGCCATCGCCAACCTGCCCAGCCGTTTCGGCGATTTTCAGATCGTCGCGTTCTGGAACAACCGCGACGACAAGGAGCATGTGGCGGTGGTGCGGGGCGACGTGCGCGGGCAGCACAACGTTCCGATCCGGGTCCACTCCGAATGTCTGACGGGCGATTGTCTCGGCTCGCTGCGGTGCGACTGCCGCGACCAGCTCGAGGCGGCGCTCGTTGCGATCGGCAAGTGCGAGGTTGGCGCGCTGTTGTACCTGCGCCAGGAGGGCAGGGGCATCGGTCTCATCAACAAGATCCGCGCCTACGGCCTGCAGGATCACGGCCTCGATACCGTCGAGGCCAACCTCGCCCTGGGGTTCCGCGACGAGGAACGCGACTTTGCGATCGCCGCGCACATGATTAAGAGCCTCGATATCCGCTCGGTGGAGCTGATGACGAACAATCCGTTCAAGATAGCCGAGCTCGAGAAGCACGGCATTGTCATTGCCCGGCGGATTCCGCACGAGCTGCCGCCCAACAAGTACAATCGGGCATACCTCGAGTCCAAGGTCGCGAAGATGGGCCACCAGCTCACGCTCGACGAGCAGGACGGCACCGGGCAACCGATCAAGGCCGGATGACGCAGGCGTCGCGTCGCGGTTGGTGAGGTTGTGGGAAAGGGCGCCGGCCTCGCGCGGGTCTGACCCATAACGAACGGAAAGCGCTGGCGTCGGGAAGGGCTTGCCGAGTGCGGCCCGCCGTTCCAATACAAAAGGGCCCATCCGGACGTGGACGGCGCTCATGGGTCGCGGCGTCTGGTACACTCCGGAGCGTTCAACCAGCCAAGGACACCATGACCCCATCCGAGGAACCTTCGCCATACCCGAGCCCGGGCGACGTCATCGACGGCAAGTATCGGTGCGAGCGGCTCCTTGGGGTGGGCGGCATGGGCGCCGTCGCGCTCGCGACCCACCTGTTGCGCAAGGCGCCGGTCGCGCTGAAGTTCATGAACCCCGCCGTGATGGCGGAGCCCAGCGCCACCGAGCGGTTCATCAACGAGGCCATCGCCGCATCGCGCATCGACAGCGAGCATGTCGTCAAGATCTTCGACGTCAGCCAGCTTCCGAGCGGAGCGCCGTACCTGGTGATGGAGTACCTCGAGGGGCAGGATCTCGCGCAGATTCTGTCGCATGAAGGCAAACCCTGGATCGAGAGCCTTCCTCGTGCGGTGCACTTCGTGGTGCAGATCCTACGAGGGCTGCAGGTCGCGCATCACGCGGGGATCGTGCATCGTGACATGAAGCCTTCGAACTGCTTCGTGGTCAACAGGGACGGCGAGCCTGATTTCGTCAAGCTGCTGGACTTTGGGATCAGCAAGGTCGAGCAGCCCGGCGGTGTGTCGCTCACGCGAACCAACTCGCTGCTCGGCACGCCGCTGTACATGGCGCCCGAGCAGGCGAGGAGCGCGAAGTATGCCGACGCGCGCACGGACCTGTACGCCGCCGGTGTGATCCTCTACGAGCTGCTGACCGGGAGCACGCCGTACAACACGGAAACAGGCGAGTTCGCCGACCTGCTGCTGAGCATCTTCACCGCGGAAGCGCGTCCGCTTTCGCAGGTCCGTCCCGAGCTGCCCGGCGATTTTTGCAAGCTGGTCCACAAGTCCTTCGCTCGCGAGCCCGCCGACCGTTTTCAGAGCGCGTCCGAGATGATCGAGGCCCTGGCGCCCTGGGCAGACGAACGGAGCCATGCGGTCATCGAGGCGGCCAGGCGGCGGGCGGCTCGTGCTGGCAGCTCTCCCGCCCTCTCGTCGGTGGCGCCTCCGCCGCTGCCGGCGCTCTCCAAGGTCGAGCCCAAGGTCGCCGCCGCATCGGTTCGTCCTCCGCCGCCCTCCGAGGTTCTGCCGCCGCCGGCGCCACCCGATTCCCTCGCCACCAACGTCGCCCGGCCCGCCTCGCCTACTGTCGTTCGCAAGCGCACCGGAGCCGTCTTGTTGCTCGCCGCCGGATTCCTCATCGTGGGCCTCGTCGCAGGTCTGCTCGTCTTCGATCACCTCCGATCCACGCCGGATCCCCAGGGGCTTGTCGCGGCAAGCGCCGACGGATCCGTCGTGCCTCCTGTCGCGACCGTGCCGTCGCCACCGAGCTCCGGGCAGCCAGCCGCATCATCTCCAGCGATCGTGGTCCTCGCCCCTCCGACTTCGTCGCCGTCCGCGCCTGCGACGACCGGTCTGGCGACGGCCCGGCCGCCTGCAACCGCACCTGCGACGGCAGCGCCGCCGCGACCCGATGCCGGCCGTCCGCGCATCGGCGACATCAGTATTCAGCAGTGAACCCGATGAAGACCTGGGGGATCTTCCGCATGAACCGCCGATTCATCCCGTTCGTTTTGGTCGCTTCCATTGCTTGTTTCTCGCCGCTGCTGCACGCGCAGACCGGGCGCGGCGGCGGTGAGGCCTCCCGGCCCAAGCGCACCGCCATCCGCGACGAGCTGCCTCCGGATGCGCGGCGATCCTGGAACGCCGCGCTCGAGCTCTACGAGGCGAAAGACTATCGCGGCGCCCGTGTCGAGTTCATGCGTGCCTACGAGCTGTCGCGCAACCCGCGCGTGCTGTTCAACGTCGGAGTTTGCGACAAGAACCTTGCGCGCTACGCGCGTGCCGTTGCGATCTGGCGGCAGCAGCTCCAGGAAGGGGCTGTGACGCTCTCCGTGGAAGAGGCCGATGCGACGCGCGCGGCGATCGCGGCGGCCGAGCAGTTCGTGTCGACCGTGCAGGTTACCGCCAACGTGGATGGTGCGACCCTGCTGGTCGACGACGAGTCCTCCGGGCAGACGCCCCTTGCGCAGCCTGTGCCCATCGACGTGGGACGCCATGTTTTGAAGCTGCGCAAGGACGGCTACCAGGAGCAGAGCGTGGAGGTGACCATCTCCGGCGGCAAGCCCGAGCAGGTGTCGTTCAAGCTCGAGCCCCTGGTTCGGACCACGGTCGTGACCGTTACCGTGCCCAGCGTCCCTGGGGCTACCGTGTTCATGGACGGCACCGACATGGGGCCGGCGCCGTTCAAGGGCGAAGTGCCTGTCGGGCGGCACACCTTCGAAGCGCGTGCGCCCGGCTTCGTTACCGCGCGGCAGACCAGCGATGTCGTTTACCAGCAGCCGCTCGACGTGACCCTCTCGCTCGCCCGTGAGCGTCACGAAGGCAAGGTGCGCATCCATGTCGACGAGCCTGACGCGGTGATCCTGGTGGATGGGAAGGTTGTGGGCTCGGGGCGTTGGGAGGGCGTCTTGCCCAGCGGCGGGCACCAGCTTACGGTGAGAAAGACCGGGTTCGTGACGTACACCACGGACCTGGCGCTGACGGACGGTCAGGTGCGCGACGTATCGGTGCCGATGCGCAAAGAAGAGAAGGGCGCAGCGTGGGTGTGGTGGACCGCTGGCACCCTCGCCGTGGTGGCTGGCGGTGCGGTGGCGGGCTATTTCGTATTCAAGCCCACGAAGGAGGCGCCGGTCACCGGTACCTGGGCGCCAGGGTTGCTGCCGGCCGGTCTCCGCTAGATGAATTGCTTGGTTTGGAACGCTTCGTTACAGGGGAAGGGAATCGTCACCATGAGACATGTCAGGTTTTCGCTTCGCGTCGTGCTGACGGCCGTGTGCGGTGCTGGCCTTGCTGGTTGCGCTCAGCAAGAGCAAACCGAGCTCGTTGCCGGCATGACCACCCAGATGCAGGTGCCCAAGGAGCTCAACAGCGTCGGCATCGTCATCAACTCAGGCGGACGCCAGCGATTCTGTTCCGCCTATCCGGTCGCTGACGGCGAGGTGACGTTGCCATCCACGCTCGGTCTCGAGCCTGCCGACTCGCCGTCGGACCCGGTTACCTTGTCCGTGCTGGGCTTCACTCAGCCCCAGCCTGATTTCGAGACGACGTGTGTCGCAGCCGTGCCCGATGTCGGCGAGAACAGCGTGACCGTGCTCAGGCGCCGTCGCACTCCCTACATCGAGGACAGGATCCTGTACCTGCCGATGCCGCTGCGCCACGCATGTACGGGCACGCGCTGCGCCGATGGGGAGACCTGCATCGGCGGAGAGTGCAAGTCGCAGGACATCGACCCGCATGTTCTGCCAGATTACAACGACGGTCTGGTCTACGGCAACACGAACACCTGTTTCTCCCTCTCCGGTTGCATGCCCCCCTATGCAGCGATCCCGGCACAGCTCGTGGACGCTGCTGAGTGCCGGTTCCGGGTCGATGTGCCCGACGGTTCCGGCGTCCCCATCAACGGCTTGAACGTGCGCATCCTGCACGAGAACTTCACGCCGGAGATCCTGGACGAGGATCCCGAGGAAGGATTCGTGGTCGACGATCCGGCGAAGCCGACCGAGTTCCGGCTGTCCACCAGCCTCTGCAATTCCCGGTACAAGAAGGGCAAGATTTTGGGCGTGTGGGGGAGCACCCTGTGTCCGGCCAAGACGCCGTACCAGCCGCTTTGTGCGGACGACGCCCACCAGCTCATGGCGGGCGAGTACAGCCAGTATGGGGAGGCCACCTGCGTGCAGGGCGACAGGCTGCGCCCGACCGAGAGCGCGCTGTACGTGGTGATGGACCGATCCGCGAGCATGAGCGGCTTCTTCGGACCGGCAGGGCTGCAGGAAGTACTGGGTCTGTCGCTGCAGGATCCGGTGTTCGAGCGTACCTACGTCGGCTTCAAGTTCATGCCCGCCTCGCCGTCGGATTGCTCGGCCACGCCGTCTTCGCCCAACTCGTTCGCCTCGCTCACCGGACCGAAAGACGTCCCCTTCGTGCTCGCGGCCGACGCGCGCCAGGCCGTCGCGGGCCTGATCGGCGACACGACCAACGTGCTGTCCAACGACCCCTCGCTGCTGCTCGATGCGGTGATGAGCCCTGGAGGCGCCTATGCCGCCTTGTCGTCGCTGGTGCCCACGGCGCCGTCCACGGCGTTCAATCGGCGTGCGCTGCTCATCCTCGGCAACCGGGATCTGTGGACCGGATGCGGCGGTGTGTCACCCGCCGATCTCGCAGCCCAGGCGCTCGCCAACGACATTCACACGTACGTTGTGGCCCTCGCTGCGCCCGCGGGCACGGACCAGGGTGGCAGAGACCCTGTAGCCGACGCCGAAGCCATCGCCGTGGCGGGTGGCACCCAGCTATTCGACGCGACCACCAACCCCGATGCCGGCGCGCTTGCGCTAGCCACCATCGTCACCGACCTCGGATCCTGCGTCTACGACCAGCCGGAAGGGGACTCCCTCGACCCGTCGTTCACGCTCTCGTATTTCGACCCGGTCACGCAGCTCAAGGTGGTCGTCAACCACGATCCCGCTTGCTCGGCGTCGTCGGTGGATGCTTCGGGTTGGAACCTGGACAACCAGGGCAGGGTGCGCATCTGCGGTGGCGCGTGCGAGGCATTGCGCAACACCATCAAGGCGTCGGCCTTGTATGCGGCGCAGCAGTCGCTGCCACCTCCGCTGATTCCCATTCACGTCAACGCGCCCTGCAGCCCTTAGCGCACGGAGCCGCGGGTCGAAGGCACGTCGCGACCGGGGCTGGTCGGCAGATTACAAATGGCCGCGGGAGAGACGAGGGGCGCAAGCCGTGCCGACGGGAGCGGTCGGAAAGCCATCCGTTGCGACCAGGAGCCTTGCACACGGAGCGCAGGAGGGGACTGAAGCGCTCCAGGGGCGGGCAGCAAGTCCGACAACCGACTCCCGATTCACCTGCGGCGTTCCGTGGACCCCGCATCCAACACAAAGCCGGGGGCGACGGGGGGCGAGGCAATGCAGCGGTTACGGTCCGAACTGCATTCCCACGTAAGGGCCCAGGTACAGTTGGGCGCCGTTCGCCAAGTCGTACGCAGGTGTGGCGATCGGCTTCGACATCACGCCCTGCGCCTTCGAGGTCATGAACCGGTCCGTCTCCGCGGCTGTGCGGGCGTTCTCCTTGGCCGTCTCGCCCCAGAACCATACGCCCGCCGTCAGGGCCGTTGTTTCGCCCAGCATCCAACCCGCGGACACATCGATCGAAACACCAGGAGAAAAATAGCTCTTCGGGTCCGGGATGAACTCTTCTTGAAGCCCGCTGCCGTCCGTTGCGGTCGAGGACCGCCGCATCCACATCTTGCGCCAGGAGAAGCCGACGCCGAGCGCGGCGCTGGCTTGCAGGCTCGGCGTGAGCTCGAACCTGCCGCGAACGCGCGCAGCTCCGAGCCCGCCCGCCCGAAAGATGGTGAATTCCTCGTCGCGTGCTGGTGCGGCCACCAGCGGGTTGATGTCCGACCCGTGGACACCATCGAAGGTGACCGTCGGGCGCGCCAGGTCGGCCAGGGCTCCGGCAAACACCTCGAATCCGATCGGATCCAGCGCATATCCCACGTAGCCGGCTGCCAGAGCGCCCTTCGGGTTGAACGTATCGCACGACGTTGCGCCGAGCGTCTCGCAACGACGATCCATCGTGGTGCTCGCGCCCCACGGCATCAGGGCCATGCCGAGCTGGAATCCGCCGTAGACCCCGTCTCGTATACGGGTACCACGCGCGCCGGATGCGGCGCCCAGGCCGTCGACTTGCTGCTGGAGCGTGACCGACTCCGCCAGCACTTGCTGTTGTGCCAGGGTCACGGTTTTTTCGTAAGAAAGGTATCCGGCGCGCTCGACCCGAATGCGGTGCTCTCCGGGCGGGACATCTCCTGCAAAGGATCCCTCGCCTACCTTCGATCCATCGAGGAAGATGGTGCCCACGTTGTCGCTGGTGTGCACCTCCACCCGGGCCGTGGACACCACCGCTTCCAGCTCCACCTCCAACGTCTTGCCTTTCTCGACCGACACGATCTTCGGCGGTGCCATCAGCCCCGTTCCTCGCCCGCTCACCTCGTAGCTCTTGGGAGCCAGATCCCCCGTATAGGGGGCCGCTCCCACGTCGACCCCGTCGAGCAACACTCGGAGCGCCCGCCCGCTCTTCTCGCGCACCACCAGCTTCCCTGTCTGTGCCTCCTGCTTGAGCTCCACCGTCACCACGACCTTCCCGTCCGGAGGGACCGAGATGGCCTGGTCGAATGGCGTGAATCCCTCCTTGCCGACTCGTAGGTGGTGCGCGCCGGATGTCACCCGCATGAGCTGCCGCACCGGTGTCATGCCCAACACGGCCCCATCCATCTGCACCGTCGCGCCGTCCTCGTTCACGCGGATCGACAGCGCACCGGTCACGCTTGCCAGCTCCGCCAGACGCTTTTCGATACGGCTTCGCGTACGCTGGCTGAGGTTCCGCGCGTACGTCTTCAGCAAGTCGTCGTAGGCCTCGTACGCCCGCGGCGTGTTGCCCAGCTTGTCCTGGGCGTCGCCCACGCCCTGCAGCGCTTCGGCCGACGGCTGTAGCGCGTTGGCTGCCGAGTACTCCTCGAGGGCGCGCGCCCAGTCACCCGCCTTTGCTGCCTTGTCGCCCGCTTTGAGGTGGTCCCGCGCCGTTGCTCCTGATGCCACGGTCCCGGCTGTGGCTTGCGCCCATGCCGCCCGAGGTGCCGCGATGGCGACCAGCGCCACCATCAGTGCCACGGCGATACCCTTGCTCGCGCGCGATCCAGCAGCCAACGTCGTTCGAACGCTTCTTCCCCTCATTCGTTTACACCCATCCGCTTGTCACCAGGGTTCGATTCGCCCTGCTGCCTTGAAGCCGCAAGTCGTCGTTCGCAAGAGGGCGGCCCGTTCCGCCGGTCGGCTCGCAGCATAGCCGAAGTGGCCCGCCTGGGCCACGCGATCGTGTGTCAACCCGATCGGTGCAACCGGTCTGCTGCGGTGCATATTCGCATGGCAGACTGGGGCACGACCCAGCGCGCCGGCCGTGCCGCCCCCACCGCGCGCGGGTCAGGTCGCCTCGGACCTCTGCTTCGCACGCAAGCGACCTCTTCATGGCGGCCTGGAGACGACCCGGGTCGGCAAGTTCTTGCCGCGTTCAGCGAGCGTCTGCGTCATCAACTCGGCGACGCGCCCAAGCGATCGCTGCCAGGTTGCAGGTCCTGCCGGGTCTTGTACCAATGCCGACTCGTGATGCTTGCGGAAAGCCCAGCTTCCTGATGGCTGACCAAGGACCCTTTGCCGTCATGTCAGCAAAGAGAACGAGGAGGGGAAACGATACAGGGCCCAGCCCTGGCCTCGAACTCGCCTCCCCGGTGACGTTCTGATCTTCCCAGCGCAGGCGCCGCGCGGCTACAATCGTGTGGCTGCGCTCGCTGCGAAACGGCACGAGACCTGCTCGTCTGCTACGACGATCTTCCAACCCTTGATCCACGCTTTCACGGAGGTCGGCTCATGCGTCACCGCACCAACTCCACGCTGATCGTTTCCTGCGCGGTTTTTGTTGGGTTGGTCGTACCGGCTTGCGGTCGCTCCGAGATGGGGTGGGACGATCTCGATCCGTCTGAGTTGGGCCAGGGTGGCACACACCCGGACGGTGGTGACGGGGGCAGCGGCGGCACATCCACTGGCGGCACCGGCGGCGACACCGGTGGCTTCGGAGGAAGCACGGGCGGCTTCGGAGGAAGCACGGGCGGGTTCGGAGGAAGCACGGGCGGGTTCGGAGGAAGCACGGGTGGCTTCGGAGGAAGCACGGGCGGCTTCGGAGGAAGCACGGGCGGCTTCGGAGGAAGCACGGGCGGGT
>Ga0272446_1001896_pt1 | contig 29612 bp, 19 predicted proteins | sample YNPCB0061_FD_194587 | JGI IMG/M metagenome (GOLD analysis project Ga0272446, IMG submission 194587) | Hot spring microbial mat communities from Yellowstone National Park, WY, United States - YNP-CB-006-1 | ecosystem: Environmental > Aquatic > Thermal springs > Hot (42-90C) > Sediment | place...
AAACGTTTTTACCAATATGGGTATGCCTAAAACTACCAAAATTTTCAAAAATTAGATGTGGTGAAAACGAAGTCATAAATATACGTTGCAACAAAGCCGATTATAAATATGCTCAATACACTTTGATTGAATGAAGTTGCAAGTTGAGAAAATATTAGACCGCAAGCAAGATTTTTTACCTTTTATATTTTTCCATTTCAAAAAATATGTAATTTTAAATTTTAGTTTTGAAAAGTTACTAAGAAAGAATTTACTGCCTGTAAAAACCTTATAATTATGAATAAAGAACTTGGTAAAATATTAGTTATAGATGATAATGAGGATATATTACTTGCGGCAAAACTTTTGCTCAAGAAACATGCTCACTTTGTACAGATAGAAAAAAATCCTCAGAAAATTCCTTTTTTGCTCAATCAGGACAAGTACGATGCTATTTTGTTAGATATGAATTTTACCAAAGATATTACCACAGGCAAAGAAGGTTTTTATTGGTTAGAGCAGATTTTGGAAAGAGACCCCACTGCGGCGGTGATTATGATTACAGCTTATGGAGATGTGGAAATGGCAGTTCGCGCATTGAAAGAAGGAGCGACTGATTTCGTACTCAAACCATGGCAGAATGAAAAATTGCTTGCGACCATAGAAAATGCCGTACAATCTAAAAAAGCTACTAAGAGTGGACAAGCCCTCCCGAAAGAAAGTAAGAAAGACACCAAGAGTGTAAGCAATCCTTTTGCGGGCATTATAGGAGAAAGCGAAGCTATGAAAAGTCTTTTCACTATTATTGGTAAAGTTGCTACTACTGACGCTAATATCCTGATTCTTGGAGAAAATGGTACGGGCAAAGAGGTAATAGCCAGAGCGATACATGCTGCTTCTCTTCGCAAAGATAAAGTTTTTGTAAGTGTAGATATGGGGGCAGTAACAGAAACACTTTTTGAAAGTGAACTTTTTGGTCATAAAAAAGGGGCATTTACAGACGCAAAAGAAGACCGCGCTGGTCGCTTTGAAGTAGCAAATGGAGGCACATTGTTTTTAGATGAAATAGGGAACTTATCTATGTCTTTACAATCTAAGTTATTGACTGTACTCCAACGCAGAGAGATTACAAGAGTAGGGGCAAACCACGCCATTCCTATAGATATTCGCCTAATTTGTGCTACGAATATGCCACTTTATGAAATGGTCGAGGACGGAGAGTTCCGACAAGATTTATTGTATCGTATCAATACTGTTGAACTTAGGCTACCTCCTTTGAGGGAAAGGGAGGACGATATTCCTATCCTTGCTGATTATTATACTAAGATGTATTGTGAGAAGTACAAAGTTCCACAAAAAACACTTTCGCCAAATACGATTAAAAAACTGCAAAAGTATCATTGGCCCGGGAATATTCGCGAACTCCAACATGCCATAGAAAGAGCCATCATCATGAGCGATGATACGGTACTCCAGCCGGGAGATTTTTTATTCCTGCTGCAAAAAGAAGAAAGCGCGGAAATGGATATTCAAGACTTCAACTTGGAAAATGTAGAAAAGTTAGTGATTCAAAAAGCCATAAGCAAACACGCAGGCAATATCTCCAAAGCCGCCAAGGAATTAGGTCTTACTCGTGCTTCTTTGTATAGACGATTGGAAAAGCACGGATTGTAATGGGCTATTTGCTTTCATAATAAAATAAAAAGAAATCTGCCAGTCTTTTTTTATGATTATTTTTTTAACCATTTTATATCCAAAACGAATTGGTTTTTCTAACAAATTAACAACCACTTTTGATTAGGAATATTGGTGTACGGTTTTAAAGATTATGTAGGTAGAAACTTTCCGAAAGTTTTTTTAACTTTTGAAAAGTTGCAAATAGTTGTCTTTTTTTATAAAAAAACAAAAGAAAATTCTAATTTTATGCTTCACCAGATTTTAGGCTTAAGCAGGCATACAATAGCTTATCATATATTTTGAACCACAATCAAAAATCGTATTACTATTTTCAAGATAATCTCAACTTTTTAAAAACATGACAGGCATAGATGATTTAGACGTAATATATAAGTTAGAGGACGCTCGCTCTCCGATGAGCAAAGGCAAGGTGTACCTCATTGCGGCAGGCATTTTTGCTGTATTAGGCTTTGTATTCTCAGGGCTAATTGCGATGGGTATGTGGGGCTTGGCAGTACTTTCTTTAGGTATTTTTGCAGCTAACTACTTTTCTACGGATAGCCCCGTTACGATTCTGACCAGAGATAAAATCATTAGTAAAACTAAGGCAGGAGAAAAATCGGTTTTCCTTTCTGAGATTACGAAGGCGGAACTAAGCTACACCGAGAATGGCAGAATGAAAAAGGTTAATATTTTTGAGGCAGATACTTTTTCTGCTGATGAAAAAAGCATGCTTTCTATTGTTGATACAGATAATAAGCGTGTAGAGGTCAGGGCAGAGCATTACCAGCTAAGCGATTTCATTTCTTTTTTAGATGTTTTCAAAGTGGAAGGCAAGCAAAGCAGACTGGTTACGCATCATAGTTACGATTCTTTGATAAGTCAGAATGATAGTTATCTCAAACAAGATTATAAACTCAAAGAAGAATTGGACAAAACTCTTATGGAAGCCTACAAAGCCCTTTACAATGAAAGAGGAGAAATGTACGTAAAAAACAACCCTGATGCCAAAATTCTCTATGAGTACCGCAAAAATCAGAACGATATGGGAGTGTACTTTTTAGACAACGATTATAAAGAAGGCTTGCAGATAGCTGATTTAGAAGGAGGTAAGGTCTTGATACAAAATGCACAAAAAAATATAGAAGTCGTCAATACACGCATTGCCTATTACAAGCAGATAGCTGCAAAGCTTCAACAAATGAAGTCTGCTTATGAAGCAAGAATGAAAATGAATAAAATTACAGCTAAGTTAGACAACCTTCAAGAACAAAATAACGTTCAAAAAGAGGCAAGCGATGAATATAATTTTCAGGTGGAAACACTCAAGCAGTTGGAAGAACTTACTTTGGAAGTACACAGCTTAGATATGTTAGAAAAAACGACTTTGTTACAGGAAAAAGCGGTAATTTTAGGAGAGAGTAGATAGATGATAGATGTCAGTTGTTAGAAATAAGTTTATTTGCAACAGTATATATTTGTATAAAAAAATATCAAAACTTTTTTTCTAAGACTTGAATTAATTGTTTTTTTTTATTTATTTAAGGTTTTTAATTAGCGAATGAGTTTTAAATATCCCTCTTTCGTTTATTTATCCTTAAACCTATTTAAAATAGACACACTAAACAACAGAAATTAATATGAGCAATTTTCAAAAAGTAAAGTTTTACTTGCAAGAACTTGGCTACGATATTACTACGGAGGACCAAGCAGACGAGGTTTTTGTAATTAATGCTCCCGAAGATGGCATACAAAACTTAGTAATAGACTGTGAGCCTCCTATTCTTATTATCGAGCAGTTTTTATTTTCTCTGAACAAAGATAATTCAGAGATTTTTAAAAATCTTTTGCAAAAAAATAGAGAAATCGTACACGGTGCTTTTGCCCTTGATGATTCTGGCACCAAAGTAGTATTCAGAGATACACTCCAATTAGAAAATTTAGACCTTAACGAGTTAGAAGGTTCACTGAATTCTCTCAAGCTATTAGTCGCAGAATATTCGGGTACGCTCTTAGAATTTGCAAGATAGACGCAATCACGACATAGTAAATCAAAATTATCATTCAAAAACACCAAATATACTTATGGGAATCTTTAATCGAATATTCAATATAGGCAAATCAGAAGTACATAGTGCCTTAGATAAGTTAGAAGACCCTATCAAGATGACAGAGCAAGGGATTCGCGACTTGAAAACCGACCTGAATAAAAGTTTGCAAGGATTGGCAGAAATCAAAGCCTTAGCCATTCGTGCAAAAAATGATAATGCAAAATTCTCCAATGATGCTAAACAATATGAGCAGAAAGCAATTATGCTCTTGCAAAAAGCACAAGCAGGACAGCTTTCACCTCAGGAGGCAGACCGCTTAGCAGGAGAAATGCTTAAAATGAAAGAAAACGCAGAAATAGAAGCACAGCGCACTGCCAAAGAAATGATACAGCATGAAAATGCAGTGGCTACTATGGAGCAAAATATCAATAAGTTGAAATCTAAGATTACTACTTATGAAAATGAACTCCGTACACTTAAAGCAAGAGCTAAGGTAAGTGAAGCTACTAAGAAGATAAACAAACAGTTAGCGCAAGTAGATTCAAGTAGTACTATCTCTATGTTGGAGCGTATGAAAGAAAAAGTTGCCCAAGATGAGGCTTTGGCAGAGTCATACGGAGCAATTGCTTTGGAAAGTAAAAGTGTGAATGAGGAAGTAGAAGCCGTGCTTGGCTCCTCCTCGTCCTCTGATGCTCTGCTAGCACTCAAAGCTAAAATGGGTTTGCTTGGCTCAGGTGAGAATACTACTACCAACGACGATACTCCACCACCGCCTGTTTCTTAATTCTTCTTATATGATATATCTTTAAGCCCTGAGGATTTTTTAAAATTTTTAGGGCTTTTATGATATTAATCAAACAAGTCTGGGTCTCTCTCCAGCATTAAAATTGCATGTTGAGGAACAATGTAATACTTCTCATCTTTGTAAATAACCTCATGTACAGCCTTTTGTAGAAAAATGGCTAAATCTCCTTCCTTAGCTTGTAATGGAAGATATTTTACTTTCTCGTCTTCTGATTTCCATGGTTCATCAAAACTATCTGACGGTAGCGCATAACCCGGTCCTACTTTCATTACGTAGCCACTTTGTATTTTTTCTTGGTCTTGCACGCTTGGTGGCAAAAAAAGCCCACTTTTAGTGGTTTCTGAGGGCGACTTAGGCTTAATTAGCACTCTATCGCCTATAATAATCAAGTTGCGTAATTTATCTTCTTCTGTTTTGTGTATCATCCTTATCAACTAAAATTTCTTGCCGAACTTTAAATTTTCTTGTTTGCAAATTTAGCACCTTTTTATTTTCTGTGAAAAGTGGAATAGCTTTTGAAACTTTTTTCTAAATTTGTTATACTACTTTCTGTCAATATATAGCTATGTCAAATAAAAAACTTCTTTTTACTTTGCTGTTTTTTATCTTATTACTAGTAGGTAATGCGTGTAAAGAAGGACAACCTACCGCAGTATTGGAGGTCTATGTGCTTGATGTACTTGGGAATAGGGTAGAAAATGCTAAGGTAAATATTTATAAATTCAAGGAAGACTGGGAAAAAGAGCAGAACGCCATTAAACCAGAGGAAATAACCTCATCTTCGGGACTGGTGCGCTTTGTAAACTTAGAAGAAGGAACTTATTATATAGATGTGCAGAGTAAGACCCAAAATAATTGGGAGGGAAAAATCTCAACTACTGTGCAGTCTATTGGTGCTTTTTATGTCAATACAGAATTTATTATCGTCAAAGAGAGCAGGTCTGGCGACGTTGCTCAAGCTAATGGGAGAAAATGGAGAGCCATTGCTCTTTTCCAATTAGGTAGAACTACCCCTATAGACCAATTGGAACCAGTCTTCAGATGCACTTATGATAACTTGCTGATTTTCTACAAAGGAGGGACATACACAATAGAGGGGAGAGGATTAAAGTGTCGCGCAGATGAGCCTACCATTATAGAACGAGGAACTTGGAAATTCAATGAAGCTGGCACAGTACTCACTTTAAGAAGTGACCTCCGAGAGGTTAGTTGGGCTGTATTGGAGTCTTCTCCCAATCGCGTAGTCTTCCAAGAATCTATACCTACTATACTTGGAGTAGTAAATATTGATGTTACTTATGTAATCGCTATGGAGTAGCTTTTGCTTTTTGTTTCCCATCTTCAAAGTATCTGCAACAAAAAAAGGGAATTTCTTGTTTGTGAACGAGAAACCCCCTTTTTGCTATCCCTCAGCTAATTAGTAGCCGGGGTTCTGTACAAGGTTTTTATTTGTATCTATCTCTCTTTGAGGAATAGGGAAAACGAGACGCTCGGAGTTCCAATTAAAAGTAGCATTGACTGGTGTCCTTGTACGTTTTAAGTCCCAGACTTGCTGTCCTTCAAAGGCTAACTCTAACTTTCTCTCCCTCAAAATTGCGTCTAAAGTAAGATTATTTACAGGAGGTAAACCTGCTCTCTGTCTGACAAGGTTGATGTCTGCTTGCGGAGTAGCTCCTACTTGAGCATTTAATCGGAAATTACATTCTGCACGAGTAAGATGCATTTCTGTAATTCTTAACACCGACACATCTCCGTATAAATCTCTATATTTAGAAGTAAAAGTATTTACCCCAGTACGATAGAAGAAAGTACCACGAATATCTCCCTGTTCGTATAAGGCTAAGTGCTTAGCTTGAATACGTACATCGCCTCTTCCTTGGAAAGCAGAAGAGGCATAAAAAGTGTTCATGCTATTTACTCCGTCTTGGTCAGTAACGACTATGCGGAAGATATGCTCTCTGCCGTAATCACCTGCATTTTCGTTGAATACATCAGCAAAATTTCTTGCCATAGCAAATCTGCCTGAGGCAATTACTCTATTAGCCGCATCGCGAGCCTCTGCATACCTGCCTTGCATCAAATACACTCTGGAAAGCATAGCGGCGGCGGCAAACCTATTGGCAAAAATTCCGTTAGCTGTTGGCATCAATGATTCTGCCTTAGTCAAATCATTGATGATTTGGGTATAAACCTCAGCAACACTATTTCTGGATTTGAAATCTGCTTCTGTAACTACTCTGGTAGAAGTAAGTACCAAAGGCACGCCGGGGTTAGAACTATTGTTGCCGTCGTCCCAAGTTTTTGCATAGAGTTTCACTAATTCAAAGTACAAAGAACCACGAATGAAAAGTGCTTCTCCTTCTACTCTATTTCTATCCGCTTGGTTTACTTTGTCCAATGAAGCTAAGACGTTATTGACAATATTGATAGTTCTATAAGCGTTTAGCCATATTCCACTCACCGTAACATTGGTAGTAGTAAGTGCTTTTCTATATAGTTCGTCCATGTTAGTAAAAGTGCCTCCAAAGACAAATTCCCTATCATCGCCTAAAAAATCTCCCGCATACAGGATAGCACCTCCATATAAGTTTTCAGCAGATAAGCCGTCATAAGCCCCTGTTAATGTAACCTTTACAGCTTGGTCATTATTCAATGCTGTAGCCTCAGAAATGCTTTGGGTAGGCTCAACGTTTAGTCTTTCACCGCAAGCAAAAGAAAGCATAGCTAATGCCATGAGGAAAATGCTTGTTTTTATATTTTTTATCATAATTTTAATCATTTTAGAAATTAAGTAAATGAAACTTTGAATTTTAGAAGCCAATGTTTACACCAAAAGTAATCGTGCGTGGCTGTGGTGCTGAATAGAAGTCATAGCCTTGCGCAATATTAGTTACAATGTCATCAGCATTGACTTCTGGGTCCCAACCTTTGTAATTGGTAAATGTCAATAAATTTTGCCCTGTAACAAATACGCGAGCAGCGTTCATTTTTACCTTGCTCAATATACTTCTTGGAATATTATAGGATAAAGTAACATTTCTCAAACGGACAAAGCTACCATCATAAATGAAGCGGCTGGAGGGTTGCGCTCCGTTGTTGAAGAATAAACGTGCTTCTGGAATATCTGTATTGCGGTTTTGTGGAGTCCAAGAGTTCAACTGGTCGGCAGTTTGGTTGTCCTCAAAACGTCCGTTGGCTGAGGAGAAACGACCTGCACCATAGAAATTGATTTTCTGTCCCAATTGAGCATTAAAAAATACGCTAAGTTCTATGCCTTTGTAGCTGAAAGTATTGGTAACTCCACCTGTCCATTTAGGAAGAGGGCTACCTATCACTACGCGTTGGGCTTGGTTGTACCTATTGGTAGTAGTACGGTCAAGAGAGCCATCAGGCAAAGGTGTATTTTTATACCAAAGTGCATCTCCGTTCTCGGGGTCTACACCTGCATATTCTACAGTAAAAAAAGTAGCAATTGGCTGTCCTTCTACAGCGCGGCTCATGTTGTTTAGTCCACCCTCGATGATTTGTCCATTCAAGTTTGTTATTTTATTAATATTGCGAGCAAAGTTCAAACTTGTTTTCCACTTAAATTCTCCGACTAAGTTATCAGAGTTAAGCACAAATTCAAAGCCTTTGTTTTCCATTGCTCCTACGTTTCTTACTTGTGTAGCAAAGCCTGTGGTACCTGGTACGTTTACATTGAGTAGCAGACCTGTAGTATTTTTTTGATAGTAGTCTATTTCACCTGTCAATCTATCGCCTAAGATACCAAAGTCTAAACCTACGTCCCATTGGTCAGTAGTTTCCCAGCTTAGATTAGGATTGCCCAATTGGGTAGGGGCTTGCCCTGGATTGCCTGCATAAGGTGCGCCTGCAAAAAGACCAAGTTGGGGGAAGTTACCAATTTCTGCATTTCCTGTACGACCATAGCTTGCTCTTAATTTTAAGAAGCTAACTACCTTATTATCTTTCAAAAAGTTCTCTTCGGTAATAATCCAACCCAAGGAGGCGGCAGGGAAGAAACCATATTGACTATCTCTACCAAAGCGGCTTGAGCCATCTACGCGTCCACTCAATCCGAACAAGTACCTATCTTTGAATTTATAGTTGGCGCGCAAGAAATAAGAGAGGAAGCGGAAATTGGTTTCTGAGGAACTTCCATCAGTTTTACGAGCCGCACTTGCTATCATTCTATAGGCATCAGAGGGGAAATCACGACCCTCAACGGAATTAAACTTAGATTGGGACTGTTGATAAGACATACCTGCTACCAAATTCAAGCCGTGTTCTCCAAAGATTTGGTCGAAAGTAAAAAAGTTATTGGTGTTGTAGTTTTCTACTCTGGTAAATAGGTTTTGACCTAAGCCAAGCGGCGCCCCAAAATTGCGCTGGGTTTTGCTGTTGTAATATAGCTCCTCTTGTTGGTTGAGTATATCTACCCCAAATTCAGAGCGGAATGAAAGTCCTTTGATAATATCCAACTGCCCAAAAAGTGTACTGATATTTCTATGCACGGTGGTATTGTAGTAAGCATTACCAATATTGATTAGAGGGTTGTAGTACACGGGCAAGCTAATATCTCCCGGAGGCGTTCCCGTGGGTAATCCTGTATTGGGGTCTATGCTTGGCGTAATCGAGGAAATAGCTACCATTTGCATAGGATTATCAAACTGACGGTCGCCTGAGATACGCCTGTTGAGGGTACGGGTCAAGCCCATATTCATGCCTAATTTAAAGCGTTCAGATACCTTATGCTCTAAATTCATACGCCCAGCAATACGTTCTAAACTATTGCCTATCAGAATGCCTGCTTGGTCTAAATATTGTCCTGAAACATAAAAGGAAGTCCTATCATTGCCTCCGTTAAAGTTTAAATCATATTGCTTTAGAGGCGCATCTTGGAAGGCTAAACTTCCCCAGTCTGTATCAGAATTTGTCCCAAGACTATTGAACTCAATAAAATCTTGCATATAAGCAGTATAAGAATCGGGGTCGTTAGTAGGGATACCATCTATACGGTCGGAGTTTGCGGCTGCTTTCAAGTAATAATCCTTGTACTCTGCGGCATTTAAAAAGCGAACTTTACGAGTAGGTTTGCTAAATCCATATTGCGCCCCAAAGTTGATGTTGGTTCTTCCTGCTTTTCCTCTCTTGGTAGTAACTAAAACTACTCCATTAGCTGCACGAGAACCGAAAATCGCCGCTGCCGAAGCATCTTTTAATACTTCAATAGACTCGATGTCTTGTGGATTGATGTCAGCCAAAGGATTGGTTGCTCCACCAAAACTACCCAAGTCTTGAGTAGTAACAGGGATACCATCTATCACATACAAAGGCTCGTTAGAAGCAGAAACAGAAGATTGACCACGAACTCGAATCTGAATCCCTTGTCCTAACTTTCCACCACCTGCATTAACTACTACGCCTGCTGCTTTTCCCTGCAAGGCATTATCAAAAGTAGGCAAAGGCATATCTTTGATGTCTGCGCCACCTACTTTGGCAATATTACCTGTTACTTCTCGCTTTATCTGCTGCCCATACCCTGTAACAATTACTTCACTTAACTGTCTTGTATCAGGAGCAAGTGAAATATCTATGGTACTTCTGCCACCAATTTCTACCTCTTGGCTTACAAAGCCTACAAAAGAGAACACTAAGGTCGTTACATTGGCAGGTACGCTTAGCTTGTACTTGCCTTCTACATCAGTAACTACGCCAACGTTAGTACCTTTGGCAACTACGTTTACGCCAGGGAGCGGGGACTTGTCCTCACCAGAGGTAACTGTCCCCGAAACAGTACGCTCTTGGGCAAATAAAACATTCAAGAGGAATAGACTAAGTATTCCTGTTAGTAAGAGTTTCCTCATTTTTCGAATTAGTTTTAGTATAAAATAAAATTAAGTAAGAGTTAAAATAACAGCTAAATGATATTGCAATAGTCAATGATTTGGAATCACAACGATATTCAATTTGTTTGTTGTCAGAAAAGACCTACAATTATAAAGTAGAAAATAATTAGCAAAACTGAAAAATGTAAAAAGATATACTTATAGTGGTATTAAGCATTATTATTCACTTAATTTTTTTAAGTAAAATTACACCTCATAAGCAGTTGGCTTTGATAAATCATAAGATTATATTTTTTTAACTAAATCGCAAGTAATATTTTTTCGCTCAAAATTCAAAACAATTTAATGTTAAGTTTATTTTTTTTTAAAAAATATTTACTCAATTATTCCATAAAATTCTGATTTAAAACTAATTAAGCTAATATTAAATTTTATCCTTTGTTTGAAAATACATCTGTTTAGCATTGAATGCTATGTGATATTTGCTTTATTAAAATTAATAAATTTTTACTATTTAATTACCTCATAAAATCAAAAGAAAAAATAATTTTGCAGTTAAAAACATTTATCAAACGTCTTATTCTTTCATTATCTAAAAGTTATATCACTTTGAAATCTTCTATCACTGTAACTCCTAAGCAGCTGGGTTATCATTTCCCCGCAGAGTGGGCAAGGCATGAAGCCACTTGGCTCAGTTTTCCGCATAAAGAGGCTTCATGGCCCGGGAAAATTCATGCTATTTTTCCCACGTATTATTTATTCATTAAAGCCTTAAGCGAAGGAGAAAAAGTTTGTATCAATGTACTCAATGAAAAAATGAAAAATCACGTAAGCCATCAACTACTTGAATACGAGATAGATACAGACAAAGTAAAACTTTTTATTCACCCGACCAACGATGCTTGGTGCAGAGACCACGGTCCTGCCTTTGTAGTAAACTATGAAGAGAAGAAAAAAGCAATAGTCAAATGGAACTATAATGCTTGGGGAGAGAAATATCCTCCATACGACCTTGATAATCAGATTCCTATTCTAATTGCTCATGAGTTAGACCTACCCATTTTTTATCCTAATATTGTTATGGAAGGAGGGGCAGTTGAGTTTAACGGAAACGGAACAGTGCTTACTACTACTGCTTGCTTGCTTAACCCTAATCGCAATCCGCACCTAAGCCAAAAGCGAATAGAGGAATATTTGTACGATTACTATGGAGTAGAGCAGATTCTTTGGCTCGGAGATGGGATAGTAGGGGACGATACAGACGGGCATATAGACGATTTGACAAGATTTGTAAGTGAAGATACCGTAGTTACCGTAGTAGAAAGCAACCCCAATGACGAAAATTATCAGCCTTTGAAAGAAAATTTAGAAACCTTGAAGACTATGCGACTGCTCAACGGCAAGCAGTTGAATATCATAGAGTTGCCTATGCCAAAGCCCGTCATTTACCAAGACCAGAGATTGCCTGCTTCGTATGCTAATTTTTACGTGGGCAATGCGGCGGTTTGTGTACCTACTTTCCGAGATAAAGCTAATGATGAAAAGGCTTTGACTATTCTGCAACAGTGTTTTCCTGATAGAAAAGTAATAGGGTTGGATTGCACAGACGTAGTATGGGGCTTAGGAGCTTTTCATTGTCTTAGTCAGCAAGAGCCTGAAGTATAAAATTTGGAAAAATCTCCTCCTGATTTTTGTTAAAAATTCCCAGCCTCTTGGAAAAGCAAAAAATGCTTCAGTATATTGCCAAAAGATGAATGTATTGTAAATAACTATGAAATTTAGTAGTATTGTTGTATTGGCTCTCGTTATTACTATTTATAGCTGTAGCTTGGTCAGACCTAAGTCTAACACAGACTTATCTGCTATTTTAGGGAATTGGAAAGAAAACTGGGCAGCAGGCGGGCAAACTAATGTAAACTACTCTGATGAATACCTTATCTCAGCAAATCAAAAAGGTAACTTGGTGATATTGTGTCCCTCTCGGAACAATTATTTTTTTGAAAAAATATCCTTTGAAAATAAAATACTTAAAGCAAAACTGATTATCAAAGATTTGAAATATAATGCTGGCGATAGTTGGGTAAGCTATGAACTTACTCTCCAAGATAATGACATGCTCGTAGGGAGTGCTTTGACTAAAGCAGGAAAAAAGGTAAAAATTATTTGGGAAAGAAAAAAATGATATAACCGCTTCCTTTTAGATTCTTATTTTGTCTAACTGTATAATTTATACTTAAAATAAAATGTTTTGCAAACGTTTATAAAGTTTTAAACCTTATGAACGTTAATTTTCAATCAAAACCAATCTCGATTGAGTATAGCAATTATATCATTTTAGAGCAGACTTAAAATTTTACACATACAATTCAGGATACTGCATCGGATTTGCTTCTGACATGAGCGCATATACCGCATCTACCATATCCTCTGGGTTGGGTTTAGAGAAATAATCTCCATCGCTGCCATAAGGAGGTCTGTGTGCTTTGGCTGTTACGCATATCGGCTTAGAATCCAGATACTTATAAGCATCTTGTTCTTGCAAAACTTGTTGCATCATATAAGCAGTTGCTCCGCCGGGTACGTCCTCATCTGCAAAAATAACTCTATTGGTTTTTTGTATAGATTTAACAATAGAATGATGTATATCAAAAGGCAAGAGTGTCTGTACATCAATGACTTCACAGGAAATCCCTACTTCATGCAATTGCTCTGCTGCCTCCATTACTATCCTGCACATAGAACCATAAGTTACAATCGTAACGTCATTACCCTCTCTAATTACCTCAGGAATGCCTAAGGGTACGGTAAATTCTCCTAAGTTTTTAGGGATTCTCTCTTTTAGGCGATAACCGTTCAAACATTCTATTATCAAAGCAGGCTCATCAGATTGTAAAAGGGTATTGTAAAAGCCTGCTGCCTGTGTCATATTTCTTGGCACGAGCAGGTACATGCCTCTAATGGAGTGTAGTAACATACCAATAGGCGAGCCAGAGTGCCAAATTCCCTCTAAGCGATGTCCTCTGCTGCGAACAATGATAGGTGCTTTTTGCCCACCTTTGGTGCGATATTGGAGGCACGAAACATCATCTGCTAAGGGTTGTAAGCCGTAATAAATATAGTCTAAGTACTGAATCTCTGCAATAGGTCGCAGTCCACGCATGGCTGTTCCTATGCCCTGTCCTATGATAGTCAGTTCTCTGATACTTGTATCCGAAATTCTGATTTCTCCGTACTTAGCTTGTAAACCTGCAAATGCTTGATTTACATCGCCTATCTTGCCTACATCTTCGCCAAAGGCAATGACTTGTGGATTTTTTGCAAAAATAGCATCAAAATTGGCTTGCAGTACCTCGCGTCCATCTGCCAAGCGGCTATCCTCGTCATAAATTGCTTTTACCTCTTTGACTTTCAAAGCAGAATAAGCCGATTGACTGTACAGATGCGAATTGAAACGCTCCTCATTTTCTTGTTTTGCTTTGGAAAGCCAATTTTGCAAGCCCGTTTTGATTTTATTTTCCTCAAAACGCAAGATTCTCAATGCCTTTTTCACTGCCTTAAAATCATCAGAATACAAGGGATTTAAGGTTTTTTGTAGGGTTTCTCGCACCTGTCCTAATTGATTTTTCTGTGCCACTTTCTGAGCAGGAAGGGCTAAGATAGCTTCTTCTATGAGCCTAAGTGCTTCTTGGTGGTCTGCTTTCATGGAGTCCACAAAAGCACGCCAGGCATTCAGTTTGGCATTATTTACTTTAAGTTTGGCATTTTGGTTAATTTCTTGGAGTTCCGAGGGTTTGGCAATACCATTTTTTACTATCCACTCTTCAAACTTTTTCAGGCAATCAAACTCTTCCTCCCATTGCAGTCTTTCCTTAGACTTGTATCGTTCATGCGAGCCAGAGGTAGAGTGTCCTTGTGGCTGAGTCATTTCGCAAACATGGATAACCACAGGCACATGCTCGCTCCGACAAATATCTGTGGCATACTTAAAGGTACTACAAAGGGCTTCATAATCCCAGCCTTTGACTTGGAAAAGTTCTATGCCCTTTTCATCATCGGTTCTTTGAAAACCTTGCAGGACTTTATACAAATCTCCCTTAGTAGTATGGTATTCTTGCCCTACGGAAATGCCGTAGCCGTCGTCCCAGATAGCTACTAACATAGGAATCTGTAATACTCCTGCCGCATTAATGGCTTCCCAAAAATGCCCTTCGGAGGTAGAGGCATTCCCGATAGTGCCAAAAGCGACTTCATTGCCTTTATTAGAAAAGTGAGTAAATTGGTGTAGTTCGGGATTCTCCCGATAGAGTTTAGAAGCCCATGCCAATCCTACCAATCTTGGCATTTGCCCTGCGGTACAGGAAACATCTGCTGCGGAGTTATACATTTGACTGAGGTTTTTCCACTCTCCTTTTTCATCAATGCTTCGAGTAACAAAGTGAGCGTTCATACACCTGCCCGCTGTAGCAGGGTCAGCTTTGAGGTCAGGATGGGCATATAGCTGAGCAAAGTACTGCTCTATGGTAAGTTCACCGATAGCAAACATAAAAGTCTGGTCGCGATAATATCCCGAGCGCCAATCTCCTTTTTTAAAAGCCTTCGCCATTGCAATTTGGGCGAGTTCTTTCCCGTCTCCAAAAATACCAAACTTTGCCTTTCCTGCGAAAACCTCTTTTCTCCCTGCTAAACTTGTATAACGGCTTTCCCAAGCGATGCGATAATCATTGAGAATTTCCTCTTTTGTAAAAGTCGTAGTGTATGTATTGGTTAAGGCTTGTGTATCTGTCATTACAGTAGCATTCTGATTTTGAAAAATTTGATTAAGTAAAATCTAAGTTTTTACTTTGCAAAAATAGCAAAAAAACAATAATCTTAAAAAATCAGTAGTACTGAATGAGTATTTGCAATCGGTTTATACAAACTTCTACTTATATCTCCATTCATGCTTTACTTTGTCATAAAAATTATTGGCAGAAGGCCATTCTATATAAGGGGTGTACCCTTCATATTTGCCCAAACTGCCTTTGTGGAGTAGGACTTCTTTAAATATTTTTTCGCCTATGGTTCGCAGAGAGTCGGTAGGCATGATAGTAGTATTAAAAATTTCTTCAAAATCATAAATTTTTCCCTCGGCAGAAAGTCTGTATCTGCCTCCTACTCCTCTTTGTGTGCCTGCTTTAGCACTTCTGGCAGGACGGATAACGTAAAAATAATGTAGGCTATCCTCCTTACTTACATAATAATTGGCAAAGGAAAATTGTGGAAGAAACTTGGCATAAGCATCTCTATAAATAGGTAGATGCTTATTTTGTGCATCAACTCCTTGTGGAACAAGATATACATAAGTAATAATATCCAAAAGCCTTTCTTTTTGGTTTTTCTCATCTAAATAAGTTTCTACTTTATAAGGATTAGAACAGGCAATTAGTAATACACTACTAATTATCAAATAAATACTATTGGTCTTTTTCATATTTTTATAAGAATAAATTAGACCTGTGAGGGGAAGCCCAACAGGTCTAAGATAAGAAATCGTTGAAAAATTAACTGACTAATTGGGCAATTACGCTCAAATACACTGGTTTATAAAAAATTACAAACTGTTATCAATCAATACTTTAGATCTTATAAAGTTTACAAAACTTTTATAAGGTTAAGTATAATTATCTATATCTTGTATTAGGAGCGTCCCAGTTTGCCCATCCTGTAGTCCAATCTGTTGCACCAAAAGCACCTCTGAAAGTAACTACATCAAAACCTGTCAAGCCAGTAAAATTAGCGCCAGTGAGTAGAGCAGAACCTGCGTTAGGTGTTAATTTGGGTGTACCTAAATCAAAGATACTACCATCGATGCCTGCATCTTGCCATTTAGCAAGGATAGTATTGTTGGCGGCAAACCACTCCTCAGCAGTTTGGGTACCAATATTTGAAGCGGTTACTGTGAAAACCCCATTGGCAAAAGTAGCTGTTCCTGCAAATACTCTCAACCCTCTTGGTGCAACAGGGTGGTTAGCACCATTAGAAGGTGCGCCAGTAAATATCGTACCCGCAGAACCAAAGCCGTTTCCTCCCCAATGCTCTACGCCAGCCAACATGTTTCCTCTTAATACTAACTCATTAGCTACTGCACCAGCAATAGTAGAGGCTCCATCTATGAATATACCATTAGGATAAGCAGTAAAGAATGAATTGTATATTTTGATTCTGTTGTTTCTTCTCAAGTGAGCGGCATTTTGGAACTGTAAACTAATCGCCAAGTCTCTACCTTTCTTAGGACCTATAATAGTGATATTAGAAAATTGAGGTGCACTAAAAGGAGTAGCCGCAGAACCCGCGCCGTCATTATCTACCTCAAATCCATTAGAACCAGATTGGTCTGCTAAAGTAGCCCCACGGATACCTAATCCAAACTGTACTGTGCCGCTAAAACCATTATCCACATCAAAGTCGTCATCTAAACCTCTGTAAGCGATAAGGAACTTGCAATTAGCTGTGCCTCCAAACCACTCAAAAGAATCGTCCAATCCATAAGAACACATGACTCTCTCAATGACTGTACCTCTACCTACGCTACCTAAAGTCAATGAGTTTACTTCTTGGTTAGGGTTAATAGGAATACCAGCAAACTCTATTCTTACAAATCTCAAAATGCCAGAGTTATCATCATCATTAGTTCCACCATGAAAACCTCCATACTGACCTTCTAACTCTGCTACACCACCGGGGTTATTATTTCTTGCTCTACCACAAATAACTAAACCTCCCCAGTCACCGGGTTCTCTTTGTCCTGGGGCTCTTTCAGAGGTCATTACAATAGGTTCTGCCGCAGTACCATCGGCAATAATTCTGCTACCTCTTTGTACAATAAGTGTACCCTTAGTTTCACGGTCGCCAAAGATTAAAGTACCGGGTTGGATAGTAAGCACACCAGTTGCTGTTGGTTGTCCTGCTAAGGTTGGGTCGTTTCCTACTCGTACAAAACCTTTTAATAAATAGATTTTATCTTTTGTCCAAGTAACGTTACCTGTAATATTGCCTTGTACTTCTACTATTTCCTTAGGAGGTATAGCAGACACAGTAACAGCGAAGGTAGCCAAAGAAGAAACTTGATTTCTACTATCTACTACTTGGAAAGTAAAGTTTACCACTGTACCAGCAGGAAGTTGCTCTATGGTATATGAAAACTGGTAAGTAGCTGTCTTTTCGTTATTAAAAGGAACAGTTTGAGAAGGTGCACCATTTTTGAGAATAGTTAAGGTTTTAGCCCCCTCTGGTGCATTAATAGTTACATTAGTACTAACTTGCGCTCCTACTAAACCCGAAGCTGTTGTTGCGCTCAGGGTAAGTGTAGGTGGAGGTCCTATAGATTCTTCCTTGCTACATGAAGCAATTACAGATGCTAAACCTACCACTAGTAGGATAGCAAATAAGCGAGCCTTGTTCATCATGTTCATCATTCTTAGAAAATTTAATTAGTAAAATAAAGTATTGAAATTAAGATAATTGAATGTATAATATATGTTAGTTTTAGTCTTTGGCAAGTCTCACTGAAAGCCCTAAAGAAAATACAGTACCTGGTCTATACTGCTGCACTAATTGGTCTTTCTTTCTATCAAACTTTTTATCTTGGTTGCCATCTTGCAAAAGAATCACACCTTGATTAAGTAAGTCTAAGAAACCTGCTTTCAGTTGCAGATATTTTCCTACATCTTTGGAAACACTTAAGTCTATCTGATTACGTGGCATTTCGTAAATATCTGGATAGCCTTCATACCCTACGATAAAAATTCTTTTACCTATCACGTTGTACAACAAACTCACTTGAAGCCTGCTGTCATAGTTGTTATAATAAATACCTCCATTGATTATATAAGAAGATTGCCCTTGCAAAGGTCTTTTATCTGATTGTCCTATAGCTCTTGCTCCCAGTTGTACTTCACTTTGTATCAAAGAAGCATTAAATATTAAGCTTAGGTTGCTAATAAAAGGATTGGCAGAAAGGTCAGCTAAAGATTTCTTAATATCCAACTCTGTACCATAAGCAAAAGAACTTTTGGCATTATCGTAGGTAAAAGTTTTGGCACCACCAGAGCCAGCACCCGCCACAAAATAAGCCTCTATCGGATTTTTAAAATATTTGTAAAAAGCAGAAAGGCTTACTACTTCACTTGGCTTAGGATACCACTCCCATCGCAAGTCAAAGTTTTGTGTACTTGCAGTCTGTAGATTTTCATTCCCTTTCAAAGTAAAGTTCAAATTGAAGTCATAGAAACCAAAAGGCGCTAACTCCCTGAATTCAGGACGATTGAGCGTAATGCCATAAGCTGCCCTTAATTGCATCTTTTCGCTAAAACTATAAGTGAGGTTTGCTGAGGGTAGCAAACGCCCTACAGGATTATTCACTCTGATTGGAATATTAGTAATAGTTGCGCTATTTAGTTTCTGAACGTTGTCTTCGTATCTCGCCCCAGCGATGATTTTGAGCTTATCAGAAAGCGGAATACTCAACATACCATAAAATGCCATCAAACGGTTAGAAGAAGTATAGTTATCATTGGGGTTTGACTGCTCGTCTATTCTTATCCCCGTGATGTTATTGATGTTTTCTGGAGCAAACAAATTGGTAATTGTGCCGCTTAATAGGCGAAGGTCAAAATTCAAGGTATTGGCTCTATTGTATCCAATATTGCGAGCCTCAAAGGTTCTTTCTTTTTGTTCATAGAAAGTCCCCACTTTTGCCTCTATCTCATAAGCACCTTTGTAGAAACGCAACTTCTTAGTTAAGTCAAAACCTCCCGTGATAGCGGTTTCACGCATTTGGGAAAAAAAGCGACCTAAAAACTCAGCCGCCGCCGCACCTGAGGGAACGAAAAGAGTAGTAGTGTTAGAAGCCTCATCAAAATCAGAGCGATAACGCTTATAGTCAGGTTGGTCTCTGTAAGAGCGGTTGTAGCCCAAGACCCAGTCTAATTTGACAGTTTCACTCTTAAATTTGTGTGTACCCAATAACTGCCCAGAGTAAATGCCTCTGTACACTTGGTCAAATGAGTGATTGCGTGGAGAATAGTTAGACTCAAAATGACGACCTGTTCTGTAAACATATTGAGGAGCACTAATTTGGTTATACAGATTTTTAAATTCTACTATATGTCTGTCATTAAACCTAAAAGCCCAATTGTGTAAGACACCTAACCTAATATTTTGGCTATACTGCTCATCAAAAAAGTTATATATAGGAAAACTTTTATTATTGACAAAGTCGTATTCATTATAGTCTCCCCTTTCTATACTAAAAGTACTTCTGGTATTGCTGTAATTGATACTGGTAATATTTCCAATTTTCAAGTCTCCCTTACCTTGGAAAAATTTATTAAAAGTCAAGGCTAAGCGTTGGTCTGGAATAGCAGTTTCTCTTTGCTGCGCCCATATATTTTTCAAAGAACGACCTGCTGCTACTAAACCTTCTCCCTGAACCCTGCGCAAATCTGCTGGGAAATCGCTTGGCAAATTATAAAACCCATTGTTAAAGCCAAGCCAATGATTTTTCCCTCTTTGCTGATAATCAAAATCTCGGAAAGTAGTCCCTGTACGGAAAGAAGTTGTATAGTCTAATGTAATGCTATTTTCCTCTGGGATACTTTTAGTAAATACTTTAATTACACCGCCTGCAAAATCACCGGGAAGGTCTGCGGAAGGGCTTTGAAAAATTAACACCCTATCTAATTGTGAACTTGGAATAATATCAAAAGCAAAAGAACGCACATCTGTTTCCATACTTGGAGCGTATGCATTATGTAACATTACTGCATTGTAGCGAGAAGCTAACCCCCTTACTACAATAAAACTGTTATTCATAATAGTTACGCCTGGTACTCTTTTTACTACTTGTGCCGCATCTCTATCTTGGGAACGAGAAATCTGCTCGGCAGAAATACCTACTACAATTTGGTCTGCTAACTTTATTTCCTTCACCAAAGAAATTACCGTGTTAGTTTCCCTTTGTGCCGTAACTACTGCCTCTTGCAAAGCAGTTACATCTTCTTCTATCTTAGTGTCTATAACCGCTGCTTTACCTGCCTCCACTGGCACATTAGGAATGGTAAGTGTGCGATAGCCTATACTTGAAATGATTAGCGTATAGGTGCCAGGAGTTACTTTTGAAATAACAAAAAGACCATCTAAATCAGTAGATGCTCCTAAACTTGTGCCTTGAATAGATACATTCGCTCCGATAATAGGCTCATCAGAAACCTTATCCTTTACTACTCCTCTAATTGTTCCTGTCTGAGCAAAAACAACAGAAAAAGAAAACAATAAAAATATTAAAGGTATAAATCCCCTCATAAATAATTTGAAATAAAAAAGTTAAAAAATTTACAATACAAGGTGTACATTTTTTTTGATAGTACTTACACCAGTGAACTAGTATTGAAATTTTGATTTTATGTTTTTAGTTTTAATTTTAAAACTTTGCAAAGGTAGGTTTACCCTTTTACATAGGTGTTAAGGAAAGGTTATTTTAGCTTTATAAAAAATTAATATTGGTAAGGCTTTTTTAAAGAAAAATTAACCTTTAATATTTTATTAAGAAAAAATTCAGATGCTTAAAAATAACGAGGTATTAAAAAGAAAATCTTGTAAATAGTTGATAGCCAATATTTAAGTTAAGTAATACTGTCATAGCCTTGCACTTAATAAGCTAAATCAAAATATTAAAATTGGTGTAATATGAATTTTATGTGAAAAAATAGTGAATTAGTAAAAGATGTATGAATTACTTTTTTATAGAAGTGTATAAGAGAAAAAAGCATTGCGATTTTATTTGAAAACACTTTTCAAGGCATTGGATTTTACATTTTTTGTCTATGAATAAGTAAAATAAAAATTTATTTTGTAGCTTTTCGCTCTAAAATAACCTATCATTAAACACTAAACCTTTATAATGGAAAAAGTCTTTATTAGTCGTCGTATTCCTAACAAAGGCATAGAAACTCTCAAAAATGCGGGATTGGAAGTAAAAGTATGGGGAAGTGCTATTCCTCCCACTTACGAGGAGCTTTTAGAGAAGACAGCACAAGCTGATGCTCTTATTTGTATGCTCAGCGATAGCATAGATAGCCATTTTCTGAAGAAAAATATGCACTTGAAAGTAATTAGTAACTATGCAGTAGGGTTCAATAATATTGATATTCAGACTGCTACAGATTTAGGTATCCCTATAGGAAATACGCCAGATGTACTGACAGAAGCTACTGCAGACCACGCTTTTACGCTTATGCTTGCCGTAGCTCGCAAGATATTGGACAGCAATAAAAGTATCTTAGAAGGCAAGTGGAAAAACTGGGAGCCTATGGGCTTTTTAGGGCAAGATTTAAGAAATCGCACGCTGGGAATAGTAGGTATGGGGAGAATAGGTCAGGAAATGGCGCGTCTTTGCCATAGTGCTTTTGACATGAAAATTATATATTTTTCTAATACCACCAAATCAGAGATAGAAAAAAAACTCCATGCGAAAAAAGTAAGTTTTGATGAACTTCTCGAGCAAAGCGATGTTATTTCTGTACATACCAGCCTCAATGAGGGTTCAAAGGGTATTTTTAATAAAGAGGCGTTTCAAAAAATGAAAAAAAATGCCATCTTTATCAATACAGCCAGAGGAGAAATACACGATGAGGTAGCCTTAACGGAAGCACTTACCAATGGATTAATCTGGGGAGCAGGGCTTGATGTAACTAATCCAGAGCCAATGAGCGTAGAGAATCCGCTTCTTTATTTGCCTAATGTGGTGGTTACCCCCCACATAGCCTCTGCAACTATCGACACGAGGGCAAATATGTCCTTTATTGCCGCTCAAAACATTATTAAAGGGTTGAAAAAAGAAAAATTGGTAGGTTTCGTAAATCCACAAGTATATAATAAATAAAAAAATTTCTCTTAGATGCTTGGAATATCCAAATTTTATCATACCTTAGTGTATTAAATACACTTAAAAAATTATTACTAATTGATTCCAAGTATTTTAAACTTATGAAACTAACAAAAAATCTCTACGGTACTTCCTTAGCCTTATTGACTGATTTATACCAAATGACTATGGCTTATGGTTATTGGAAATCAGGTCTAACAGAGAAACAAGCCGTATTCAACCTATTTTTTCGTCGAAATCCCTTCCAAGGTGGTTTTACTATTGCCTGTGGCTTAGAATACGTCATTGATTTTCTTTCCGATTTCAGATTCACCCAAGACGACATAGATTACTTAGCTACGCTCAAAGGGAATAACGGCGCACCACTTTTTGAAAAAGCATTTTTAGCATACCTCAAAGACATGCAGTTTGACCTCGATATAGAGGCTATACCCGAAGGTACAGTAGTTTTCCCGCAAGAACCTCTAATCAGAGTCAAAGGCTCACTGATTCAAGGGCAACTGATAGAAACTCCTTTGCTCAATATCATTAACTTTCAAAGCCTTATTGCTACTAAGTCAGCGCGTATGTGCATAGCCGCCAAAGGAGAATCTATACTTGAATTTGGGCTGAGGCGTGCGCAAGGAATAGATGGTGGCTTAGCAGCCAGTAGAGCCGCATACATCGGTGGCTGTACGGCTACTTCCAATGTACTTGCAGGAAAACTCTTTGATATTCCCGTGAGAGGTACTCATGCCCACAGTTGGGTAATGTCTTTTGATAATGAATTAGATGCTTTTAAAGCCTATGCTAAGGCAATGCCTAATAATTGTGTCTTTTTAGTAGATACCTATGATACCATAGAAGGAGTAAAAAATGCTATTAAAGTAGGCAAATGGCTTAACGAGCAGGGCTTCAAAATGGTAGGGATTCGCTTAGACTCTGGCGACTTGGCGTATTTGAGTATCCAAGCGCGCAAGCTACTTGATGAAGCAGGTTTTCAAGATGCCGCAATTGTAGCAAGTAATGACCTTGATGAGCATATCATCAATAGTTTGAAACAACAAGACGCTCAGATTACTGTTTGGGGCATCGGTACAAAGTTAGTAACAGGTAACGACCAGCCTGCCTTAGGAGGCGTATATAAGATAGGAGCAGTCAAAGAAAATGACCATTGGGATTACAAGGTCAAACTTTCAGAACAGGCAATCAAAATCTCTAATCCCGGTATTCTGCAAGTGAGAAGATTTTATGCAGATAACTTATGCATGGCAGATATGATTTTTGATGAGGAAAATCCACCCAAAGGTACATGTACCATCATAGACCCCCTCGACGGCACAAGAAGGAAAAATATAGATGAAAGTATCGCATATAAAGACCTTTTGCAACCTATTTTCAAAAAAGGACAGTTAGTTTACCAAACACCAAACATTCATCAGATTAGAGAAAATGCCCAAAAAGAATTAAATACCTTACATAGTAGCATTTTGCGTTTTACTAATCCTCATCAATACCCCGTAGGTTTGGAAAAAGGCTTGTATGATTTGAAAACTCATCTGATTATGAAGCTAAGACACTTCGAGTAATCATAAAGTTAGTATTAGTATTTGATTGCTTATGTTGATTGATTAATCAGAGGAACGGCGTAAATTATACCTCGTTCCTTACTCTGCATAAATTTCTGATAAAGATATGGTTACATCAATTGTAGAAAGGTGCAACTGTGCAGTTTCCTGCTCGTAAACTCTGTAAATCCATTCATTAGGGCTTTGGCGCGTAAAATGCTCAACGCGAATTTCGTCTTGGGAAATCATGACATACTCTTGCAAAGAACTAATGGATTGGTACTCACGCATTTTTACTCCTCTGTCTTTGTAATCAGTGCTTGGCGACCAAATCTCAACTATGATGATAGGACTGACCAATTGGTCTTTTTCGTCAAATATTTCTGTATCTCTTTGTGTAACTGCCAAATCTGGTATGCGGTACGTGCCTTTGTCTGCGATTAATACTTTGGTGCCACCTCCATAGACAAAGAATTTTTTAGTATGGGCTTGTAAATTTGTTCTAATGCCAAAAAGGGCATTAGAAGCGATGATTTGATGTTTTCTTGTAGGCATAGAGATAGGGAAAGTAAAATCTTTGGTATCAAAGTCTGCACTAAGTACGTAATCTACTACAACTGAGGGCAGTGGCTTATCTCCATACTTAGAGAAAATCTCCCCGTCAGCATACTCAAAGAAATCCCCTAACTTACTCATAAATAAGTAATAATCCTCCACAGAGTATTTTTTAGTTTCTACAGCAACCATAATTTTCCCTTTTGATTCATTAAGTAAACTTACATTTTTTCTTTTAGAAAAGCAAAAGAGCCTCAAACTTATTAACTTTGTCAATGAATTACTTTTAAAAATTAGCTTAATCCTACGCAATGAACCTATTTGTTCCCAAAGATTTCAAACCTAACATCTTAGAGGCAATTATGCAGGCTGTTCCTAACTTGGAGCAGAAAGTAAAAATTATCAAAGACTGGCAGAAAGCCATTAGAGAAGGCAAGGTAGATAGGGCGAGCGAGCAGGAATTACAAGCTGAGTTCTTGCACAAGTTTTTTGGGCAAGTCTTAGGCTATGCTGATGATATTCACTTGGTAGAGAGGAACTTACGTAGGGAAGTGAAAACAGAAACCGACCAGACCAAACCTGATGGCATTTTAGGTTATTTTCGTTTTGAGCATCAGCACCTCCCCCAACTCAATCACTACTTCCAACACCCTCAGCAGTTCAAAGACTTTCAAGGGTTTGATGTAAGAGCAGTGATAGAGTTAAAACAGGCATTGGTAAGTTTGGATAAGCCACAAAGAAAACCGCATTTCAAGGGTAGCCCCGTAGAGCAGGGCTTTTCCTACATTCCCAAATTTGGCAAGCAGTGCAAGTGGGTAATTATTTCCAATTTTAAAGAGATTCGCCTCTACCATCACTCCGATATGAATCGGTCAGAAGTATTTGAAATTACCCAACTCTTAGAAGGGAACAATTTGGCTAAATTCTTCTTTCTCTTGCAAAAAGACCGCCTTTTTTTGGAAAAACAAGATAGCCCTGTCGATATCTTGTTTGCAGAACGTAGGATAGCAGAGGAAAAAATTACCCTTGATTTTTACAATGAATATAGTGCAATTAGAGAAGTGCTTTTTTATCATTTGCGAAAAAATAATCCCCATGAAAACCCTTTCACACTACTCAGTAGTACCCAAAAACTGCTTGATAGAGTTATATTTATGGCGTTTGCTCGCGATACTATCCCTACGGTAAACGTAATAGGCGATGCGCTCAGAGCAGAGGAACTGCTTGCCTACGAGCAAGACGACAAACTTTGGCATATCTTGAAAAAACTCTTCCGCTCCTATGACAAGGGCTTTTTTGACAAAGTCCCTAATTTTAATGGCGGGCTTTTTCAAAAAGATGAATTTTTAGAAGAAAAAATCCAACTCAAAGATGAGCATATTCGCCCTCTTTTGCTTTTTGTGCTGAAATATGACTTCCAAAGCGAACTGAATGTCAATATTTTGGGGCATATTTTTGAGCAGTCTATTACGGACTTGGAGCAGATGCGAAGTGAAATTGCTAATAGTTACCTTCCCGACCTAACAGAAAATATTACTACTAATCTAAGGAAAAGAGAAGGCATTTTTTATACCCCTGATTACATTACTCGCTACATTGTCAGGCATAGCGTAGGGGCTTGGCTCGATGAGCGGAAGGAAGAACTACTGGCAAAGCACCAGACAGAAAATTTGGCATATTGGCAAGAATACAGCGAAGTCTTGCACACTATTAAAGTGCTTGACCCAGCTTGCGGGAGCGGGGCTTTTCTTACCCAAGTCTTTGAGTACCTGTGGGCGGAGTGGAAAATTGTGTTAGCAGAAACCACAAAATTAGAAGCCAACAGCAAGCACCCAAGCAATAACGGCAATGGGCTGGGAGGAATGTTTGAAGGGATTAACCTCAATGCAAGGCAGGAGTGGGAAGTCAAAAAGCAAATTGTGCAAAACAATATCTACGGAGTGGATTTGAACATGGAAAGCGTTGCCATTAGTAGGTTAGCAATGTGGCTACTTACTGCCAATAAGTTAGTTACACTTGCAGACCTCTCTCCTAACATCAAACAAGGCAATTCGCTTATAGATGACCCCAACATAGACGAGCATGCTTTTGACTGGAAAAAAGAATTTCCCTTTGAGTTTGATGTAGTAGTGGGTAATCCGCCGTATGTTTATAGAAATGTAAGCAAGAAAGATAATAAGAAATATTATGAAAACAACTATATCGTCAGCGAGGGTAATTATGAACTGTATAAGTTTTTCATAGAGAAAGGATTAAGTCTTTTAAAAGGAAAAGGGAAATTGTCCTTTATTACCTCTGCAAGCTATTTAGTCCAAGATTCTTTTTTCAAGTTACGTAGGTTGATAGTTACTCAGCATAGTGTAGATTTCATTACACTACTTGGTGGGAATGTATTTGAAAAAGCTACGGTTGATACAGTAGTCATTGGCTTGACAAAAAGAATCAATCCTAAGCAAAAAATAAAGGTTTTTTTACCCTCGAAACCAACAGATATAGAAGAAGAATTACCTTTCTATACTATTCAGCAAGCAAGGATAAATCAAGATAATGATTATCTATTTGATTATCTACTTAGCGATAGAGAATTTGACCTGCTAAGAAAGATTTTTACTACTTTTCCCAAATTAGAAATAGGCTTTGAGTTTGGCGTGGGAATTAATACAGGTTATATTAAAAGAGAATTGATTGCAAATAAAAAAATAGACAGTCGATATCATTTGATGGTAAAAGGTAATGACATTTCAAGGTATGGTATAGCACGTGCAAGCGGCTGGATTATGTATGATAAGGACTTTATAAAGTCTAAAAAAGAACTTGGTCGTTCGCTACCTAATGAAAAGTTTTTCAATTCTGAAAAAATCTTAGTCATAAGAACTCGTAATCTTTCCTTGAAAAGACGCATTATAGCAACTATTGATGATGAAAAAAAATATAATCTTAATCGTCTTTCTAATATTATTGCCAAAGAAGGCTACAGTTTGAAAGGACTTTTAGGCATTTTAAATTCTCATTTATTTCAATGGATTTTCTCAAAAAAATTCTTTGACTATGAAATAAAACCTGTTTATCTGCGGCAATGCCCTATGGCAGATGTAAATGATGCAAGACTTACAGCACTTGTTAATCAAATTATGAGTAATACTAAATCTTTGGAAAAATTACGTGCAGATTTTATTCACCTATTTCCTAAACAGTTCAAACCTCAGAAGATTTCTAAAAGATTAGAAAATTGGTTTGAGTTAGATTTTGACACTTTTTTAAATGAAATTGACAAAAGTAAACCTGCTCGTAAGATTAAAGATGCTTCCTTTAAAGAAAGACAAAAGCTAAAACAAGATTTTGATGAGGTAAAAAAAGAATGTGAGGAATATATTTCTGAAAGTAAAGAAATAGAACGCCAAATCGACCAATTAGTCTATCAACTTTACCAACTTACCCCCGAAGAGATTGCAATAGTTGAAGATGCAAAGTGAAACAAAGAATTCGGAAATTTTGCTTGCCTGCTTAAAGTAGGACTTGATTTGAGCCATGTTTTAAATCAAGTCCTTATCAGAATTATCTATTTATTTGCAGTTTTCATTTCTGGAACTTTAATCTTTGCATTTTTATCTATGCCTGATAAGATTTCTATGTTAATACCGTCAGAAATGCCTGTTTTTACTAAGCGTTTCTCAAAGACTTGGGGCTGCGAACTTTCTACCTCTACAAATACGCTATCTTTCTTGCCAAATTGTAGCAGACTTTCTTTGATAGCCAATACGCTGTCTTTGTGGTCAAGAACAATGTCTGCATTGGCACTGTACCCTGCGCGAATAAAGTCATCTTGATTGAGCAATACTTTTGCTTTGATTTGGAATTTGATAGCTCCCTCTTCGGTAACGCCTTTGGGAGAAATAAACTCTAACTTGGCTTTGAATACTTTGTCAGGAATTGCGCCTATGGTCAGGTTTAAGTCCATGCCTTCTTTGATTTTCCCTACCTCTGATTCATCTACTTTGCCTTCAAAAAGCAAACTGTTCATATCTGCTACAATCGCAATAGTAGTTCCTTCGTTAAAATTATTGCGTTCTATCACTGAGCTACCCACTTTCACAGGTACGTCCAGTACCATTCCGTCCACGGTAGAGTAAATTTCATTGGCTATGCGTCCGGAGTTTTGCAATACGTTTTGGCGAGTAATATCTAAGGCTCTTTCTGCTCTTTCCCATTCCTCCTTTCTCATGTTATACTCTGTCAAAGCGCGTTGATACTCTTGTTGGGAAATGGCTTTTTGTGCCAATAATTTTTCTTGGCGTTCTTTTTCGATGCGAGCATTTTCAAAACTTACCTTAGCCGTTTCTACGGCACGCTCTCCTTCATTAATAGTTCTTAGGTCATTATTTTTGCCTGATAGGTTCTGTACTACTCTTACTTTGGCGATAAGCTGTCCTGCTCTTACATTTTCTCCCGCTTCTACGTACAGGGCTTCGATAATGCCCGATACTTGCGGTTTGATTTGTACCTCGCGCTTAGGAAGAATAGAACCCGTGGCTACGGTTTTCTTAGTGATGTTAGTAACAAACGGACTTTCTGTCTTGTAAATAACTTTGGGAGTGCTTGATTTATTCACAAAGTAATAAATCAGCCAAATTGTGCCTGCAGTAAACCCGACTAAGAAGAGGGCTAAAAATACTTTCTTCATTACCTGCCCAATGGAGAGGTGTTTTTTAGGCGTTCTTTCTTGCATAGGTACTTCCTTTACACCGTTTTGTTTTTGTTTTTCTTCTAAAATGATGTCTGTGGTTTCCATGTAAATCAGTTTAAGTTCTTTTTTGTAGTTATATTAAATTATGTAAGTTTTTAGTCCTAATAGCATTTTATCTTCTGTAATGTTTCCCTGTGTTACTATCCAGCATGTCATCTACTTTTTGTAGCATTTTATTCATCACGGATTTAAAGTTCTCCTCCAAAGGTACTTCTTGCGGTTTCTTATAATGTGTCCCATGCCATTGTCCTTGTTTAATCTGTGTTTGTCTATCTTGCTGTTGTGTTCTGAGGTAGTTTTCCATGAGCGTAGGGTCTGCATTGGTAACTATAATCTCTAAATTTTCTAATCGCTGTCTAAGTTCCTCATTTTCAGCTCTTATTTGTAGTAAATCTTTATTACTTAGGCTATATTTCCCTCTTCCCGTCAAAATCTGCAAACTTTTAATAAACGTCCAGCTCAAAATGCCTATGATAGGAGTG
>Ga0272446_1001897_pt1 | contig 29606 bp, 20 predicted proteins | sample YNPCB0061_FD_194587 | JGI IMG/M metagenome (GOLD analysis project Ga0272446, IMG submission 194587) | Hot spring microbial mat communities from Yellowstone National Park, WY, United States - YNP-CB-006-1 | ecosystem: Environmental > Aquatic > Thermal springs > Hot (42-90C) > Sediment | place...
TGGTTCCAGAACCCTGGCCGAAAAGTCTTGACACGCCCACGGAATGTCAAACCGAATCGCGACCGCATCAGGACGCGGTCGTATAAAAACTCTACCCTTGAGAGGGAGCCGGGGTGGGGGCGAAGGGCTTAGTTGAAAAGTATGGGTGCTGAAACATTTCATGGAAGGATCTGGTGTACACTGGATGTTGGATGTTGGGAGATCGATGCATGAAATGACAACCCGGATGGCACCGGTCGTGCAGACGTTCAACCCGATAACTGGCGGCAGGTGAGGAGCGTATGAGCGTACTGATCGAAGTTCGCGATCTGGTGAAGACCTACCAGATGGGGGATGTTGAGGTCAGGGCGTTGCGTGGCGTTACACTCTCGATCGAACGTGGCGAGATGGTCGCCATTATGGGGCCATCCGGCAGCGGCAAGAGCACCCTGATGAATATCCTCGGTTGCCTTGATCAACCAACAAGCGGCACCTATCTGCTGGACGGCGTTGATGTCGGCGGCCTGAGCGACGACGAACTGGCAGCGATCCGCAACCAGAAGATCGGGTTCGTGTTCCAGCAATACATGCTTCTGGCACGCACAACGGCACTGCGCAACGTCGAACTGCCGCTGCTCTACAGTAACAACCGCCATCGGGCAGAGCGTGCCCGTGCCGCGCTCGAGGCAGTCGGTATGAGCGATCGTACCCATCACAAGCCGAATGAGCTCTCCGGCGGCCAGCAGCAGCGTGTCGCGATTGCGCGCGCACTGGTCAACGATCCGCGGATCATTCTGGCGGACGAACCAACCGGCGCGCTCGATACGGTAACCGGCGAAGAGATCATGGCCATCTTCGAGCGACTCAACCGAGAACGCGGAATCACGGTCATTCTGGTCACCCACGAGCAGGATGTCGCGCGCCATGCACAACGGATCATCCACGTGCGCGATGGACTCATTGCCGAAGATGCGCCCCGGGCGTGACGGGCGCAATCAACAGACGGCATAGGGGTGCGCGCGGCGCCCGCCGGGGTAACCGCGCGCCTGCTGTCACATCACACGGGTGATCTCGGTAAATAGCCCGCATTCCTGATTGGCGGAAGTAATCGCCGCCTCGCCTCCCATGGCCACCAGCGCACCCTGTTCACGCATGCTATCGAGCACGTCGGCGAAGGCGCGAAAGTCGGATGGAACCGTGCCAAGCACTTCGTCGCGCACCTGCTGGCGGTAAGCGTCATCGTCACCAACCAGGTGACGTACCATCGCCGTAAAACCGCGCGCGTCAGGAAGCTGGTACGCATCCAGATCCGCAATGGCACCGATGATCGCGCGCGTCAACTCAGTTGTGTTCAGATCGAGCCGGCGCAGAAACTCTGCCGAGCGATCGTACACCTCGAGTGTACGCAACAGGTTCGGATCACGGTACGAAATATAACTGAAGACGCCGGAACGCGGGTCGAAGATGCAGAATCCGCCATAGGCGCCACCCTGCTCGCGGATCTGGTCCCACAACCAGGTAGTGCGCAGATAGCGCGTCACCACGAGCGCCGAGCCGTGCAGCCGGTAGCCGAGGCGATAGAGGTCGGCGCCTTTGCCGACATAGTTGACATTCGCAGGGATCAGCAACCCTTCCGATGCTGCAGCCGGCCGCAGGTTCCATGCCGCCGGCACGACCGGAGCGGCGGGAAGGCGGTCAAGAAACGCTTCCAGGTGCGGGTGAAACTGCTCCCATCCGGGCGCATCTACCGTGACATTGATCAGCAATGCGTTACGATTGACCAGCAGGGCGCGGATCTGCTCCAGTACCGCCTGAACCGTGTCCCAGTCTTCGTCGATCGCCTGTTCAATGCGACGCAGGAAGAGCAGGTAGCTGACGCCACCGATCTGCTCGCCGGCCCAGTCAGCCTCATTGAACTGCGCCCGCAGCCGCGTATTGACGACCGTGTGCCCGCCAGGCGTCAGGCCGGCCTCACGCATCGCGCGCTCCTCAAGAACAATCTGGCGGAAGCGCTCGCGATTATCGAGGCGGGCCGTGCGCAGCACATCGTCTATGATGGCCAGTAACTCATCCCCTTTCGCGATCGTTGCCTTGCCGCGCAGGAACATCCACGCCATGCCAACGCTACGACCGCGTACCGCCGACGTCAGCGTCTGCGGGCTGATACCACCGGTCTCGCGCCCGATGCGCTGAGTGAGCTGGATGACGTCTTCCTGGCGGGTACCAGTTTCAAGCAGGGCGCGCCCGAAGAGCGTGACATACGGCAGGAACTCCTGCGGCAATGTGCGCAGATTCATGCCGAGATCAAAGTACACAATTCCGTTGGTGAACAGATCGTGGTGCAGGATGCGCGTCGCGCCAGACTCCAGCACTCTGGTGGGCACAGTTTTGATCTGCCGATCAAGGTCGGCGATCGTCAGGCTGGGCAACGACGCCAGCGCCTCAGGAGTATCGGGCGTCTCCTGAAGTTGCTTCAGGCGCGCCGCAGTTGCAGCGACCTGCTGGATGCCGGCATCATCCATGGTTGCACGTACTGCCGCCAGCCGCTCCTGCTCGGCCACCGTCTGGCGATGGGTCAATTCCAGGTCGGGCACAAGCACCACCGTGCTCCGGTGAGGATTCCTGAGGATACGTTGCTCGATCAACCGTTCAAAGAAGCGCGGCTCGGCGGCCAGGCGCTGTTTCAGCGCACCCAGCGGCGCCTCGAATGCCAGCAGGTCGAGCGGATCACCATCATAGAGCCACGTGTTGAGGGCAGACAGGAACACGGCCAGGCCACGCGGGTACGCGCCGGTGTTCCGTTCGCGCAATTGAAACTCGACCGTATTGATCGCAGCCTCGATTGTCTGCGGATCGATACCATCACGCGCCAGCCGGCCAAGCGTGCCGATAATCAGATCCTCGGCAGCGGCCACGTTCTCGCCGCTTACGCCTTTGAGACCGGCGGTGAAATAGGTCTGGCGCAGTGCAGCAAACCCCGAACTGGTAATATTCTCGCCCAGGCCCGAATCGATCAGCGCTTTGCGCAGCGGCGCAGCTGGCGTACCAACCAGCGCATGTTCAAGGATCTCGAGCGCCAGCATTTCCACCGTATCGGGAGGATCAGGCAGCAACCAGTTAACCGTGATCATGTGTTTGCCGGCATGATTCTGGCCGGCGGGATATGGTCGTTCCACGCGCCCCGGCTCGCTGAAGGGCGCCTGCAACGGAATGGCCGAGTCGACCGTGCGCCTGCTGAACGGTGCCAGGACACGGTCAAGCAGGCGTAGCCGTTCCTCCGGATCATCATTGCCATAGAAGAAGAGCCGCGCGTTCGACGGGTGATAGAAGCGCTCATGGAACGCTTTGAACTGCTCATACGTCAGATCAGGAATCGCTGCCGGATCGCCGCCGGAGTCGACCCCATAGACATGGTCGGGAAAGAGCGAGCTTTGAGTCGCCAGGTAGAGCACGCGATCGGGCGAGGCGTTGGCGCCCTTCATTTCATTGAACACCACACCGCGGTATGCCAGCGTGCCATCGTCGTTCAACTCATAATGCCACCCCTCCTGCTGCAAGATCTCCGGGGTGATACGCGGATGCAGCACCGCGTCAAGATAGACATCCACCAGATTGTAGAAATCACGCACGTTGGTGGATGCCACCGGATAGACCGTTTTGTCCGAATACGTCATGGCGTTGAGGAACGTATTCAGCGACCCTTTGAGCAACTCGACGAACGGCTTCTTCAGCGGGTACTTCTGCGAGCCACACAGCACAGAATGCTCAAGGATATGCGCCACGCCGGTTGAGTCGGAAGGCGGGGTACGAAAGGCGATACCGAAGACCTTGTTTTCATCGTCGTTGATCAACGAGAGTAATTCGGCACCGGTGACGACATGGCGGTAGATACGCGCCAGCGAGTTTAACTCGGCGATCTGTCGCTCGTGCACTAACTCGAAGCCATAGGTAACGCTCATGGTTGCCTCAATGCTCCTGGTGGCATGGGTCACTCGAACAGGCTCATGTCAGGACCTGGCGCATCGGTTGATGCTGCATCATTCTACCAGATTCACGCTCCAACGCGACTTCTGCATCCAGATACATCATGCAAATCTTCAGAAGACGGTGGTTGCTGCACACGCATTGCCATGGGGCAGGCAATGTGGCGCGTCTCGATCCATCTTTCGGCGGAGCATCCAATCAGCGTTGTGGCTCATTCGAGCGGCACCTTCAGACCGATCCCGCCGGAACGCCTGCCTGCTATAGTTCCCTCAGCGGTAGATACGAACGGCGCTGCGCTGGAGCAGGTGGGAGAGGCAACATCCTCGCATGAACCACATGCCCGGCGCTACCGCCACTCGCCACGGAGGGGGCTATGAGCACGGGGATTGGCAACGACGCATGAAGGGTGACCGGTGGATCAGTGCTGGCGCAGGTGCCACTGGCCGAAACGCGAGTGAATGCATGGCCCTGCCGTTGATTGAGTGAGGCGACGTATGTACCAGCTTGAACAGAATCTCTGGTATGCGCGCGAACGATACCAGCAGATGCAGCGTGAAGTATCCGAACATCGTCTCATTTCCCGCGCACAGCCGGTACTGCCGCAAAGGCACCACATTGCACGGGCCACGTCCTGGGTCAGCCGGCTAGTTACGCTGTTCAGTCTACATCGTGCCAGACGTGCTCCATAACATGCCTGCGTCATTCACTGTGAGAAGCTACTGAGGGGGAGGGGATCCATGAGCCTGAGTGAATGGAGTGGCTCGCCATCGCACACGGTCGAACGACTATACCTCGACATGTATCAGCCGCTCCTTGCCCACCTGACACGCCTGGTCAGCGACCGCGCCGTGGCGGAGGACCTGTGCCAGGATACATTCGTCAAGGCGTTGCGTGGCTGGGATCAACGCGACCCGACAGCCAGCGCCTCAAGCTGGTTGTATCGTATTGCGACCAACACCGCCTACGATTATCTCCGGCGCAGCCGGCGCATCCGTTTTTCGTCGCTGGCCGATGTTGATGAACCGCCGGTCAACGACCGACCGGAGACGCGCCTGGAAGAGCATGAGCTGGTGGCACGCGCACTGGCGCAACTGCCCGAAATGTACCGGATGCCGCTCGTGATGCATTCGCTCGAAGGACGCAGTACGCACGAAATTGCCAGCAGGCTTGGCTGTTCGACCAGTGCAGTGAAGACGCGCCTCTTCCGTGCCCGTGAGCGTTTTCGTGAGGTGTATCGGGCTTAGAGCCAATACCGTTCACATAACTGGAGTGACGCGGTCACGCGCGCAATCGGCCAGCCAGGCGCATGCCAGTGCCCCTCCGCCGGCGGGACGGCGTTCGTTTCCGCGTTGCGACTACCTTCCCGCCGCCGGCAGATAGACCCTGGAGGGCGTGCCGCCCGCCAGGCCACCCTGCTGGCACGCCACCGCGTACGTCCTGTCACATAGGGCTTTGCGCACCGCACGGCCCCCGCCCAACTTCCCCCGCCAGGGGAAGAGCCGGACTTCCGCCCCGGGCGGGCCGGCGTGGGGGCGACGGGTTCTTAGCGCCCGGCTGTTTCGCCTTCGGCTCGCGAGCCGCCTTCCAGGGGAAGGAGCACACTGCCGCAGGCTCTCCAGATGCAGAGCGGCACCACTGCGCACCCTCCGTCAAACAAGCACTGGCGTGGTTATTGCGCTCCCATCGCTTCTGCCAGCTCGCGCTCAACCATCCTGACGATCAAGTCGTCCAGGCGCTCGACGGTATAGGCGGCAGGATCGACGTTCATCTGCGTCGTATCGCCCGGCGCGCCACCATTCTGTCCCGGCTGGTAGGTGAGGAAGATAAAACGCGCCAGCGTCTGCTGTGCCAGCTGGCGGAACACGTACTCGGCCTGCGGATCGGTGTTGCTGGCGGCAATCGGGTAGATTTTGACACCACGCGCCGCAGCAACACGAATGGCGTCGACATAGGTGAACTGCTGCCCGTAATCAAGGTGCGGCGGCGCATCCGCAACCAGGAAGGTCAGACGCACCGCATCGTCGGCCCAGTTCATCTGTTGCAGCGCCACGTGCAACGCTTCGTTCAGATCTTCGGGCGTGTCGCCGCCACCATCGGCGCGGACCGCCAGTAGCGCCTGCTGGAAGGCCGCGACATCAGGCGTAAACTCGGCATAGATCCGCGTCACATAGTCATCGCCACGATCGCGGTAGGCCACCAGGCCGAACCGCACCTCAGGGTGAGGCTCGAAGCGATCTATGCGCTCGGCAATGCTGAGAATGGTTTGCTGAATGCGGTTGATTTCGTCACCCATACTGCCGGTCGCGTCGAGGAGGAAGAGAACGTCGAGTTTCGGCTGCCGTGGCAACGCTTCGGCACCCGCGAGCACGATGGTCCGCGCGACGTCGGGGCCACGCTGCAAGGTGCTGCTCGCCACGCTGTTGCCTTTTTCAACCAGCACGCGGAGCGTACCGGCATTCGGCGAGACGCTCAGCGCGCGCGGGAAGATGATCACGCGCCCGCCGGCGTAGGTACGCGCGTCAAAGAGCAACCGCTCGCCGTCGTACAGGCGAACACGCGCGTCGAGTACCGGCTCCTGCCGCTCGTTGACGATGGTCAGGAGATAGCGCTCGCTGACATCAACCGGAAGGGCCGGGACACCGGTATAGTTCTGCAGATAGCTGATATACGCTGCAACATCAAGGTTGTCGTCAATCTCACCGGCACGGATGGCCTGGTACTGTTCCGGCTGAACCGGTCGCGGCGGGGCAGGCTGGATCGCGGGAGCATCGGCGCCGGCGACCGCACCGGCAGGCGGCGCTACGGCAGCTTCAGTCGTGGCCGGCGCTTCATGAATCGCGCCGGCAGGTGCGCCAGGCGGTATGGCTCCAGTGGCAGGAGCCATCGTTGCGGCCGGCGCGCCAGTCGCGATCGGCGGCGGGACAGCGATATCGCCGGAGGGTGATTGAAGCGCAGGTGCGGCGCTGCAGGCGGTGAGAATCCCGATCAGGAATACGAGCACGATGGCAGTGGATACCCGGTGACGACCGCGAGTGTCCATTGGAGCCTCCTGTCAGTGGAGCATCTGATAGCGATTGCTCCCATGACGGAGGTTGCACGGCGGAAGTTCCCGAAGGTGGCAGTCGAAGAGGGAGGATCACTGCTGGCGGCCGGGGTTCGAGAGAGACGCCGGCAAAGACGCGTCGGCGGTGTCTTTACGAAAACAGGGCGTCAGGCCCGGCAGCTTAGTGCCTCTCCAAACACCCATGGGCATGCGGTCATTGCGCGGAGCGCCAGCGACCGCGTGCAGCGAGCGCAGCGTGGCTGAAGCCATCGAGCGGCGCGAGCGGAGATTGCTTCGCTCGCGCTCGCCATCACAGTGACCATCTGGTGTTCGGATAGGCTCTTAGCCCCAATACCTTTCAAATAAGGCGTTATGCACCGCACAGCCTCCCACCCGATCTCCCCCCGCTGGGGGGAGGAGTCGGACTCCCTTCCCCGGCGGGGGAGGGCCGGGGTGGGGGTGACGGGCGTATGTGAAAGGTATTGCTTTTAGCCCGACGGCGGGTGGGCGATCTACCGGATGTAATTCGTAACAATCATCAGCCCGCCGGCGTGGACGTTCGGTCTACCGGATTTCATTGTTAATCTTCAGAAGCTCCCGGGGTTTACGCCCTCTTTTCCTAATCCTCCCAGAACGGCCTCACCCAGCCGCGCCGCGCCAGTTCAGCACGCAGATCAAGCAAGGCGGTATAGGTCGGCAGAGCATACAGCGTCGTGCCTTCCGGAAGATGCACCAGCGCGGTATCGAGTGCGCGCGCCGGGTCGTCCGCCACAATGATCCGCTCCACTGCCACGCCGGCATATTTCAGCCGCACTGCCATGTCGGCGGCGCGCGTTCCGCCCACGACCACCTGCGCCACCCGCCCGCCTAATCGCTCAAACTCCGCGTCCCATAGCCATGAAACATCTGTACCGTCGGCATAGCGGTCGTTGATCATGATCAGCAGATGAAGACCCGTTCCATATGCAACGTTCAACGTATCACGTTCCACATTCAACGTTTCGGTAAGCATCCGCACCGTTTCAGACGCGCCGACCGGGTTCTTGATCAGAGCGACGAGCAATGGCCGGCCACCGGCATCAACGCGCTCAATCCGTCCAAAGGCGGCGCCGAAGCGTTCGAGGGTTGCACGGATACGCGGTGCAGGAACGCCAAGCTCCAGGCAGGCGGCAATCGCGGCCAGGGCATTGATTGCGTTGTACAATCCGGGAAGCGGTAAGCGTAGTTCGAGCGCACCGCCAGGATAGGTCAGGCAGAGCGTTGCCGCATCGGCGCCGTGCAAATCAAGGCGCTCCAGACGATAGGCCGCCGCAGGTCGCGCCTGGCCGCACGTATCGCACACGTAGTGACCAACATGCGCATAGAACAGTGCCGTATAGCGGTAGGGTGCGCCACATGCCCGGCAAAAGCGGGCATCGCCGATCTGTGCCGCCGCACCCGCCGCGTGGCGCACATCCTCAAGGCCATAGTAGCACACACGGGCATCCAGCCCCGCCCCAAGCGCCGCGACCGCCGGGTCATCGGCGTTGAGCAACACCGTCGTCGTGGCCGGCAGATGCGCCAGCGCGGTGCGCCAGCCCGCGGCAATCGTATCCACCTCACCGTAGCGGTCGAGCTGGTCGCGGAACAGGTTGTGCAGCAGTACCAGGCGTGGGCCGGTTTCGGCGGCAATCGCGGGAAAGGCAGCTTCATCGGTCTCGAACAGACCGATCCGTGCCTGCGAGCGACCGGCGAGCGAGGCGCCGGCCAGCGCCGTGGCGGTGATCCCGCTCACAAGGTTGGCACCGGCGCGGTTATGCAATGGCGCACGCCCATCGGCAGCCAGCATCGCCGCGATCATCCGTGTCGTCGTGGTTTTGCCATTCGTGCCGGACACCAGCGCGACCCCCTGGGGCAGCGTCGCCACCAGTTTCCGCAGCGCGCCAGGGTCAATTCGGCGTGCAATGACCCCTGGCATGGTGGTTCCGCCACCGCGCCGGGAGATGCGGCTGGCGATGCCGGCAGACTTTCCGGCAGTAACGGCAAGCAACAGGCGGAAATCGATCATCGCCGGAATGCACGTTCAAGCAACGGAGCCGTTCCAGGGAACGGCGACAGCATACGCATCATACCTCTGCCCGTACGGTCACGGTCGTGGGCCGCCAGCATCATCACGCATGATTATACCAGCGCCGTACACCTACCACATCGCTCCGCCAGACGAACCCGTATGCTATAATGCTGTAGCGAACGGGCGCTTTGCGCTTTGCCATCGTTTCTGCCGCCCCCGCGCCATTGTGCGTGCGGGGCGTTCTCGTGACATTACCCATCCGCGATAGGCGGAGGAGTGCCAATGAAAGCCTTCTTTGAGAAAATGCTCGGCTTCGGCCCGGAACGCGCCATCAAACAGATCGAGCCAATCGTTCGCGAGATCAATCGACTCGAACCAACGATCGAGGCGCTCTCCGCTGCCGAACTGCGCGCCATGACCGACACGTTCAAGCAGCGTCTGGCTGATGGCGAAACACTTGACGATCTTCTGCCTGAAGCCTTCGCGGTTGTGCGTGAGGCGGCCCGCCGCACGATCGGCCAGCGCCACTACGACGTGCAACTGATCGGCGGTGTTGTGCTGCACCAGGGCAAAATCGCCGAAATGAAGACCGGCGAAGGTAAAACGCTGGTCGCCACCCTGCCGCTCTATCTCAATGCGCTGACCGGCAAAGGCTGTCATCTGGTCACCGTCAACGACTACCTGGCCAAAGTCGGCGCCGGCTGGATGGGGCCGATCTATCATCTGCTGGGCCTGAGCGTTGCAACAATCTCGCACGAGTACTCGGCGATCTATGATCCTACCTATGTCGATCCGCACGCCAACCCCGAGGATCAACGGCTCGTCCACTGGCGGCCCTGCACGCGCCGCGAGGCGTACCTGGCCGATATCACCTATGGTACGAACAATGAGTTCGGCTTTGACTACCTGCGTGACAATATGGCCTGGGACGTGGCGCAACTCACACAACGCAAGCTACACTATGCGATAGTTGACGAGGTGGACAATATTCTGATTGACGAGGCGCGTACCCCGCTGATTATTTCGGGCCCGGCGCAGGAGAGCAGCGATGAATACCGCCGGTTCGCCACACTCGTGCGCAACCTCAAGCCAAGCCCATATACGCCGGACCAGGTGAAGAAACAGATGATTGAGGACCCGGAGGGCGACTTCATGATCGACCTGCGGGCAAAGAGCATTCAACTGACCGATCAGGGGGTCGCCAGAGTCGAGCACCTGTTGAAGATCCCCGACGGCGAATCGCTGTACGACCCGAAGTATTATCGCCTCACCCATTACCTGGATAATGCGCTGCGCGCCCAGTTTATGTATCACCGCGACAAAGATTATATTGTCGAACCAGATGGCGAGGTGGTGATTGTTGATGAGTTCACCGGGCGCAAAATGCCTGGTCGCCGCTGGTCCGATGGCCTGCACCAGGCGGTGGAGGCCAAGGAAGGCGTGAAGATGCGCCAGGAAAATGTTACGATGGCGACGATCACCTTCCAGAATTTCTTCCGCATGTATGAAAAGTTGAGCGGTATGACCGGTACCGCTTACACGGAACGTGAAGAACTGGGCAAGATCTATAACCTCGACGTGGTCGTCATTCCGACCCACCGGCCACTGATCCGGAAGGATATGGATGACCAGATCTACCGTACCGAGCGAGCCAAGTTCGATGCGGTGATCCAGGAAATCCAGGAAATGAACGCCATCGGGAGGCCGGTGCTGGTCGGCACCACATCGGTTGAAGCCTCGGAGCGGCTGAGCGAACTGCTGACGCGCCATGGCATCAAGCACCAGGTGCTGAACGCCAAGTACCATGAACGTGAAGCCCGCATCGTCGCACAGGCCGGGCGCAAAGGCGCCGTGACGATCGCGACGAATATGGCTGGTCGCGGTACCGACATTCTGCTTGGCGGAAACCCGGACGGCCTGATTGAAGAGATCCTGCACCAGCGCGGCATCAAATTCGAACAGGCAACACCGCAGGATATTCGTGATGCCCTGCAAGAGGCCAGGCTCATCACCGAGGCTGAACGCGAGGAGGTGCGCGCGCTGGGGGGCCTGCATATCATCGGCACCGAACGCCACGAAGCGCGCCGTATCGACAACCAGTTGCGCGGTCGCGCTGGCCGCCAGGGCGACCCCGGATCATCGCGCTTCTATCTCTCCCTCGAAGATGAATTGATGCGCCGGTTTGGCCCGATGGAACGCGTCAAAGGCCTGATGGAGCGCTTTGGCGTGGATGATAGCGTGCCGATCGAGGCCGGCCTGATCAATCGCTCGATCGAAGGGGCACAGACACGCGTCGAAGGGTACAATTTCGATCTGCGCAAACATACCGTCGAGTTCGACGATGTGATGAATAAGCAGCGCACGGTGATCTATGCCGACCGGCGCAAGATCCTTGAAGGCGAAAACATGCGGGAGCGCGTGCTCGACATGATCGCCGATGAGGTGCGTTTGTTGCTCGATCGCTATCTACCGGAAACAAAAGGCCGTGCCGATGATTTCGACGAGTGGGACGTCGAGGGCCTGGTGCGTGCCGTCCGCGCGATTGACCCGCTGCTGGACGCTGATGCATGGAGCGCCGAGGCGCTGGAAAAGCTCTCGCGCCAGGAGATTGAAGATGCCTTGATGGAAGCGATCGAAGCTGACTACGAAGCGCGCGAGCAGGCGATCGGCGAAGAGAATATGCGGTATGTCGAACGGCGCATGATGCTCGGCGCAATCGATCGCCAGTGGGTTGATTACCTGACCGGCATGGAAGATCTGCGCCAGGAGATCGGGTTGCAGGCGATTGCACAGCGCGACCCGCTGGTCGAATACCAGCGCAATGCCTTCAGTATGTTCGATGAACTGAAGGCCAACATCCAGCGCGATATCGTCTATCAGATCATTCCGGTATCGTTCCAGTATGAGCAGCACCTGCGCCAGGTCGAAGCGGAACAACAGCGCCGGCTGATCGCGGCGCAGCACGCCGGTATGACCGAAGTGGAGGCCCGTGCGGCGCGCACGGTTCGCCGCACGGTCCAGCTCCCCGGCCGGAACGATCCATGCCCGTGTGGCAGCGGCAAGAAGTATAAAGCCTGCCATCTTGGCCGCGAAGCAGAACTGGTCGCGCTGTTGCAGAGTGGCGCGGCACAACCGCCAGCGCCGAGCGTTGCCGTCCAGGTTGCCACCAATCAGCCTGCTGCGCCGCGCGCGGCAACGCAGGGGGCGCAGCGTGGCCGTGCGGCGCCGCCAGCCGCTGCTGCATCACAGCAACGCAGCGGAAAGCCGCCTGCGCAAGCGCCGCGTGGCAAGGGCACACCGGCAAAAAAGAAGTGAGGTCTGGCGCTGACGAATGACGCATTCACGCCGCGAGCGCTTCGTTTGCGGCGGCAAAGGAGAGCTGTATGACAACCCGTGCCCGCCCCCGCCCGGTGCTCCTGGTTATTCGCGACGGATGGGGCGAACGCGATTCCGCGGAGGCCAATGGCGTGAAACTGGCGCATAAACCCTACGACGACCGCTGGCGCGCCGAATGCCCCTTTACGCTGGTGCACGCTGCCGAGAAGGACGTCGGTCTGCCGATGGGCCAGATGGGGAACTCGGAGGTCGGCCATCTCAATCTGGGGGCCGGCTTCGTGGTACGCCAGGATATTACCGTGATTGATGATGCCATCGCTGATGGATCGTTTTTCAGTAACCCGGTGTTATGCGGCGCAGTGCGCGCCGTGAAGGAGCGTGGCACGGCCCTGCACCTGATCGGCCTGCTCGGCCCGGGCGGCGTCCATAGCCACGTCAACCATACCAAAGCCCTGCTCGAACTGGCGAAGCGCGAAGGTCTTGAGCACGTTTTTGTTCACCTGTTCACCGATGGTCGCGATACGATGCCGCAGAGCGGTATTGACTTCGCTCGCGACCTGCTGGCGTTCATGCAGCAACAGCAGATCGGACGTGTCGCGTCGGTTATCGGTCGCTACTATGCCATGGATCGCGATAAGCGCTGGGACAGGACCAGGCTGGCCTACGATTTGCTGACGAGAGGCGAGGGGCGCCCCGCACCTGATGCGCTGAGCGCTATTCAGCGCTCCTATGACGATGGTGTGACCGACGAGTTCATCAAGCCAGCGGTGATCGTTGGTGACGATGGCCGGCCGGTGGCAACCATCGGCGACGGCGACGCGATCGTCTGCCTGAACTTCCGCGCCGACCGGGTGCGCCAGATCAGTCGTGCCTTCACCCTGCCCGATTTCGATGGTTTTGCCCGTGAGCCGCTGCGTGACCTGATCTACGTCGCTATGACCGAGTATGAAAAGGACATGCCGTACCAGGTGGCCATGCAGAATGATGACGTCGCCGTGCCCCTGGCAAAGGTCATCAGCGATGCTGGCCTGCGCCAGTTTCACGCGGCGGAAACGGAAAAATACCCGCACGTCACCTTCTTCTTCAATGGTGGGCGCGAGCAGCCGTTTCCCGGCGAAGACTGGCAGATCGTTCCGTCGCCAAAAGAGGTGCCAACCTATGATCTCAAGCCGGAGATGAGCGCGTATGGCGTGCGCGATGTCGTCTTGCAGGCGATCGCGTCCGGCCAGTATGATTTCATTCTCGTGAACTACGCCAACCCCGACATGGTCGGCCACACGGGGGTGATCCCGGCGGTGGTGAAGGCATGCGAGACGGTGGACGAATGCACCGGCGCGATTGTTGATGCGGTGGTGGCGCGTGGCGGCGCGGCAATTGTCATGGCTGACCACGGCAATGCCGAGTTGATGATCGACCCGGAGACCGGCGGACCGCACACGGCACATACCACCAATCCTGTGCCGGCATACCTGGTCGCAGCACCTGAACTGGGGCTCGCCAGAGGGCAGGTGACGTTGCGCGACGGCGGACGCCTGGCCGACATCGCGCCCACGGTGCTCGACCTGCTCGGCATCGCACCCGCGCCGCAGATGACGGGGAAGAGCCTCATTGTGCGGGAGTAGGTAGACCAGGAGAACGGGAAAATGGGAGACGAGGAGCAGCGTGGCGCAATGTCGTAAGGCCGAGAGCATGCGCCTGCCTGCTCCCCTCAGTCACCCAAACAGCCCGTCAACCGCGGCCACCAGCTGGCGCAGGTTGCTGACATGGTGAACCGCATCGCACAGCGGGCCATAGATGTGCATATGGTTATCCTCACGCCCCCAGCGATAGGGCGGCTCAGGATTGAACCAGACCACGCGGTGCGATCGGCGCTTGATCAACTCAAAGTCGCGCGGGTTCGGCGGCGACAGATGATCGTCGCCGTCGCCGAGGAAGATCACGGTTGTGCGGCGATCAATCGCGTCAAGATGATCGCGGGTGAAGGTTGCCAGGCATGCACCGAGGCTCGTCTGCCATGGGCCGCCCTTGACGCGCTCCGGGACGACGCGGATCGCTTCCTCAGGACGTAATTGCTGAAAATCGGCCTGCACATCGGCGATTGTGCGATAGTAGACGAATGGGCGCGTGCGGCTGATCTGGTCCTGCAGGGCATAAACCAGCATCAGCATGAAGCCGGTAACCGCGCGCATCGATCCGGAAACATCGCAGATCACGGTGATGCGCGGCTTAAGATGCTTGCGTCGGTGGCGAACATCGAGCGGCACACCGGCATAGCGCAGGTTGGCGCGAATGGTGCTTTTTGCATCGAGGATGCCTTTGCTGGCACGCTTCTGGCGCAGCGCGATGCGCGTGCGGAGTTGCGCCGCCAGCCGGTTGATGACGGTGCGCATATCATCCACATCCTGGTGCGCCAGTTCGTCAAATGCGCGATCCTGCAGGTCCTCGGCAGGCCGGCGACGGCGCTCTTCGGCGTCGTGCTGCAGCAGGCCGTTGCCCACCTCCTGGCCGATCTGCTGTGCCAGCGCCTCACGATTCTCACGCGCCGCTTCGGCCATCTGCTGCAGCGCTTCCTCGCTCACACCTGCCTCGCGCAACCTGTCGAGCAATTCCTGGAGCAACTGCTCAAGCCGGTCGAACTGCAACTCGCGCATGGCACGGCGTGTGGCCCATGGCTGAAAGCCAGTGGTCATCTGCATCGCACTGGTATGCTCGTTCAGGAACTGACGCATCTGGCTGTTGCTCATCCCCTGGCCAGTCATCATCGCCTCAAACAGGCGGCGCAACTGCTCGGGCGTCATACTGGCAAGCATCTGCTCAAGCATCTGCGCCAGCTTCTCACGATCCTCGGGCGACATGCCGCCGCCGGGTTGTTGCAACGGCGGCGGCATCTCCACGCCAAAGTAGCGCGGGAACATCTCGTCGAACGTCGGCAGATCGCGTGGTTCTTTCACAAGCGAGGCACGCAGGGCCGAGCGGAAGAAGCTCTTGTCGGCGATGCCGGCCACCTCAACACAGCGCATCGCATCAATGCTCTCGGCAAGCGAGATTCGCACCCCTCTGGCGCGCAGCGCGCTGATGAAATCCACGACACGTTGGTCCATAAAAAACCTCCGCAGGGGACCGCCATCTTATGAATAGGCGCAAGGTGGTTGCACAGTGCTATCGTCGCCCATCAGTTGCCGCGGTACCGACCACCCTCATCATCGCGCTCACGACGCGGACGGCCACTCTCGTCGCGCTCGCGGCGGCTGCGATCACTTTCGTCGCGAATCATCGCGCGCCGGGCACGTTGCAGATCACCCTCGAACTTGAGCAGCACATTGAGCGTATTCTCAACGACTGCCCGATCGAGGTGCCGGGCATTGAGTTCGAGCAGCGCGCGGGCCCAGTCAATCGTCTCGGAGACACTCGGATGCTTTTTGAGATCCATGCCGCGCAAGCGCTGCACCATCTCCACCGCCTGCTGAGCCAGTTTCGGCGGCAGACCCGGCACCTTCAGATTGACGATCTGCAATTCCTGATCGGCGCTGGGATAATCAATATGCAGGTAGAGGCAGCGGCGCTTCAATGCCTCGGAGAGTTCACGCGTATTGTTGCTGGTTAACACCACCATCGGCTGGTGGCGGGCGCGAATGGTACCAAGCTCAGGCACGCTGACCTGAAAATCGCTCAGCACTTCGAGTAGAAACGCCTCGAACTCGGCGTCGGCACGGTCGATCTCATCGATCAGCAACGTCACCGGGCGTTCGCTGGTCACGGCTTTCAGTAAGGGGCGCGGCAGCATGAAACGACTGGAGAAGAAGACATCCTCCTCGCTCGCCAGCCGGTCAGCGGCCTCAGCAAGCGTCGTCACACCGGCCAGCAAGTCATTGAGTTTATCACGCAACAACTGCGTGTAGAGCAATTGCTTGGCATACTCCCACTCATAGAGCGCCTTTGTCTCATCGAGACCCTCGTAGCACTGCAGACGGATCAATTCACGATTCGTCGCAGCGGCCCACACTTTGGCCAGTTCCGTCTTACCCACACCGGCCGGGCCCTCGGCGAGAATGGGTTTGCCGAGTTTCTCGGCAAGAAACACCGTCGTGGCAATTTCATCAGAGGGTATATACCGCTCGGCGCTGAGCGCCGTTCTGACCTCGCCGATCGCATTGAACACGGGATCGCACCTTTCTACTTATCGGGTTACTGGCTGTCCGTGGCCTTCATCTGCCGCGGGCCATACACCGTATGTTCGGCCATGCCGCGCTCCAGATCAAGCAGAACACCGTGGAAGCGACGCTGGTCGCGGCCCGGATTGATGCACCAGGTCGCCCCAATCCGGGTTATATATGTTCCGCTGAGTTCCGGCGCCTCGTGGATATGGCCGTGCAGGGTCAACGGCGGCTGGTGCTGCTCAATAAATGCACGCAGCGCACGGCTGCCGACATGGCGCCCACGCGGCATCAGGTCGAGTGGCGTATCGGATGGGGGCGTATGACAGACATAGACAGTGCGTTGCGGGTCGCTACGACCTGCAAGCGCGGCCAGATCGGTGGCGATGGTTGGTAACGCCTCAAACTCCGAACGCTGTAACAGCCGGATCGCGCCGCCACGACTGGCATAGGCCTGGTCGAAACTGAACGGCGGCAACGGGCCATCGTCGCAGCGTTCGAAATCTTTGATGCTGAACGGCGTTGGTGGTACACAGGCATACCCCGCGACCCACAGGGTATCACACAGGCGATAGGTGCGTTCGTGCAATGGGAGCGCCAGATGCTCGGCTTCCAGCTCCTCGACGGCAGTGTATGCTGCAGCCCAGTCATCGTTGCCAGGGAGGAGATAGACACTCACCGACGGATGATGCGTACGAAAGGCGCGCAGCAATGGCGCAAGTTCACGGGCAACAAAGGCGCGCTGCACCTCCAGCGCGGCCTCACGCCGTATCGCGTGCGGCAGCAGGTCGCCACCCACAATCACGGCATGCGCACCCTCCCGGGCCGCGAACTCAAATAGTTCGCGGTAGGCAGCGGCATTGCCATGCAGGTCGGCGGTATAGGCGATACGCATTCGGTAACCGTCTGACGAAACCCGTAACGGCGAAACGGACAGAAAAAAGCGGGGAACAGTATGCATTATAGCATGGTCGGCCAGGAAATGGGGGATGCTCCGTATTTGTTCACACCTGGGGTAACCGTGTCGTTTTTGCGTCGGCGGTTCGATGGAGCATGGCGCTGACACGGGGCTGAACGACACGGTGGCGGCCCGGATGAAAGAACTGGTGGGGAGTGCATGCAACGTGCATCTCTATGGTATCATCAATCGGGTCCGTGTACCCTGGATTATCTCGGCGTACCTTCCGCTGCACGGAACAACCGCTACACGGAGCACGCCAGGCACGCCACATCCATCCGGACGCATATGAGTTCCGCTGCTCGCCGTCGCTTTCGCGCGATCGCCCGTCTACCCGACGACCAGATGAACCTGGCCGAGGCTGCTCTGTGCATTGCGTGGGAAGAGCAAGGCGAGGGCAATCCGGCGGCGTCGCTTCAGGCGATTGACGATATGGCCGCTGCAGCGCGTGCGTATATCGAGGGGAAAGCCGGGCCACGCACGATTATTGCCGCACTCAACCAGTACCTGTTTGGTGAACTTGGGTTCCGTGGCAACCACTGGAACTACAGCGACCCGGCCAACAGTTTTCTCGATCGTGTCATCACGCGGCGAGTCGGCCTGCCTATATTGCTGTCGGTACTCTACCTGGAGATCGGGTGGCGCCTGCAGCTACCCCTCGCAGGTCTTGCGCTGCCGGGTCATTTCCTGGTGCGCTACATCGATCCGGCAGGTGAGGACCTGTATATTGACCCGTTCAATCGTGGCCGGTTATGGACCCTGGCCGAGTGCCACACACAGATCGCGGCGTTTGCCGGGAACGTGACGCCCGCGCTGGTCCGCCGCATGATGGCGCCGCCATCACCGCGTGCCATCCTGATCCGCCTCTTGCGCAACCTGAAGAGCGCGTACCTGGAACGTGAGCAGTTCGACCGCGCGCTTGCCGTGGTCGAGCGCATCATCCTCCTCGATCCCGACCCGGCCGAACTGCGCGACCGCGGTTTGCTGCGCGCGCGCCTGGGCCAGGTGTACGGCGCGCTCACCGATCTTGAGCGCTATGCGCAACTTGCACCGCAGGCTCCCGATCTCGACAGCATCCAGCGCCAGGCGCGCGCGCTGGCGGAAAACCTCGCACCGCATAACTGAGGCTACGCGGCCAGCTGGCTGGTTTCCGGGCATACCTGTGTGACATACCATGCGCCTGATAAGTACCTATCCGAAAACCCATGGGCATGCTGTCATTGCGAGGAGCGCCAGCGACGAAGCAATCTACCGGCGCGAGAGGAGATTGCTTCGCTCGCGCTCGCAATGACATTGACCATCTGGTTTTCGGATAGGCTCTAAAGCGGTTGATGGTCTTGAAGAATGACATCCGGTATGAGCGCGGCGAATGATTTCGCGCCTCCGGGCCAACGCCCGGCGCGGCACGCCCTGGACACATGCGGGCCAGAGGCCCGCGTACCCGGCTCTGCCAGCAGTATCATGCCGTCGCTACTGATAGTTGTATGTCTGAATGCAACCGGGTATGACGCGCCATGAAAGCAGGCACGTATGCATATCAGAAGCGCGACTCGCCATAATCAATCGAGACGGTGCGCGTTGCGCTGAAGAAATCGAGCAGGAACTCAACTGGTGGTGATGCCAGGTCATCAATCGTCGTAGGCGCGTTGACGGCAACGGCAACGGCGTCAATGGCATCGATGGAGCGGAACATGCGCGCGCCGTCGCGGGTATGGACACCGGCAACGATGCTGCCGGGCGGCTGATTAACGAGCGCAATCACCTCGGCGAAGCTCTCGACGCGCGTCACCGCCAGAACCGGGCCAGGGGCTGGCGTATGGACGACACGCATCTCCGGTTGGACGCGATCGAGCACGGTCGGTCGGAGAAAGAAGCCATTCGCCAGCGGCCCATCAACGACCCGCGTACCACCGCAGAGCAATTCGGCACCCTTTTCCTGCGCGTTGCGCACGCTGGCGAGCGCCTGCTGCAGCTGCGCCTCATCAATGCACGGACCCATCGTGACTCCTTCATCCAGACCGCTGCCCAGGCGCAATGCGCCGGCACGCGCCACAAGGGCCTCAAGAAACGCGTCTGCGACCGGGTGCAGTAGCACGACACGCTTCGTAGCCGTGACCGACTGGCCGGCATTGCCATAGGCGCCGGCCAGTACCGCTGCCAGCGCACGGTCAAGATCGGCATCTTCCAGAACGACCACCGGATTGGCGCTGTCACTCTCACACAGCACGCGAACGCCGCGCGCGGCGGCACGGCGTTGCACTGCCACGGCGCCGGCGCGTGCGCCACTGAAGGTCACAACGCGCACCACAGGGTGGTCGATCAATGTTGCGGCGACCTCGTCATCCGCGCCATGCACCAGATTCACGACACCAGAGGGTGCGCCAGCGTCAACGAAGCACTGCACCAGCATTTCAGCCGTTTCCGGCGTGCGCAGATCCGGCTTCAGCACCACCGTATTACCGGCTGCCAGTGCCGCTGCCAGGTGCAGGAGCGGCTGAGCCACCGGCATTGCCCACGAGGCCAGCAAGGCTACGACGCCGGCCGGGCGGCGTGTGGTATAGCCGAGACATTCGACGGTACGGTGTGGAACCGTAACGCCACTGGAAGAGGTAGCCATGGCGGCGCACTGCTCGGCGTAACGAACGGCGCGTTGCACTTCGGCACGCGCCTCGGCCAGGATCTTGCCCTGCTCGCGCGTCAGCGCGCACGCCACGTGATCGGCACGCGCCGCCAGCAGGAGTGCCACACGCGCAATGATCGCGCCACGTTCTGGCGCAGGAACACGACGCCAGGCAAGGAAGGCATGGGCGGCAACTTCAACGGCGGCAGTCGCCTCGTCGGCCGTTGAGAGCGGTACCTCGCCAACAATGTCGCGCGTGTCGGCGGGATTGTTGTTTGGCACGTGCCGGCGCGCCAGCGATTCCATCCAGGTTCCGCCGATATGGTTGCGATAGATCTTCATGGTGCCGCTCTCCCGTTTCTTTCGCTCCTGTGGCGGTACACCCGTCGCACGACGCAAACCCCACCCGCAAGAGGTCCCGCACGCCGGAGGACACACAGTGCACGGGTATTATACGCTTCCGGCGGTGGAACGTTGAACGTCAGAGCGGTCAACGTTCCTTTTCATCGCCGGCAAACCGCGTGCCACGGCTACTCCGGCTCAGGCGCAAGGCCGATCGTTCGCGCGGCATGTTCGTAGGCAAGGCGCGTCTCCTCGTCGAAGAGGACGAACCGCACCAGCGCAACAGCGGGATGACTATGCAAAAAGTCGCGGCAGGTCGCCAGCGCAATTGGTGCCGCCAGATCGAGCGGGTAGCCATAGATTCCGGTGCTGATGGAGGGGAACGCGATACTCCTGAGGCCGTGTTGCTCCGCCAGTTGCAACGCGTGGCGATAGGCAGAAGCGAGTAACTCGGCATCACGCGGGTGAGCGCCATACCGAGGGCCAACGGCGTGAATGACATGGCGCGCCTTCAGGCGATACCCGGCGGTCATCCGCGCCTCGCCGGTCGGGCAGTGGCCGATGCGGGCGCACTCTTCCGCAAGCTGCGGCCCCGCGGCGCGATGGATGGCGCCGCTGACGCCGCCGCCGGGGGCCAGGGTTTCATTGGCGGCATTGACGATGGCATCAACATCCTGCAGCACAATATTGCCCGGGAGCAACTCCAGGATGGAATTACCGACTGCAAAGCGCATGGCGTATCCTCCATGGTCTACTTCTGATTTCCCGCAACAGGATGAATGTCCGATACAAAGGTATCCTGGCGAGTTCCATTACCCGAATAAGGATGTGTGTCATGGGGGGCCTCCCATGGTAACCATCCTCTGAGGCCAGTGGCACAGGGATGTCGCTGATGTCACCCTGCTATGCTCTCATTCTGGTCTGATCTCGACACACAATTGCAATACTGCCGCCCGGCATACCACGATACACTTTATCATACGTTATAGACCCCGTCGTCTGACGCCAGATGGCCATCTAGTGCTCCATGATCGTTGCACTTGCCACTACACAGTGATTGTATGGGATCGTTTCATTGCAATGAGGTGAAGCCCGATCACACAATCACCGTGATTTAGCCAGGAACCGCCACGCCGGCACAATATTGCACGTATTTTCCGCCAGGGAGCAAGCGCCATGACCGCAGCGCAGATCATCACCAGTGACCACGATGACCGGACACATCGCTTTCGCCGAACTCTCACATGGCTGATTGGGATCAGCTTTAGCACCGCAGTCATCTACGGTCTGATGGCAATTGGTTTTTCTCTCCCCATTCTCTGGATTCTGGTTGGCGCTATTCTAGTCGAAGGACTGATATTCATCGGCATCGGTCGCTTGATCGGGCGGACATCCCTGGCAATGCCTGGTTTGCTCGTCGGCATCTCAATGATGGGGTTGATTGCCGTTTTGGGCGTGCTGTTTCCCGATATGTACTCACCACTGGTCGCCAGTGTTTTCCTGTCAATTACATTGGCATTGCCCTATGTTGACGGGCGTGGCTTACGCACCCTTGGCCTTCTCGGCCTGGCTACCACCCTGTTCGTTACCGTGTCGGCACGTTATCTTACTGTCGTTGATCCCCTTCCTGAGCAGGTTGCCGGCATCCTGAACATCTTCGGCAACCTGCTGGTCATGGGCATAAGCCTCTGGCTGCTGCTCCAGTTCCATGTCCAGCTCAACGAGGCGCTTCACCAGGCACTCCGCACAAACACTGCGCTGGTCGAGGCTCAATCCGGCCTGGAGCAACAGGTGGCCGCGCGAACAGCCGAGTTGCAAGATGCGCTATCTCGGGTAACGGAGCGTGAGGCAGAACAGCGCGCCCTTCTGGCAGAACTGGCCCAGCAGCGCGAAGCAATCCGCGAACTGAGCGTCCCGATCCTTCCCGTCGCACGTACCGCACTGGTCATGCCGCGTGTCGGCGCGCTGGACAGCAGCCGGTTACAGCAGATGCGCGAACAGGCGCTTACGGCAATCCAACAACGCAAAGCCCGGCACTTACTCATCGATCTCACCGGCGTCCCGGTCGTAGACACCCACGTGTTGCGTGGACTCCTGGAGGTGACGCATGCAGCGCGGTTACTTGGCGCCCAGGTCATACTGATTGGCATTCGCCCGGAAGTCGCCCAGACGCTGGTCAGTCTTGGGGTTGACCTGCGCGCCATGCAGACGCACCAGGACCTGCAAACGGCGCTTGCTCGATTCGTCGGCTGATTCCGTATACAGGTTGCATCATCACGGGAATTGTGTACACCTGTGGGCGCCCGGCCCGGTTCCGCACCGGCACATCCAGGGTCTGTACCCCTCTCACGGATGTTTACCCTTTAGGGCGGGAAGTCCGGCAGCATATGAACATTCAGTATTACAACCGGTAGACGACGCTCCGCCGTTGCCCTGAAGGGCTCGGCTTCGTTCGGCAAAGGCCGCCTGCGCGGCCTGGTGGTGAGCCCGCGTAGGCGGGCTTCGTACCGCATAGCCGCGGGCTTCAGCCCCACGACCAGAACGTTCGGTATACTGGCTTTATTTTTTAATCTTCATCAGCCCGCCGGCGTGGTCGTTCGCTAGACCGGGTTACATTGTTAATCTTCATTAGCGCCGGGTGTCTGACAGCAATATGGCCGCCACTGCACGACCGCACCTGTGCCCTGAATCGCCGGTGGTCACGCTTGACACACCTGTGCCGGCAGGGTAAGATTCAAGAGGAATGCGGCAGCCACGTGAACGGCGGCGGTGTATGGCGGCCACACGTGTGATGATGCGGGCGTAGCTCAGTGGATAGAGCAGCGGTCTTCTAAACCGTTGGCCGGGCGTTCGAGTCGCCCCGCCCGCGCCAGACTAGCTTCCTGATGCGAAGCGAAGATGAGTGATCCGCTACTCTTTGCCGACCTGGTGCGCCAGCGGCGTACGGCGCTGGATCTGACGCAGGTTGAACTGATGCGTCACGCCGACTGTGCGGCCATCACCATCAAGCGCATTGAGCAGGGCACACTGCGCCTGTCGCGGTTGCTGGCGGAACGCCTGGCCGCGACGCTCATGGTTCCACCCACGGAACGCGCCGGTTACATTCGCAGCACCCGCACCCGCCTGCATCCCGTCGCCCCGCACACAAACCCCGATAACATTGCCATACCTACCTGCGAGCCTGCCGATTGGCAGATGGAACCGGATGGTGGGCGACATGCCTTTGATATTGCAGCCGACGGGCAGACACTGTTTGTCAGGAAGCGCGACGGCGGCATTCGGGCATGTGATGCGGCAACTGGCACGCTGGAGCAAACCCTGGCGGGCCATCAGGCAGCAGGGGTTTCGATTTCCGCAAGCGCTGCCTGATAATCGGCGTCATTGCGAATGACCCGGATCTGCATTGGTATGCCTCCAGCTATCAGCTATCGGCTTTCGGCTATCAGCTATCGGCTTTCGGCTATCAGCTATCGCCTATCGCTCTCGCCCGCCGCTTCTCCTCGTTGCTCAGGTGCAGGTCGTTGCGCCGCTCGCTACCGTCAGGGTTTGTGCCGCGATCCTTGTTCCAGTTGATGGTGAATTTGCTGCGCAGCACCCCGGCGGTCACAAACGGCCGGATGTTGAGCCGCACGCCGTCGTTGAGGTCCGGCTCCCAGCCGATCGGCTGCTGCGCCAGCGGCTTCCAGCGTACATAGATATCGTAGGGCGGCTCGCCCTCCAGGATGGCTTCGAGTTTCTGCTGTAGCTCCAGCGCGGCCACCAGCTTCCCCTCCGCGCCGGGCACTCCCGCATCGCGCTCGGCGCGCCGGTCACGAATCCAGGCCCCCAGGCAGGTGTAGATCAGCTTCTCCAGCCGCGCCCGGTCCAGCCGGTGGTAGTTGACCAGGGCCGCGAAGCCGTCGCGCAGGCCGTCCCAGATGTGCCAGATGAACGGGCGATTGTGGAACAGCTCGCAGTGCTGCTTGAAAAAGCCATCGCGCAGCCAGGCCTCCAGCGACGTGCCGGCGAACCCGACCCGGGCCAGCAGCTCGTCCTGTACGGCGACCGACCAGCCGTCGCCACAGGCCGTGGCCAGCAGGGCGCGCAGCCGCTCGTGAGCCGGGCGCTCGCCCGCGATCGCCGGCAGGCAGACGATGCCGTCGGCGTCAGCAAGCCGGTCAAGGCTGTCATACTGCGGCGCGGCTTCACGGAGTTGCTTTCGTCGTTCCGGGCTGTTACGCGCCGGGATAACTGGAACATCCTGCTGCGCCGGCCAGCGATAGCCGAGCAGACGGGCGACCGCGACCTGCAGTGGCGTGGTCGATCCGGCGGGATGACCCTGGAACAGCCATTGAGTCGGGTCATTCGACGCGGGCTCAGGGAGTGCGCCCTGGGAACTGGCGACGGCGCGCCAGTGATTGCGGTCGAAGTGTACCGCGCCGACCGAAGAGAGCGCCGCGTCGAGTTTTTGATTGATGGCGCGTACGCCAGCGGAAAATGCGTCAGAAGAGACGAAGGCCCAGAGTGCCGGCAGATCATCTTCGTTGTGTGGCACGATCGCAAAGGTGTTGTTGTCATAGATCGCGCCGAGGTAGAGCGCTGCCGGCAGGCGGCGCATCTTTGAGATCAGGACGCCGCGCTTGCCCCAGGCGTCGCGCCCCGAAGTATTTGCTTCACTGATACCCTGATCCTGGATGCGCGCCGGGTCAAGGATGACTTCGCTGTTGCCGCTGTAAGGCGCATCGCCTGACGGGCTCGATGAGAGCAGAAACCAGCGCTCGAAATCGTCGATCTCCCAGAACTTGCGCGTCACCCGTTGCGTCTGGCCGGGCTTCATCCCTTCATAGAGCCGCGCGTAGGCATCAAGCGGCGCTCCTGCCGTCGTTCGCGCCAGTGCAATCGCCGCCTGGCGACCCCGTAGTTGCTCACACTGCACCACATGCGTTATCGGGTTGCGCTGGAGCGCCAGGCTTTTTCCCTGCGGGGTTCGCGGTTCGGCAGCTTCGATGCTGGCGAACGTATGCATCTCGTCGGGCGGGCATTGTGTGACGATGAGCAGCGCGGTGAACGCGCCAGCAGCCGTGCTGCTCTGAAAGCCGCCCTCGCCAAGCCGCGCGACCATGTTCCAGGTCTGCTGCTGAAGGAATTGCCGCCGCAATCGTTCATAGGTAGGTAGAAACAGCCAGTTCTGCGGCGTGACCAGCGCATAGGCGCCACACGGCATGGTAAACGCGCGACAGCGCTCGACAAAGACCGTCGCCAGATCGGTGCGCGAGTCAGGGTAATGAACATCGCAGAACGCGGTGAGGATCTGGTCTTGCTTACCACGCGCCAGGTAGGGCACATTGGTAGCGACCAGGGTATAGGTTCCGGATAGCAGGCGCGCGGCGCGCGCGATACCTTCCGTCGCCACACCGAAAACGCTGGCGACCGGATCATCCCTGTTGCGGTCGCGAGCCAGCGCGCGCTGGAGCAATGGTTCGACCCGGCGGTAATCAGCCATGAACATGCGTCCCTGCACCGGTACATCCGTCGGATTAATCAGGCTACCGAGATGGGGCGCGTTGCGGAAGAGAACGTGGAGCCGTTCCAGCGTCGTGCGCACGACGAGATCGTCGCCTGCCAGTCGCGTCCATTCCTCCATTGAACCAGCAATGGGAATGCCCGAACAGACGATATTCGGCAGCGGCAACGGACGATAGCCGGCGGCCTTCCAGGCGGCGAACGCCAGCGCAAAGGCCGCAATCCGGGTGCAGCGCGCGTCCAGCTCCAGGCCAAACAGATTATCGCGGATCACCGCCACCGTGGCCTCGGCGACGCTCAACCCTTCCTCTTCGATACGCATTCGGCGCAGCAATTCAAACGCCGCCACCAGAAAATGGCCCGAACCGCAGCAGGGATCGATCACCGTTACCTCGGCGGCACGTTGTGGCCAGCCGGGGAACGTGCCGGCGACTGGAACGCCATCAGCGGTGCGACGCAGGAAGGTGAACGCCTGGATCAGCGGGCTTGCGGGATGGCGCGCAGCCCACCATGCGCCGAGGGTGTTATGGAGCAGAAACTGCACCATATAATCTTCGGTGAACAGCTGGGTCACCGGCGAAACATCACCTGCGCCGATCTTCGCGCCGCGCGCGCTGACGTCCTTCTTACGGCGCGCCTGCCAGAACTGGTAGACCCAGCCGAGGGCGTCATCAGCGATGAACATGTCGCGTGGCAGATCGGCGAGCATGGCGTCGAGCGCCTGGCGCGCTTCGGGGGCGAAGCGTACCTTCACAGCAGGATGATGGCGCGCGAAGATGCCGGGAAGCATGGTTGACGCATAACGCGCCGCCAGTTCCCAGGCATCACTTTCGCCTGTTTCACGCGCCAGATCGGCGCACTCCTCGATGGTGAGCGGCGCGCCTTCCGGGTGCATCAGCAGATCATTTTCCGCCAGAAAGCGGGCGAAGAGCATACGGTGCCACTGGATATACGCAATCTCTTCGACCAGACGCGCATATCCTTCAGCGCCACCGCCAGATCGCCGGGCATGGGCGCGGAGCGCATTGCGCAAGCGGCGCTGCTCCGGCCCCATGGAGACAAAGGGTTCCGCACGTTCGACGGCCAGTTTCGCAAGCGCGGCGCGCGCCGCTTCCTCAGCCAGGTCGCGCGCGGTAATCACCGCCTTTTCCAGGTTGCGGCGCTGATCATCGGCGAGTGGAGGCACCGAGATCTCCTTGTAACAGCACTGGCCAACAGGGTGCAGCGTGACGGTGATGACGATCCCGTTACAGATAGGGAAGCAACGTTAGTTGCAGGATGCAGCGAAAGTCGCGCTGGTTCCTGGACGCAAGCGGTACACCAGAGATGATCGCTGCCGCTGCTATGAACGCATCGGCGATCAGTAATCCATGGCGTAACCGACACTGGCGAATGAGGTTCGCCACCAGATCGGATATCTCCGGGTCGAATCGGATAATCTGAAATCGCTTCAGAAAACACTTGATCTTGCGCTGCTCCGTCTTATTGCGCGCGCCTATCAAGAGTTCCATCTCAGTTATGGTCGTAATCGCCAGGTAATCATTCGGTGTCAATAATCAGCAGCATCTATTCTTCTTCAACGCAGATCTGCCGCTGAATGATCGCGCCGGCGGTTCGAACCAGCAGCACTACGATCAGGATACTCAGAAAAACCAGGAGGCCATAGCCAAGCCACTGATGAAATGCCCCCCCCGTCTTGGAGGAGATCAAGATCGTCGCGATGGTGATGGCGGCGACCGGAAAGGAATAGGCCCACCACGAGAGATAGAATTTGATCGTAATAAACTGGCGATACTGCGCGATCAGCAGGATCAGGACGAATAGCGCAAAGTAGTACAGGATCTTCGCGAACGCATCGAGCGCAAACCCGTCCACCGCATGTTCCATCAGTTTGACATACGCCACAAACCCGACGGCGGGCGGGGCGATCATGATGAATAACGTCGGCAGCAGGCGTTCCGCCAGCGGCGCGTGGAAGATGATCCGATTGAGAAAAATCGTGAACAGCGCGATCCAGAAGATCAACCCGATGCTGAAGAAGAACCACGAAACATCAATCGGTGCATGCTCAACGCCGGTAATCGGGATGATCACATTCCCGACAACCGGAATGAACCAGGATGGGTTTGAATGATTCACCTGGAACGTCGTATGCTGCATCCAGTTTGAGATGATCACGATGGTGAAAAGCGTCTGGACGATCGTCCCGGCCATCCATAGCAAACGTGAGACATCCGCGTTGATTTGCAGGAACGCGATGCTGAGCAGCAGCATACTGATCGAGATGGTCGGAAAGAAATTGATCTTGATGGGATGCGCGAACTCATGTCTGACGGCATCAGGATGCCGGATCAGTTTCGCGATATATAACGCCGCCACAACCAGAAAAGCCGTGGTTGCGCCAACCAGCAGATAGCCGCTGATCGCCAGCGGCAACCCCAACAGTTTCTCAGCGCGCTGAAAGGCGATCGTCGTGCCGGCCAATCCAAGCACCATGGCGAAAAACGATATCGGCAGATAACGCAGGCGTGGTTGGGCGCGGGTCGTTGGGTGTTCGGCCACAGGAATCTGGGCGGCGGGCTGTTGCATCGGGTGTAGCTCCTGCAGAGCGAATATGTGTCATCGTGGATATGATGTGATCACCCACCGCGTGGTTACATGCCAGACGAGCTGCCGCCCGGCATGTCGTTACAGCGGATCAGAAAACGCGAAGCGCCTGGCGGCACAATTGCCGCCAGACGCTTCAGGTGGGTGAATGCAGCTGGTGCTACACCACGGACACCGGGCCATGATCATCGCAATGGTCGCTATGGCGATGGTGCAGCCGGCCATCAACCAGGTAATCGAAGTGATCGCCGTGAGGCACGAGCGGATGGCCGCACCCCTCGTGACCGCACTGGCAGGCGATCGGCGCGCAGGCATCGGGGTTTGTCTCGCTCACGGCAATCACATGCTCGTCATAATGCCCTGCATGCGCATGGTGGAGATGACCATCATGCAGAAAATCGACATGCCCCTCGTGCATGATCCGGATGTGACCGCAGTGTTCGCTATGCACATGCGTGTGCGGCTCGTGAATCGTGTGCGCCATCAGGGTGCTCCTCTAGCTGAAATGAACATGAGATTCGCGCCATCCTGGAGTTCACCCTGATTGTACACCTGGAACATTCGTAATCAAGACTATAACCGGGCCTGGATGTGAGATCTTATCTCAAGCGACATGGTATAGTGAGTTGCGATCCAGTCACCGTGTCAATGCCCTGGAAGAACATGAGCATCAGCGGCGAGTCAAGATGACATCATACGTATACTCGTAGCCATACAAATCTGTCACGGTCAGCTGGCCAACCAGACGATCGTCGCCATCAAACCGCAGGCTGAACAGATAACCCTCGCCATAAAACAAATCCTCCAGCGTCACCTGGCTGGTTGTGCCTGGTATGGGGGTCGGGTAAATTGCTAGTACGGTTCGTTCAATCACATATTGATCACCCTGCACCGTGCATGCACCGCGCGCCGCGCCATTGACGAACGCCTCCGTGGCTGTTATCTTGAATTCAAAGGCAGATTCCCACACAGTGCCAGGATTGCCGCTACTCGCTTCAGGATTGTTTGACGCAATCAACGTTCCTCTGGAG
>Ga0272446_1001898_pt1 | contig 29603 bp, 29 predicted proteins | sample YNPCB0061_FD_194587 | JGI IMG/M metagenome (GOLD analysis project Ga0272446, IMG submission 194587) | Hot spring microbial mat communities from Yellowstone National Park, WY, United States - YNP-CB-006-1 | ecosystem: Environmental > Aquatic > Thermal springs > Hot (42-90C) > Sediment | place...
CTCGCGCGGGGTGTCGAGCGCGGCGCGCTGTTCTGAGCGGGCCGGCGCGCCGCTTGCAGGCACCGAGCGGACCGTATGCATCGGCTCGCTGCTCGTCGTGCATGCGTCGGCGCGCCTTTCCGCGACGTGGCCGATAGAATCGGCGCATGACGCCGACCCTCGTCTTCGACATCGAGACCGTTCCCGACGTCTCCGGGCTGCGCCGGCTGCGGCCGGAGTGGGCGTCGCTTGCCGATGCCGAAGTGGCCGAACGTGCCTTCGCCGAGCGGCGCGAGCGCACCGGCAACGACTTCCTCGCGCTGCACCTGCAGCGAATCGTCGCGATCGGCTGCGCGTTTCGCGACGACAGCGGCTTTCGCGTCAGGTGTCTCGGGACGCCCGAAGACGACGAGGGCAAGCTGATCCAGGACTTCTTCCGGCTGATCGACCGCTACACGCCGCAGTTGGTGAGCTGGAACGGCGGCGGCTTCGATCTTCCGGTGCTGCACTACCGCGGGCTGATCCACGGCGTCGCGGCGGCGCGCTACTGGGATCAGGGTGAGGACGACCGCGACTTCAAGTGGAACAACTACATCAGTCGATACCACGCGCGGCACACCGATCTGATGGATCTGCTCGCCCTGTATCAGCCGCGCGCCAATGCGCCGCTGGACGAGTTGGCGCGGCTCGCCGGCTTCGCCGGCAAGCTCGGTCTGGACGGCGGCCGCGTCTGGCAGGCGTACCAGGACGGCCGGATCGGCGCCATCCGCGACTACTGCGAAACCGATGTCGTCAACACCTACCTCGTCTGGTGCCGCTTCCAGAAGATGCGCGGGGTCTTGAGCGCCGCCGCGTACGCCGATGAGATTGCCGCGGTGCGCGCCGCGCTGCGCGCGATCGATGCACCGCACTGGCGCGAGTACCTTGCCGCCTGGCCGGACTGAACGGATGAGCGAGACGTTCGTCGTCGAGGTCGAGTCGCTCGACCTCGAAGGGCGTGGCGTGGCGCGGCGCGCGGGCAAGGTCGTCTTCGTCGAGGGCGCGCTGCCGCGCGAACGCGTGCTCGCCGAGCGGATACGCGCCAAGCCGAGTTACGAGACCGCGCGCACGATCGCAGTGCTGCGCGAAAGCAGCCAGCGCGTCGCCCCGCGCTGCCCGCACTTCGGCCTGCACCCGGGCGCGTGCGGCGGCTGCTCGATGCAGCACATCGAAGCGCGCGCACAGGTCGCGATCAAGCAGCGCGCGCTCGAAGACAGCCTGTGGCACATCGGCAGGCTGCGCGCGGAGCGCATCCTGCGGCCGATCGTCGGGCCGGCGTGGCATTACCGGCATCGCGCACGGCTCGCGGTGCGCGACGTCCAGAAGAAGGGGGGCGTGCTGGTCGGCTTCCACGAGCGCGCCAGCAGCTACGTGGCGGACATGCGCGAATGTCACGTGCTGCCGCAGCGCGTCGGCGCGCTGCTCGTGCCGCTGCGCGAGCTGATCGCCGGGCTCAGCTTGAGGAAGCGGATGCCGCAGATCGAACTGGCCGCAGCCGGCGATGCGGTGGTGCTCGTGCTGCGCGTCCTGCTGCCGCCGACCGACGACGATCTGGTCCGGTTGCGCCGGTTCGCCGAAGCGCATGCGGTCGCGCTCTGGCTCCAACCCGGCGGACCGGACTCGGCGCAGCCGCTCGATGCCGCGAGCGCCCGCGCATTGCGGCTCGAGCTTCCGGAGTTCGGCGTGGCGTTGCCGTTTGCGCCGACCGATTTCACGCAAGTCAATCACCGGATCAACGAGGTGCTCGTCCGCTGCGCCATTCGGCTGCTCGATCCCGGGCCGGACGATCGTGTGCTCGATCTGTTCAGCGGACTCGGTAACTTCACGCTGCCGCTGGCCACGCGCGCCGCGCGCGTGCTCGGGATCGAGGGCAGCGCCGCACTCGTGCGGCGGGCCATGACCGCCGCCGCAGACAACGGTCTGGCCGATCGCGCGGACTTCGCTGCCGGCGATCTGTTCGCATGGACGGCGGACGACTGGCGCCGCTGCGAGGCCGCGCTCGGCCGCATCGATCGCGTACTGATCGATCCGCCGCGCGAAGGCGCGCTCGCAGTCGCCCGCGCGCTCGCGGCGGCCGAGCGCAAGCCGCCGCGGGTCGTCTACGTCTCGTGCAACCCGGCCACACTCGCCCGCGACTGCGCGGTGCTGGTCCACGAAGGCGGCTGGAAACTGCGTGCCGCCGGCGTGGTCAACATGTTTCCGCATACGGCGCACGTCGAATCGATCGCCGTGCTGGAGCCGGCGACCGGGCCAGCGGCCCGTCCGCAGGCCGTCGCGTGTTAAGATTCCCCGCTTAAACGCCGGCGCAAAGCCTTCATTTCTCGGGCTTTTTTGGATCTTCGTCCGGTGCCGGGCGATGGGTTCGAGCACATGTGCGGCGCAGCGAAGAAGTGCGCAAGGCCGAGCCGGATCGATTACCCAACGGGACACCTAAATGGCCATCGAAAGGACCCTCTCCATCATCAAACCCGATGCCGTCGCGAAAAACGTCATCGGCCAGATCTATGCGCGCTTCGAGCAAGCCGGACTGAAGATCGTCGCCGCGCGGATGCTGCAGTTGTCGCGCGCCGACGCCGAAGCGTTTTACGCGGTGCATCGCGAGCGGCCGTTCTTCAAGCCGCTGGTCGACTTCATGGTGTCCGGTCCGGTGATGGTGCAGGTGCTCGAGGGCGAGAACGCGATTGCGAAGAACCGGGACCTGATGGGCGCGACCGACCCGAAGAAGGCTGCGCCGGGCACGATCCGTGCAGACTTCGCGGAGAGCATCGACGCCAACGCGGTTCACGGCTCCGACGGTGTGGAGACCGCGCGGACCGAGATCGCGTTTTTCTTCCCGACGATGAACATCTACTCGCGCTAGCGAGCCCGCCCGATGAGGCGTGTCAATCTGCTCGACCTGGATGCCGCTTCGCTGACGGCGTTCGTCGCTTCGCTCGACGAAAAGCCGTTTCGCGCGCGTCAACTGCTGCGCTGGATACACCAGCGCGGCGCGAGCCGTTTCGACGCGATGACCGATCTGGCGAAGTCGCTGCGGGAACAACTCGCGGCGCGCGCGGAAGTCCTTGCGCCCGCGGTGGTGCGCGATACGACCGCCGCCGACGGCACGCGCAAGTGGCTGCTGGACGTCGGCGGCGGCAACGCGATCGAAACCGTGTTCATCCCCGAAGACGAGCGCGGCACGCTGTGCGTCTCGACGCAGGCGGGCTGCGCGATGGCATGCGCGTTTTGCGCGACCGGCCAGCAGGGTTTCAGCCGCAATCTGACGACCGCGGAAATCGTCGGCCAGTTGTGGCTCGCGGAGCACGCGCTGCGCGGCAATCGCGGCGAGCGCGCGATCTCGAACGTCGTGCTGATGGGCATGGGCGAACCGCTGCAGAACCTGGATGCGGTCGTGCCGGCGCTGCGTCTGATGCTCGACGACAACGCGTACGGGTTGTCGCGGCGGCGCGTGACTGTCTCGACCAGCGGACTGGTGCGCCAGATGGACAAACTGGCCGCGCAATGCCCGGTCGCGCTGGCGGTCTCGCTGCACGCGCCGAACGACGCGTTGCGCGACCAGCTCGTTCCGCTGAATCGCAAGCATCCGCTGCGAGAACTGATGGCCGCATGCCGGCGCTATCTGCAAGTGGCGCCGCGCGACTTCATCACCTTCGAGTACGTGATGCTCGACGGCGTAAACGATTCCGACGAGCACGCCCGCGAGCTGATCGCGCTGGTCGCCGACGTGCCGTGCAAGTTCAATCTGATTCCGTTCAATCCATTCCCGGGTACCGGCCTGCGCCGCTCCAGCCCGCAGCGCATCCGCGCATTCGCGCAGATCCTCGCCGAGGCGGGCATCGTGACGACGACGCGCAAGACGCGCGGAGACGACATCGACGCGGCCTGCGGCCAGCTTGCCGGCGAGGTGCAGGACCGCACGCGCCGCGCCGAGCGGGCTGCGAAGCGCCTGGTGCCGGTGGTTGCGGCAGCGCGTTGAAGCGGGACACGATGCGTCATCGGATCCTTTTCGCCGCTGCCGCTCTGTCGCTGCTGTCGGCGGCATGCACGACGACGACCACGACCGTCGACGGCGCGTCGGCGTCCGCGACGACGGCGCCGGCGGTGGATGTCGACGCACGCAAGCGCGCCGACATCCGCCTGCAGCTCGCGGCGAGCTACTACCAGAAGGCGCAGTTCAACATCGCGCTCGAAGAGGCGCAGCGCGCACTGCAGGCCGATCCGAACTACGCCGCGGCGTATGGCCTGCTCGGCCTGATCTACATGGATCTGGGCGACCGCCGCGAAGCGGACGCCAATTTCGCGCGCGCGCTCAAACTCGATCCGGGCAGCCCCGAGCTGAACAACAACTACGGCTGGTACCTGTGCCAGACGGGACGCGAACGCGAATCGGTCGATTACTTCCTGCGCGCGGCGCAGGACAGGCTGTACGCCACGCCCGGCAAGGCCATGCAGAACGCCGGCGTCTGCATGATGCGCGTTCGCGACTACGAAGCTGCGGAAAGGCATCTGCGGCGTGCCCTGGAGCTCGACGCCACCAGCCCGTTTACAAAGTTCCATCTCGCGCAGTTGTACCTGGCGACGCGCCAGCTCGATCGGGCGTCGTTCTACTACGGGCTGCTGGAAAAGCAGGTCGATGCGACTGCCGAGACGCTCTGGCTCGGACTTCGCATCGCTCGCGCCAGCGGCGATGTGCGCACCGAGCGCCAGTTCGCCGACGAGCTGCGCCGTCGGTTCCCGAACTCGCCGGAGGCTTCGGCGTTGCGGCGCGGAGCGTTCGATGACTGAATCGAACGAAGCGATGACCGAGGCGCGGACTGCGCCGCGCGCCGACGGCGCGGCTGTCGAGCCGCCGTCCTGTGGTCGGATCCTGGCCGAGGAGCGCGAGCGCCAGGGCATCTCGGTCGTCGACATGGCGGCCCGCCTGCGTCTGCATCCGAAGCAGATCGCCGCAATCGAAGCGGACGATCTCGATCGCCTTCCAGGCGGCCCCTTCGTGCGTGGATTCGTGCGCAACTACGCCAAGGAACTGCGCCTCGATCCGGCGCCGTTGCTCGAAGCGTTACGCGAGCGGCTGCCGCCCGTGGAAACCGGTGTCGAGGCTGCGGCGTCCGGGACGTCACAGATCGTCCGTGACGCCAGGCGCGAGTGGGTCTCGCGCAGGGTCGTCCTCATCGGCGCCGTCGGCGCGCTGGTCGCCTTGGGCGTCGTCGGCTGGTTTTCGACGCGCTCGATGCCGCCGGCGGAAAGGCGCGAGCAGGCGGCCATACCGCCCGCGCCGGCAGCAGCAGCCGCGCAGACTGCAACCGAGGCGCGCCCGACCACCGGCGCCGATCTTCCCGCGCAAGGCGGCGCACCCGTTTCGGCGACGCCGACGGCGCAGGTCGAACCGATCATCGCGGCGGCACCGGCCGCCGCCAGCCCCATACGCCTCGCATTTCGCGAGCGCGCCTGGGTCGAGGTGACGCAAGCGGACGGCCGGGTCCTGCTGTCGCAGAACAACGACGCCGGTTCCGAGCAGAAACTCGACGGCAAGCCGCCTTTCAAGCTCGTGATCGGCAACGCGTCGGCAGTCACGCTCGAGTATCGCGGCCGGCCCGTCGACCTGAAGCCGCTGACCAGCGTCGAAAACGTCGCGCGCGTGACGCTCGAGTAGATCGGCACATGAACTCGACGAAAGACGGCTGGAACTGCGCGCCGGCGCCCGCGGGCGTCTGCCCCCGCCGCCGGACACGCCAGGTCGAAGTGCGGTGGGGCGACCGCGCCGTGCGCATCGGCGGCGACGCGCCGGTGGTCGTGCAGTCGATGACCAACACCGACACCGCGGACGCGATCGCCACCGCGATCCAGGTCAAGGAACTGGCGGCGGCCGGATCGGAGGTCGTGCGCGTCACCGTCAATACGGCGGAAGCGGCGCGCGAAGTGGCCGCGATCCGCACCCAGCTGGACCGCATGGGTGTGGACGTGCCGCTGGTCGGCGACTTCCACTACAACGGTCACAAGCTGCTTGCCGAGTACCCGGACTGCGCGCAGGCGCTGTCGAAGTACCGCATCAACCCCGGCAACGTCGGCCGCGGCGCCAAGCGCGACGACAACTTTGCGCGGATGGTCGAGGTTGCGTGCCGGTACGGCAAGCCGGTCCGCGTCGGTGTGAACTGGGGTTCGCTCGACCAGGAACTGCTGGCGAAGATGATGGACGAAAACGCGCGCCGCCCGCAGCCGTGGGAGGCGAGCGCGGTGCTGCGCGAAGCGCTGGTGCGGTCGGCCATCGAAAGCGCGCAGCGCGCCGAGGAACTGGGCCTGCCGGGCGACCGGATCGTGCTGTCCGCCAAGGTCAGCGGCGTCCAGGACCTGATCGCGGTCTACCGCGAACTGGCGCGGCGTTGCGACTACCCGTTGCACCTTGGGCTCACCGAAGCGGGGCCGGGCAGCAAGGGCATCGTCGCCTCGACCGCCGCGCTCGCGGTGCTGCTGCAGGAGGGCATCGGTGACACGATTCGCGTTTCGCTGACGCCGGCGCCCGACGAATCGCGAACGAAGGAAGTCGAAGTCGCCCAGCAGATCCTGCAGGCGCTCGGCTTGCGCGCGTTCACACCGCAGGTGATCGCCTGCCCCGGCTGCGGCCGCACGACCAGCACGTACTTCCAGGAACTGGCGGCGCAGATCCAGGACTACCTGCGCGCGCAGATGCCGGTGTGGCGCGCCCGCTATCCGGGGGTGGAGAACATGCACGTCGCGGTGATGGGCTGCGTGGTCAACGGCCCCGGCGAAAGCAGGCAGGCGAATGTCGGCATCAGCCTGCCAGGCACCGGGGAGCAGCCGGTCGCGCCCGTCTTCGTCGACGGCGAGCGTACGGTGACGCTCAAAGGCGAGTCGATCGCCGCGCAGTTCCAGGCGATCGTCGAGGACTACGTGCGCCGCACGTACGGGCACGCGCGCGACTGACCGAAATGAGCAAACAGAAGCTCGCCGCGGTGCGCGGCATGAACGACCTGCTGCCCGCGGAAGCGCCGTTGTGGGAGTTGTTCGAGGCGCGCGTCTACGACTGGCTGCGCAGCTACGGCTACCAGCAGATCCGCACGCCGCTGCTCGAACACACCGAAGTGTTCGTGCGCGGCATCGGCGAGGTCACCGATATCGTCGAAAAGGAGATGTACTCGTTCGAGGACAAGCTCAACGGCGAGAACCTGACGCTGCGCCCCGAGTTCACCGCCGGCGTGGTGCGCGCGGCGATCGAGCACAACCTCACGTACGACGGGCCGCGCCGGCTGTGGAGCATCGGCCCGGTGTTCCGGCACGAGCGGCCGCAGCGGGGTCGCTACCGACAATTCCATCAGGTCAACGTCGAGGCGCTCGGCTTCGCCGGCCCGGACATCGACGCGGAGTTGATCCTGATGCTCAGGCGGCTGTGGGAGACGCTGGCGATCGGCCCGATGCGCCTCGAGCTGAACTCGCTCGGCCAGCCGGACGAACGGCAGCAGCACCGGCGCGACCTGATCGCCTACTTCGAGCGCCACCAGGACCGGCTCGACGCCGACGCGCGGCGCCGCCTGCACACCAATCCGCTGCGCATCCTCGACACGAAGAACCCTGCGATGCAGTCCCTCATCGAAGGGGCGCCCCGGCTGATCGAGTACCTCGGCGCGGCCTCGCGCGCGCACTTCGAACGACTGCAACAGCTGTTGCGTGCCAACGGCGTCGAATACACGATCAACCCGCGACTCGTGCGCGGGCTCGACTACTACAACCTGACCGTTTTCGAGTGGATCACCGACCGTCTCGGTGCGCAGGGGACGGTCTGCGGAGGCGGTCGCTACGATCCGCTGATCGAAATGCTCGGCGGCAGACCGACCCCGGCCTGCGGCTTCGCGATCGGTGTGGAGCGCGTCATCGAGCTGATGCGCGAGACCGCCGGCGTGCCGCAGCGGCCGTTGTGCGACGTCTATGTGCTGCACCAGGGCGGCGCCACACTCGACGCGGCGCTGCGTGCGGCCGAATCGATGCGCGACGCCGGTCTCGACGTGTTGTTGCACGCGGGCGAGGCGAGCCTGAAGTCGCAGATGAAAAAAGCGGATGCCAGCGGCGCCGAGTTCGCCGTCATCGTCGGCGAGGCGGAGCTTGCGGCCGGCACCGCGGCGGTCAAGGCGCTGCGCTCGCGCGACGGCACATGGCCGTTCGCGGAACAGAAGGCGGTCGCACTCGATCGACTCGGCAGCGCGCTCGCCGAGGCGCTGGAATCCCTGTCGGAATAGGAACAACAACGGAGCGTATCGGGCATGGCTTACGATCTGCAGGAGCAGGAACAGCTTGCGACGTTCAAGGCGTGGTGGGACAAATACGGCAACTTCATCCTCGCCGTCGTCACGCTCGTGCTGTTCGCCTTTGCCGCGTACAACGGCTGGCGTTGGTACGAACGCAACCAGGCCAGCCAGGCGGCGGCCGTCTACGAGCAGTTCCTCAAGGCGCTCGCTGCACGCGACGCCGCACGAACGAAGGCGCTGGCAGGCACGATCATCGAGCAGTACGGCCGCACCGTGTACGCGCCGATGGCTGCGCTCGCCGCCGCAAAGACCTACCACGAAGCGGGTGACCTGAACGCCGCGAAGGCCCAGCTCGTCTGGGTCATCGAGAAGTCGGGCCGCCCCGAGTACGTGCCGATTGCGCGCGTTCGGCTGGCCGGCGTACTGCTCGACGAAAAGGCCTACGACGAGGCGCTGAAGACGCTCGCCGGCGACGTTCCGCCTGCGCATGCGGTCGCGTTCGCCGACCGGCGCGGCGACATCCTGCTCGCACAGAACAAGGTCGACGAGGCGCGCGCCGCGTATCGGGAAGCCTTGGCGCTGGCCGACGCGCAGCATCCGCTGCGCGCGCTCATTCAATTGAAGCTCGATGCGCTGCCTGCGCCGCTTGCGTCCTGAGGTGTTCGTATGAAGCCCGCGGATTCGGCGCCGCCGCTGCGCACGTTCACCTGCACGTTGCTCGGTGCGGTGCTGCTCGCTGCATGCGCGTCGAGCAAGGATCCCTCGCGCAAGCCGGCCGAGCTCACCGACATCAAGCCGGCGGTCGAGCTGCGCACGCGCTGGTCGGTGGCGGTGGGCGCGGCGCGCGGCGCTGCGCTGCAGCCTGCGGTCGTCGAGAACGCGATCTACGCCGCCGGCGGCGACGGCGCGCTCGTTCGCATCGCGCCGGAATCGGGGCAGATCGTTTGGCGCGTGGACACCGAAACGCCGATTTCCGCCGGTGTGGGCAGCGACGGCTTGACCGTCGCCGTGGGAACGCCGCGCGGCGAAGTGCTCGCGTACGACGTCGACGGCAAACTGCGCTGGCGCGCGCAGGTTTCGAGCGACGTGACCGCGCCCCCGCTGGTGGGCCGCGGCACGGTGATCGTGCGGTCGACCGATCATCGCGTCACCGCTTTCGAGTCCGACAGCGGCAAGCGGCGCTGGACCTACCAGCGGCAGCAGCCGCCGCTGTCGCTGCGCACCGGCACCGAAATGGCCTTCGCCGGCGACACCGTCGTCGTCGGGTTCCCGGGCGGACGGCTGGTCGGCGTGGCGCTCGCAAACGGCGCAGCGCGCTGGGAAGTGGCGGTGTCCGAGCCGAAGGGAACCACAGAGGTCGAACGCCTCGCCGACGTGGTCGGCGCAGTCGCGGTCGCCGGGCGCGACGTGTGCGCGGCGAGTTTCCAGGGGCGCATCGTCTGCGCCGATGCGGTCAACGGCAATTTGCGCTGGGCGCGCGAGCTGTCTGCCGGTGCGGGCGTAGAGATCGGTGAGTCGCAGGTCTACGGCGTCGATGTGCGCGCCAGCGTGTTTGCGTTCACGCGCGACGCCGGCGCCGGCGTTTGGAAGAACGACATGCTTGCCAACCGCGCGCTGACCACGCCGGCGGAATACCGACGCGCGGTTGCCGTTGGCGATCTCGGCGGCTACGTGCATCTGCTGTCGGCGACCGACGGCGCGTTCGTCGGGCGGGCACGCGTGGATTCCAGCGCGATCGTCGCTCGGCCGCAGCGCTGGGCCGACGGACTCGTCGTGCAGACACTGGACGGCACGGTCGCGCTTCTTGAGGCCGTTCGCCAGGGGTCGGCGGCACGACCATGAAGCCGATCGTGGCGATCGTCGGCCGGCCCAACGTCGGCAAGTCGACGCTGTTCAACCGGCTGACGCGCTCGCGCGCGGCGCTGGTCGCCGATTTTCCCGGGCTGACGCGCGACCGCCACTACGGCGAAGGGCGCGTCGGCCCGGTCCCGTACATTGCCATCGACACCGGCGGCTTCGAACCGGTCGCGCACGATGGCATCGTCAAGGAGATGGCCGAGCAGGCCGAGGCCGCGATCGCCGAGAGCGACGTCGTCATCTTCGTGCTCGATGCGCGCGAGGGTTTGACCGCACACGACCGCCGCATCGCCGAGCGGCTGCGTGTCGCCGGCCGGCGGATCGTGCTTGCGGTCAATAAGGCCGAGGGGCTGCCGCCCGAGGCGAGCGCCGAGTTTCACGAACTGGGGCTTGGCGAGCCGCATCCGATCTCGGCCGCGCACGGCGACGGCATTGGCGCCATGATGGAGGTCGTGCTGGCGGGATTCGAGGTGCCGGCCGAACCGGAGGATGCGCAAGTCGGAGCCGGACGCATCCGTGTGGCGGTCGTCGGCCGGCCCAACGTCGGCAAGTCGACGCTGGTCAACGCGCTGCTCGGCGAGGAGCGCATGATCGCGTTCGACGAGCCCGGGACCACACGCGACGCGATCGAGGTCGAGTTCGACTACGGCGGGGAGCACTACACGCTGATCGACACGGCCGGGCTGCGTCGCCGAGGCAGGGTGTTCGAGACCATCGAGAAGTTTTCCGTCGTCAAGACGCTGCAGGCGATCGAGCGCTGCAACGTGGCCGTGCTGCTGCTCGACGGCGCGCTGGAAATCGCCGAACAGGATGCGCACATCGCAGGCTTCATCCTCGAAGCCGGCCGCGCGCTCGTGGTCGCGGTCAACAAGTGGGACGGCGTCGACGAATATCAGCGCACGCTGATCAAGCGCGAGCTCGACCGCAAGCTGCACTTTCTGAACTGGGCACGGGTGCACTTCATCTCGGCCAGGCGAGGTACCGGGCTCGCCGCGCTGATGCGCTCGGTCGCGGGCGCGCACCGCGCCGCGTTCGCGAAGTTGCCGACGCCGCGGCTGACACGCGCGTTGCATGCGGCGGTCGAACGGCAGCCGCCGCCGCGCGCCGGCCGTTCGCGCCCGAAACTGCGATACGCACATCAGGGCGGGCAAAACCCGCCGGTCATCGTGATCCACGGCAACGCGCTTGGCCGCGTGCAGGCCAGCTACAGGCGCTACCTCGAAGGCTATTTCCGCGAGCAGTTCAAGCTCGAAGGCACGCCGCTGCGCATCGAGTTCAGAACGGGCGCAAACCCCTATGCGGGCTAGCCCGGATGTTTCACGCGGTCGCCCCCGTCTGCGTGCGTTGCGTCTCGGTGAATCGGCACGTGCGGCACACGGGCGGCCGATCCAAACCTGTACCGCCGGGGCTACGCGGCTCATTGGGCAAATGAGCGCGGCGCCTGCGGGCGCGGACTTGCGCTCAAGTGCTCGCGAAGGCCACTTGGCGTTCGGCTGCGTTCCACGGCCGCGCAAGCATGCGCGGCCGGCTGCGGCGGCGCGAAGCAGTGCTTCGCGAAACCCCGCCTCCGCCCCTCTCGCGCAATCCGCATCCCGCATCCGCTCGCGCAATGGCCGCTGCGCTCGACACATCGCCGCGCTCCGGCGCGGCTCGTTTGGCCGCTGCGCTGCGCTTGCTCGAAACTCGCAGCGGCTACGCCGCCGCTCGTTTAGGCGCGTCACCGGGGAAATATCCGGGCTAGCGCGGGGGTGCGGTGGCAAAGGCGGGGTTTTTCCTTTACATTGAATTTCGGCGGCCGGCGCGCATCTAAGTGGCGTCGCGCGTGGGCGCCGGGCCCCCCGCTTGACGCGGCGCACGTCCAACGATCGGAGCCAACATGAGCAACAAAGGGCAACTTCTACAAGACCCCTTCCTGAACGCGCTGCGCAAGGAGCATGTTCCGGTGTCGATCTACCTGGTCAACGGCATCAAGCTGCAAGGCCAGATCGAATCGTTCGACCAGTACGTGGTCCTGCTGAGGAACACGGTGACGCAGATGGTCTACAAGCACGCGATCTCGACCGTGGTGCCGGCGCGGCCGGTCAACCTCGGCACGACGGAGGCTGCGGCCTGAGCGTGTTCCAGGTCGATTCCGCGCGCGTGAACCGCCGTTCTCGCGCACTCGTCGTCAGCGTGACGCTCGGGCGGGGTGGCGCCGGACATGCGGCGCAAGACGCGCTCGACGAGATGATCGAACTTGCGCGTTCGGCGGGCTACGAGGTCCGCGGCAGTTTTTGCGCACGCCGCGATCGTCCCGATCCGGCGCACTACCTCGGCGGCGGCAAGGTCGACGAACTCGCGGCGCAGCTGAAGGCGGCGGATGCGGGCGTCGCACTTTTCGACGTCGCACTGTCGCCGGCGCAGCAGCGCAACCTCGAGCGCGTGCTCGAAGTTCCGGTGCTGGACCGCACCGCGCTGATCCTCGACATCTTCGCGCAGCGCGCAAAGAGCCGCGAAGGCAAGCTGCAGGTCGAGCTCGCCCAGCTCGAACATCTGTCGACGCGATTGGTGCGCGGCTGGACCCACCTGGAGCGGCAGCGTGGCGGTCTGGGCAAGACCGGCGGACCCGGGGAAAAGCAGATCGAACTCGACCGTCGCATGATCGCGTCGCGCGTCAAGCTGCTGCGCGAGCGGCTGAGGACGCTGCACAAGCAACGCCGCACGCAGCGGCGCGCGCGGACCCGGCGGGACGTGTTCTCGGTTTCGCTGGTCGGCTACACCAACGCCGGCAAGTCGACGCTGTTCAACGCGCTGACGCGTGCCGGCGCGTTCGCGGCCGACCAGCTGTTCGCGACGCTCGACACGACGTCGCGGCGCTGCCAGCTTGGCAGCGACGTAAGCGTCGTCCTGTCCGACACGGTCGGGTTCATTCGCGGGCTGCCGCACCAGCTCGTCGAGGCGTTCAAGTCGACGCTCGAGGAGTCGGTCGAAGCCGATCTGCTGCTGCACGTCGTCGACGTGTCGACGCCGGCGCGCGATGCGCAGATGGCCGAGGTCGAGCGCGTGCTCGAAGACATCGGTGCCGCGCATGTGCCGCGCCTGGTCGTCTACAACAAGATCGATCGCATCGACCGCACGCCATCGGTCGAGACGGACCCCTGTGGTAGCATCCGCGCCGTTTCCGTCAGTGCGATTTCGGGGCAGGGGCTGGACCTGCTGCGCGAAGCGATCGCCGAACGTGCGCGCCAGACCCGCGCCGCAGCCGCCCTGCCTGCCGGGATCGAGTCCCCAGCGTCGTTCGTTGCTCCTGCCTAAACCGGCGCGGCTGGACCGCGCGTCATTCCTCGACAAGCGTCCATGGTTTCCCTGTTTGGTCTTGCAATGTCGCTGAACGACCCGCAATGGGGTCGCGGCGGCGGTTCAGGTTCCGGTGACGGCAGGGACGACGGGGAGCGAAGGCCGCAGCGTCCCGGCGGCCAGGACGGGCCGCCCGATCTCGACGAGTTGTGGCGCGATTTCAACCGGCGACTGAACGGTTTGTTCGGTCGACGCGGCGGTGGTGGCGGCGGCGGTGGCGGCGGCATGGGTTCGTTGCGGCCCGACGCCAAGGGCGCCGGCCTCGGCGTGCTCGCGATCCTCGCTGCCGCGGTCGTGATCTGGATGGGCAGCGGCTTCTACATCGTGCAGGAAGGCCAGGTCGGGGTGGTCACGACCTTCGGCAAGTACGACGGAACGACCCCGCCGGGTTTCCGCTGGCGGATGCCCTGGCCGATCCAGTCGCACGAAGTCGTCGACGTACTTTCCGTTCGCACGCTCGAAATCGGTGCGCGCGGCCGCGGCGACCGCCTGAAGGAAGCGCTGATGCTGACCGACGACGAGAACATCGTCGACGTGCACTTCACCGTCCAGTACCGCATCAAGGAGGACGTGAGCGGCGCGCGCGACTTCGTGTTCAACCACCGTTTTGCCGGCGGCAGCGCCGCCGAAACGGTGACGCAGGTCGCCGAGTCGGCGATGCGCGAGGAGATCGGGCGCCGCCTGATGGACGCGGTGCTGTTCGAAGCGCGCCAGCAGATCGCCGATTCGACGCGCCAGCGCATGCAGGCGATGCTCGACCGCTACGGCACCGGCCTTTTGGTACTCGAAGTCGCGATCCAGAACGCGCAACCGCCCGAGCAAGTGCAGGCCGCGTTCGACGACGCGGTCAAGGCTGGGCAGGATCGCGAGCGGCTGATCAACGAAGGCCAGGCTTACGCCAACGACGTCGTGCCGAAGGCGCGCGGCGCCGCCTCGCGCCTGCTGCAGGAAGCCGAGGGCTACCGAACGCGTGTCGTGGAGACGGCGCAGGGCGACGCGGCCCGCTTCCGCCAGATCCTCGCTGAGTACAACAAGGCGCCCGCGGTGACGCGCGAGCGCATGTACCTGGACACGATGCAACAGATCTTCACGAACTCGACGAAGGTCATGGTCGACGCCCGCGGCGGCAACAACGTGCTGTTCCTGCCGTTCGACAAGCTGATGCAGCAAGCGCTGTCCGAAACCGGGCAGACCGCGCGCGTGGTTCCGAACCCGCCGCCGTCGGCGGCGCCCGAGCAGGCGCCGAGCGACGCGCGTGCGCGCGACGGCGCGCGCAGCCGTGAACGCGAGACGCGCTGAGTGCCGGGACGCGCCATGAACAGGATCCTCGGAACCATCGTCGCGGTCATCGTCGCAGCCGTCGTCTTCCGCGCCAGCGCATTCATCGTCGACCAGCGGCAGTACGCGATCGTCTTCGCGCTCGGTCAGATCAAGGAAGTGATCACCGAGCCCGGACTGCACTTCAAGCTTCCGCCGCCGTTCCAGAACGTCGTCTATGTCGACAAGCGCATCCTGACGATCGACACGCCGCAAGTGGACCGCGTGCAGACCTCGGAGAAGAAAAACCTGCTGGTCGACTCCTTCGTCAAGTGGCGCGTCAGCGACCCGCGCCGCTACTGGGTGAGTTTCACCGGCAGCGAGCGCGCTGCACAGGAACGCATTTCGTCGCTCGTGCGCGATGCGATGAACCAGGCGGTCAACAAGCGCACCGTCAACGACATCACTTCGCGCGAGCGCGATCGCGCGATGGAGGAGATCCGCATCGCCGTTCAGGAGCGCGTCAAGGACGTCGGCGTCGAGATCATCGACGTGAGGCTGAAGCGCGTCGACTTCGTGCCCGAGATCAACAGCGACGTCTTTCGCCGCATGGCCTCGGAGCGGCAGCGCGTGGCGACCGAGCAGCGCTCGATCGGCGCGGCCGAGGGCGAGAAGATCCGCGCCGACGCCGACCGCCAGCGCGAGGTGCTGCTCGCCGAGGCGTACCGCGAGGCGCAGAAGATCAAGGGCGAGGGCGACGCGCGCGCCGCTGCCATCTACGCACAGGCGTTCGGCCAGAATCCCGAGTTCTTCGGTTTCTACCGCAGCCTCGAGGCGTATCGCGCGAGCTTTCGCAATCGTTCCGATCTGCTCGTGATCGACCCGTCGTCGGAGTTCTTCAAGTACATGAAAAACCCCGCGCCGGGACGCAGCCAGCGCTGATGCTGACGACGCTCGGCCTGGCGTTCGCGCTGATGCTGGTGCTCGAAGGCTTGCTGCCGTTTCTGGCGCCTGCGGCGTGGCGCGACATGTTCCGCCGCGTGACCGAACTGAGCGACGGCCAGATCCGCTTCATCGGTCTGGTGGCGATCCTGATCGGGCTCGGACTGTTCTGGATCCTTTCTTAGACGGAGCGTGCGCCGCGTTGCGCGGCGCGCAGGGCTTGCATGGCGCGCTGGGTGCTTCCCGAGGGAATCTCCGACGTGCTGCCGCACGAAGCGCGGCGGCTCGAGGCGCTGCGCCGCGTGCTGCTCGATCTGTACCGCAGCTACGGCTACGAGCTGGTGATTCCGCCGCTTGCCGAATACGTCGACTCGCTGCTGACCGGCGCCGGCGCCGACCTCGACCTGCGCACCTGCAAACTTGTCGACCAGCAGAGCGGCCGGATGATGGGACTGCGCGCCGACACGACGCCGCAGGTCGCTCGCATCGATGCGCACATCCTGAACCGCCGCGGGGTGGCACGTCTGTGCTACGCGGGCAGCGTGTTGCACGCGCGCCCGCTGCATCCGCTCGCCACGCGCGAGCCCTTCCAGGTCGGCGCCGAACTGTACGGCCACGCGGGGCTCGCGGCCGATGCGGAGATCCTCGAACTGGCGGTGGAGTCGTTGCGGCGCGCCGGTATCGAGCGCGTGCGACTCGATCTTGGGCACACCGGTGTCGTGCGTGCGATCCTCGGCGCCGACGCGGCAGCGGCCGCCGCGGCCGACGACATCCTCGCAGCGCTGATCGCCAAGGACGTGCCGGCGCTCGCCGACACCGTCGGCGGGCTCGACCCCGCGACGGGCGACGCGCTGCTTGCGCTGGCGCGTCTGCACGGCGGCCCCGAGGTGATCGCGCGGGCGCGCAGCGCGCTTCCGCCGTTGCCGGACATCGGTCGCGCGCTCGATGATCTCGAGCAACTCGTTCGGGCGACGCTCGCGGACGAACTCAGCGTCGACCTGGCGGACCTGCACGGGTATCGGTATCACACCGGGGTGACGTTCGCGGCGTACGCCCCCGCGCTGCCGGGGCCGATCCTGCGCGGCGGCCGTTACGACGACATCGGGCGCGCCTTCGGGCGCGCGCGACCCGCGACGGGTTTTTCAATCGATCTGCGCGACCTGACGCGCGGACACGACAACGGCACGCGTGCCGCGATCCTCGCGCCGTGCGACGACGATCCGGACCTCGTCGCGCTGGTGCGCGCGCTGCGCGCGGCCGGCGAGGTCGTCGTGCGGCGGCTCGCACCCGACGAAGTCGTCGACGGGGTCGACTTCGATCGCGAACTGCGGCGCGTCGACGGGCGTTGGGCGGTCGTTACGCGCACCGTGAACCAAGGTTAGAGGAACGACATGGCGAAGAACGTGGTCGTCGTCGGCACCCAGTGGGGCGACGAAGGCAAGGGCAAGATCGTCGATTGGCTGACCGACGAGGCCGACGGCGTCGTGCGCTTCCAGGGCGGGCACAACGCCGGGCACACGCTGGTGATCGGCGGCCGCAAGACGATCCTGCGACTGATCCCGTCGGGCATCCTGCGGCCCGACGTCGCGTGCTACATCGGCAACGGCGTCGTGTTGTCGCCGCAGGCGCTGCTGGCGGAAATCGACGAGCTGCAGGCGGCCGGGGTCGACGCGATGTCGCGCCTGGTCGTCAGCGGAAACTGCCCGCTGATCCTCGACTATCACGTCGCGCTCGACAAGGCGCGCGAGCTCAAGAAAGGCGCGGGCAAGATCGGAACGACCGGCCGCGGCATCGGACCGGCCTACGAGGACAAGGTTGGCAGGCGCGCCGTGCGCGCGCAGGACCTGTTCGACGCGCAGCGTTTCGCGGAGCGGGTGATCGAAGCGCTCGACTTCCACAACTTCGTGCTGACGCGGTATCTGGACGCCGAGCGCATCGATCCGCAGCAGGTGATCGACGCAACGTTGGCGCTGGGCGAACGGCTCAAGCCGATGATCGCCGACGTGTCGTACCGGCTGAACGCCGAAATGGGGCAGGGCCGCCGCTTCCTGTTCGAGGGTGCACAGGGCGCGCTGCTCGACGTCGACCACGGCACGTATCCGTTCGTCACTTCGAGCAACACCGTGGCGGGCGCGGCCGCCGCGGGGGCGGGCGTGGCGCCGCAGAGACTCGACTACGTGCTCGGTATCACAAAGGCGTACGCCACACGCGTCGGCTCCGGTCCGTTTCCCACCGAGCTGCTGGACGCAACCGGCGAGCACCTGCGCAACAAGGGCAACGAGTTCGGTTCGGTCACCGGGCGGCCGCGCCGCTGTGGCTGGTTCGACGCCGCCGCGCTGCGCCGCTCTGTGCAGCTGAACGGAACGACGGGACTGTGCATCACCAAGCTCGACGTGCTCGACGGGCTGCCGACGGTGCGGCTGTGCACTGGCTATCGCTATCGCGGGTCGACGACCGACATCCTGCCTTACGGCGCCGACGCGGTGTCGCAGTGCGAACCCGTGTACGAGGACTTCGACGGCTGGAGCGAGTCGACTTTCGGCGTGCGCGAATGGGACGCGCTGCCGCGCAACGCGCGGCGCTATCTCGAGCGGCTGAGCGAGGTGACCGGGGTGCCGCTCGATCTGGTATCGACCGGACCTGACCGCGAGCAGACGATCGTGCTGCGCCGGCCGTTCGCTGAGCGCGGGGCGTGCCGATGAAGGATCTGTACGTCGGATGGGACGAATATCACCGCATGATCGAGCAGCTCGCGCTGCAGGTCTACGAGTCCGGCTATCGCTTCGACTCGATCCTGTGTCTGGCGCGCGGCGGGCTGCGCATCGGCGACGTGATCTCGCGCATTTACGACATGCCGCTCGCGATCCTCGCCGCGAGTTCGTACCGCGAAGCGGCCGGCACCCGGCAGGGGCGGCTGGACATCGCCGAATTCATCACGATGACCGGCGGCGGACTGCGCGGCAAGCTGCTGCTGGTCGACGATCTGGTCGATTCCGGACAGACGCTGAGCCGCGTGATCGAGCACCTGAAGGAGCGTTTCCCGGCGCTCACGGAGGTGCGCACCGCCGTGCTCTGGTACAAGGCGGTATCGACGTTCAAGCCGGACTATTACGTACAGTATCTGCCGACGAGCCCATGGATCCACCAGCCGTTCGAGGAGTACGACTCGCTGCGGCCGCATCAGCTCGCCGCGCGGCTGCGCAGTCGCGCACGCGGCGAGTGAAGGCTGGAACAGGATGGGGGCGAAAGACGAAAAGCCGGCGACTGCCGGCATTCGCGGCGGCCCCAGGCACGGGAGCCGGTCTGCGATGCGAGACCCTGCGGCGCGGCCCTGCATGCCGCGCCGATCAAGCCCTCGCTCGAGCGCACAGGCGCTGCGTGCGCCGACCGCCACCAAAACGAAAGGCCAGCTCGCGCTGGCCATCGTTTCTGGTGCCCAGGAGAGGACTCGAACCTCCACACCTCGCGGCGCTAGTACCTGAAACTAGTGCGTCTACCAATTCCGCCACCTGGGCACGCTGCGAGGCGCGAATTGTAATTGCGGGCTTTGCGATGTCAAATCAGCGGAGCCGCGACACACTCGAAAGGAAAGAAAAGACTTGTCGCTGAAACAGGCAATTCCCGATCGCGAAGCGATCCTCGCGGCGCTTACGCACGCGCGCTCGCCGCTGACCGTCGAAGAACTGGCGCAGCGCCTGCACGTCGCCGCCGACGAGCGCGCCGCACTCGATGCCGAAGTGGCCGCGCTCGAGCGCGCCGGCCGCATCGTGCGCAACCGCGCCGGGCTGCTGCTGGTCGCTGCGCGCGCGAATCTGCTGTCGGGTCAGGTGCAGGGGCATCGCGACGGCTATGGCTTCCTGATCCGCGACGACGGCGGGCCCGACCTCGTGCTGCCCGAGCACGAGATGAGCAAGGTGCTGCACGGCGACCGCGTGCTGGCACGCATCAGCGGACAGGACCGCCGCGGCCGCCCCGAAGGCGAAATCGTCGAGGTCATCGAGCACCGCACCAACCGGCTGGTCGGCCGCTTCCTGAACGAGCGCGGCGTGACCATCGTCGTGCCGGAGGATCAGCGCATCCAGCACGACATCCTGATTCCACCCGGTGCCACGCTGTCGGCGCAGCACGGTCAGGTGGTGGTCGTCGAGATCGTGCAGCAGCCGCAGCGGCACGTGCAGCCCGTCGGCCGCGTGATCGAGGTTCTCGGCGCGATCGACGATCCGGGCATGGAGATCGAGATCGCGGTGCGCAAGTTCGCCGTGCCGCACGAGTTCTCGCCAGCGACGTTGGCGCACGCCGAAACGATCCCGCTGACGGTGCAGCAGCGCGAGCTCAGGGGGCGCGTCGATCTTCGCGACGTGCCGCTGGTGACGATCGACGGCGAGGACGCGCGCGACTTCGACGACGCCGTTTACGCCGAGCCGATCGGTACGGGGCGCAAGAAGTGGCGGCTCATCGTCGCGATCGCCGACGTGAGCCACTACGTGAGCAGCGGCGACGCGCTCGACGCCGAAGCGCAGAACCGCTCCACATCGGTGTACTTCCCGCGCCGCGTGATCCCGATGCTGCCGGAGCGGCTGTCCAACGGCATCTGTTCGCTGAACCCGAACGTCGACCGGCTCGTGATGGTCGCCGACATGGTGATCTCGGCCAAGGGCGAGATCACCGCTTATCAGTTCTACCCGGCCGTCATGCACTCGCACGCGCGACTCACGTACACGGAAGTGTGGGAGGCGCTGTCGGTACCCGACAGCCGTGCGGCGAAGGACCTCGCGCCGTTGCTGCCACAGCTCAACGACCTGTACGAACTGTACCAGGTGCTGGCCCGCGCGCGCGAAGCGCGCGGCGCGATCGATCTGGAGACGACCGAGACGTCCATCGTCTGCGACGCGAACGGCCGCATCGAACGCATCGTCGCGCGCACGCGCAACGACGCGCACAAGTTGATCGAGGAGTGCATGCTCGCCGCGAACGTGTGCGCGGCGGACTTCGTGATCCGGCACCGGCACCCGGCGCTGTTCCGCGTCCACGAAGGACCGACGCCGGAGCGCCTGGCCAATCTGCGCACGCTGCTGAAAGCGCTCGGTCTGCAGCTCGAAGGCGGCGATTCGCCGGAGCCGGCGGACTATGCGCGTCTGATCGCGAAGATCCGTGCGCGTCCCGACCAGCAGCTGCTGCAGACCGTCTTGCTGCGCTCGATGCAGCAGGCCGTCTACAGTCCGCACAACGTCGGCCACTTCGGCCTGGCCTACGAGGCGTACACGCACTTCACGTCGCCGATCCGCCGTTACCCGGATCTTCTCATTCATCGCGTGATCAAGGCGATCCTCGCCCGCCAGACCTACACGCCCGTGCTCGTCGGCGCCGCAGTCGACGCGACTGCGCCGCCGGCGCGCGGGCGGGTGCGGCCGGCGAAGACCGAGTCGAAGGACGATGCGGTGCTGGCGGTGTGGGAGAAGCTCGGCTTGCTGTGCTCGGCCAACGAGCGCAGAGCGGACGAAGCCTCGCGCGATGTCGAAGCCTGGCTGAAGAGCTACTACATGCGCGAGCGCATCGGCGAGGTCTTCAGCGGAACGATCAGCGCCGTGGTGCCGTTCGGCATCTTCGTCGTGCTCGACGACTTGTTCGTCGAAGGGCTCGTGCACGTCTCCGAGCTGGGTTCGGAATACTTCACGTTCAACGAGCCGATGCACGAGCTGCGCGGCGAGCGCACGGGGATTCGCTACCGGCTGTCGGACCGCGTCACGGTGCAGGTCGCGCGCGTCGACCTCGAGGCGCGCCGCATCGATTTCCGGCTCGTGCGTGCGACCGATCGCAAGGCCCTGCTCGCCGCCGCGGCCGGCGCAGCCAAACCGGCCAAGCCCGCGAAGAAGGGCGAAAGCCCCGAGGAACGCAAGGCGCGCCGTGAGGCCGCGGCGGCGCGCAAACTGCGCGACAGCGACAAGCGCGAACGCGCGCGCTCGGGCAAACGAGGCGTCGGCGGGGCGCGGGGCGCCAAAACGCGAAGGCGCGGAGGCTGAATGGCGGGCCGACGCGTGCTGGCCGGCTTCCACGCCGTCAACGCGCGGCTGCGTCATGCGCCCGAGTCGGTCGAAGTCCTGTACGTCGATGCGCAGCGCCGCGACGCACGCATGGGGCAGCTGCTCGAGCGGGCCGAGCAGGCGCGCGTGCGCATCGTTGCCGCCGACGCGCGGCGACTGCATGGGCTGGCGGGCGACGTGTCGCATCAGGGCGTGGTCGCGCTGTGCGCCGAGCGTGCGGCTGCCGCCACGCTGGACGACGTGCTCGCCGACGTGCGCGCCGATACGCTGCTGCTGCTGCTCGACGGCGTCACCGATCCGCGCAACCTGGGGGCCTGTTTGCGCGTGGCCGACGCGGCCGGAGCGGCCGCGGTGATCGTGCCGCGCGATCGGTCCGCGGCGCTGTCACCGGTGGTCGCGAAAGCGGCGGCAGGCGCTGCAGAAACGCTGCCGCTGATCGCGGTGACCAATCTGGCGCGGGCGATGGGCGAGCTGAAGGACGCGGGTGTGTGGATCGCCGGCGCGAGCGGCGACGCGCAGACGTCGCTGTACGAGCTGAACCTGACCGGACCGCTGGCCTGGGCGCTCGGCGCCGAAGGCGAAGGACTGCGGAGATTGACGCGCGAGCGCTGCGATTGGCTGGCGCGTATCCCGCTTGCCGGGCACGTGGAAAGCCTCAACGTGTCGGTGGCGGCCGGCATCTGTTTGTTCGAAACGGTACGCCAGCGCCGCGCCGCGCGCCAAACTTGAATCCGACGCGCGCAGCGCGCAACATCGCTCGATGTTGACCGGACTATTCGCGTTGGTCATGCTTGCCGCCTTTGCGACGATGCCGCTGGCATGGCAGGCGCTCGGCGTGGCCTGGATGGCGCTGGTCGTATCCTTCGTGCTGATCCCGGTGCTCGATGCGTGGGTCGGTGCGCCGCGCCGGGGCGTGCGGCTTGCGCCGCCCGCACGAATCGCACGCTGGATTCCGCGTTCGTATCTCGTCTGGCACGTCTGGCTGCTGGGGGAAGCGGTCCGGCTCGCGCCGACGCTCGGCTGGAGCGAACTGGTCGTTTTCGCGCTGGCCGTCGGCACGGTCACCGGCGGCGTCGGCATCACGGTGGCGCACGAACTCGGGCATCGGTCGGCCCGTCTCGATCGAGCGATCGCGAAGGTGCTGCTGGTATCGGTGCTGTATGGCCACTTCTTCGTCGAGCACGTTCGTGGTCACCACGTGCGCGTGGCCACCCCCGGCGACCCCGCGACCGCACCGCGCGGCATGAGCGTGTACCGCTTCATCCTGCGTTCGGTGACCGGCGGCTTCGCGCATGCATGCAAGCTCGAAGCGCTGCGCCTTCGGCGCATCGGCCGCTCGGTGTGGCACCCGTCGAACTGGGTGCTGAGCGGCGCGGCGCTGTCGGGTTTGCTGCTCGCCGGCGCGGCCTGGGCCGGCGGCGCGCAGGCGCTCGCGTTGTTCGTGCTGCAGGCGGCCTGGGCGATCGTCCTGCTCGAGGCGGTCAACTACATCGAGCACTACGGACTGCAGCGGCGATTCGACGGTGCGCGTTACGAAGCGGTGCAGCCGCATCACTCGTGGAACGCCGACTTCGCGGTCAGCAACTGGCTGCTGTTCAACCTGCAGCTGCATTCCGACCACCATGCGCACATGCAGCGGCCCTACGAGGCGCTGCGCACGATGCCCGAGGCGCCGCAGCTTCCGGCAGGCTATCCGACGATGGTCGTCGCCGCGCTGCTGCCGCCGCTATGGTTCGCGCTGATCGAGCCGCGCCTGGCAAGCGCGCGGGCCGCTGCATGAGCGGCGCGGACAATTTGAATGCCGCCGCGCGCTTGATCGCCGGCGCCCGACGCTGCGCGGCGCTGACCGGCGCGGGTGTGTCGGCCGACAGCGGCGTGCCGACCTTCCGCGATGCGCAGACGGGATTGTGGTCGAAGTTCGACCCTGCGCGGCTCGCCTCGCCGGAAGGATTCCGCGCCGATCCGCGCTTGGTCTGGCGCTGGTATGCATGGCGCCGCCAGCTCGTCGCGGCTGCCGCGCCGAACGCGGGCCATCTCGCGCTTGCGCAGGCAAGCCGGCACTTCGAACGGTTCGCGCTGATCACGCAGAACGTCGACGGGCTTCACGCGCGTGCCGGCAGCCGTGACGTCATCGAGCTGCACGGCAACATCCTGCGCACCAAGTGTTTCGCCGAGTGCGGGATCCGCTACGACGATCCGGGGCAACTGCCTGCGGGTGAGCCGCCGCGTTGTCCACACTGCGGCGAGTGGCTGGGGCCCGACGTCGTATGGTTCGGCGAAGCGCTCGACCCGGCCGTGCTCGCGCGCGCCGAGGAGGCTGCGTCGGCCTGCGATGTGATGCTGGTCGTCGGGACTTCGGGGCTCGTCTATCCCGCAGCCGGGCTGCCCGCGCTAGCGCGGGCAAGCGGTGCGCGCGTCGTCGTCGTCAATCCGAACCGCAGTGAACTCGACGACCTCGCGGAGGTCGTCGTCCGCGCCCCGGCGGCGGAGGCTCTGCCGGCGCTGTTGGCGGCGGCCGAGCATTGAGGGGGCTCGCATGGCCAGCGCAGGCGCCGGGCGAACGGGTGTGCGGCGCAGTCGAGCACGGTCGCCTTGAGCCGGGCGGGTGCTCGCCGGTATACTTACGCGTTTTCCCAGACCTTGCCGCACTCGAACGACGCTCGGGGCGGCTTCAATCCACAAGGAGTCTCAATGCGTCATTACGAAATCTGCTTCATCGTCCATCCGGACCAGAGCGAGCAGGTGCCGGCGATGATCGATCGCTACAAGGCCCTGATCACCGGTCAGGGCGGCAAAGTCCATCGCGTCGAGGACTGGGGTCGCCGCCAGCTCGCGTATCCGATCGAAAAGCTCGTCAAGGCCCACTACGTGCTGATGAACATCGAGTGCGGCAAGGCCACACTCGACGAACTCGAGCACGGCTTTCGTTACAACGACGCCGTGCTGCGCCACCTGACCGTCGGCATGAAGAAGGCGGAGACCGGTCCGTCGCCGATGATGAAGGTGGTCGAGAAGGAAGAGGCGAAGAAGGCGGCCGCCGAGCAGGCGTCGGCCTGAACGGGCGAACGAGGTCGCGTCGGACTTGAACCGCTTTCGACTGCGCGCCGTTCTGGTCGTGAAGGCGACGCTGCGCTACACACCGGCCGGATTGCCGGTCCTCGAAGCGGGGTTCCGGCACACCGGAACGGCAGTCGAGGCGGGACTGGAGCGGGAACTGGCTTTCGATGTGAAGGGGCTGGCGCTGGGTAGCGTGGGCGAGCAACTGAACCGCGAGCCGCTCGGCGCCGAACTCGAACTGGGCGGATTCCTGGCCCCCCGCGGCCGGCGCACGAGCCGAATCGACCTTCACATCACCGAATACAAACGGATTTCAGGAGTCTGAGATGGCATTTACGCGAGGCAAACCCAAGGGCAAGGGCGGCGGGCGCCGCGGCGGCCAGCAGAACGCGCTGTTCAAGCGCAAGAAGTTCTGCCGCTTCACGGTCGAAGGTGTCGAGCAGATCGACTACAAAGACATCGAGACGCTGCGCGACTTCATCAGCGACAACGGCAAGATCATGCCGGCGCGGCTGACCGGCACCAAAGCGCACTACCAGCGTCAGCTCGACACGGCGATCAAGCGGGCGCGGTTCCTGGCGCTGCTGCCGTACACCGACAACCACTGAGCGGGAGGCACGCCATGCAGGTCATCCTCCTGGAGAAGGTCGTCAACCTTGGCGGTCTCGGCGACGTGGTCAAAGTCAAGGACGGCTACGCGCGCAATTACCTGATCCCGCAAGGCAAGGCGCGCCGTGCGACCGAAGCGGCGATCAAGGAGTTCGAGGCGCGCCGCGCCGAGCTCGAGAAGGCGCAGTCCGACAAGCTCGCGGCCGCGCAGGCGGTCGGCGAAAAGCTCGCAGGGCTCGTGCTGACGATTCCCGCCAGAGCCGGCGTCGACGGCCGCCTGTTCGGATCCGTCACGAACTTCGACATCGCGGAGGCGCTCGGCAAACAGGGCGTGCAGGTCGCGAAGGGCCAGATCCGCATGCCGCAGGGTCCTCTGAAGATCGTCGGCGAGCACAAGGTGTCGGTCGCGCTGCATGCGGACGTGGTCGTCGAGATCGGCGTCACGGTGGTCCCCGAGCAGGCGTAGTCGCCGCGCGCCCGCTGCAGCGCGTCGGCGCGGCGGCGGGCGTGATAGATTCGTTCGCATCCACCCGGAGCGACGATGAACTCCCCCGTGGCGGACCCGCAGTTCGCCGCCGTCCGCACGCCACCGCATTCGATCGAGGCCGAGCAGTCCGTGCTCGGCGGGCTGTTGCTCGACAATGCCGCGTGGGACAAGATCGCCGACATGATCTCGGCCGATGACTTCTACCGGCAGGATCACCGGCTGATCTTCCAGCACGTCAGCCGCCTGATCGACCAGGGCAAGCCGGCCGACGCGGTGACGGTCTATGAGTCGCTGCAGACGGCCGGCCGGGCCGACGATGCGGGCGGACTCGTTTACCTGAACGCGCTCGCGCAGAATACCCCGTCGGCGGCGAACATCCGCCGCTACGCCGAGATCGTGCGCGACCGCAGCGTACTGCGACGGCTCGTCACGGTCGGCGACGAGATCGTCACGAGCGCGCTCAATCCGCAGGGCCGCGAGACGAAGACGATTCTCGACGAGGCCGAAGCGAGGGTCTTCCAGATTGCCGAGGAGGGCGCGCGCGGAAAGCAGGGCTTCATCGAGATCGAGCCGCTGCTGACGAAGGTCGTCGAGCGCATCCAGGAGCTGTTCGAACGCGCGCATCCGTCCGACGTGACGGGCGTGCCGACGGGCTTTACCGACCTCGACAGCAAGACGTCGGGCCTGCAGCCGGGGGACCTGATCATCATTGCGGGCCGCCCTTCGATGGGCAAGACCTCGCTCGCGCTGAATATCGGCGAGCATGTCGCGATCGATCAGGGGCTTCCGGTCGCGGTGTTCTCGATGGAGATGGGCGCTGCGCAGCTCGCGCTGCGCATGCTCAGTTCGGTGGGGCGGCTCGACCAGCAGCGGCTGCGCACGGGCCGGTTGCTCGACGAGGACTGGCCCAAGCTCACCAGCGCGATCCAGAAGATGCACGAGGCGCCGCTGTACATCGACGAGACGCCGGCGCTCAATTCGCTCGAGCTGCGCGCCCGCGCGCGCCGGCTGTACCGCACCTGCGGCCGGCTCGGGCTGGTGATCGTCGACTACCTTCAGCTGATGTCGGCGACAACCTCGGGCGAGAATCGCGCGACGGAGATTTCGGAGATCTCGCGTTCGCTGAAGGCGCTGGCCAAGGAGCTTTCGGTACCGGTGATCGCCTTGTCGCAGCTGAATCGCACGGTTGAGAGCCGATCCGACAAGCGCCCGGTGATGTCGGACCTGCGCGAGTGTGTCACCGGCGACACACCCGTCTGCCTTACCGATGGACGTCGCATCGCGATTCGCGACTTGGTGGGCACCGCACCCGAGGTGTGGTCGGTATCCGATGAGCAGCGTATCGTGGCGGCGCGCAGCGACAAGGTCTGGAGAGTCGGGCGGCGCAAGGTGCACCGCCTGGTGCTGGCAAGCGGCCGGGAATTGCGAGCGACCGCGGAGCACCGCGTTTTGAGCGCGACCGGCTGGCAAACCATGGCGACGCTAAGCGTGGGTGACCGTGTGGCGATTTCACGCCGACTGCCCGCGCCGGTAAGCACGGTGCAATGGCCCGAGGCACATCTCATCCTTTTGGCCCATCTCGTCGGGGACGGAAGCTACGTCGAACATCAGCCGCTGCGTTACACCACGGCTTCGGAGGAGAACAGCCAGGCTGTATCCCGTGCTGCGCGCGAGGCCTTCGGCGTGACCGTCACGCGTCATGCCGGACGCGGTCACTGGCATCAGCTGGTTTTCAGCGGAAACGGCAACCGCTGGCATCCGGCGGGCGTGAACGAATGGCTGCGCGGTCTTGGAATTTTCGGACAGCGTTCCGCAGACAAGCATTTGCCCAGTGACTTGTTCTCGCTTTCCGATCAACAAATCGCTCTGTTCCTGCGTCATCTCTGGGCTACGGACGGTTCGATTCATGTCCGATCGCAGGGCGATCGGGCAAGGATCTTCTTCTGTACATGCAGCCGGCGGTTGGCCCAGGACGTGGCGGCATTGTTACTGCGCTTTTCGATCGTCGCCAGGATCAATACGGTAAAGCAACGCGAAGGGCGCGACCTTTATACCGTCGACGTTTCTGGTGCCGAGCAGCAGCGGATTTTTCTCGACGCGATTGGCACGTTTGGGCCGCGGGGCGCTCAAGGCGCGACCTTGCGCGCAGCGCTTTCCGCCGTCGAAGGCAACACCAACGTCGATACGCTGCCGCGCGAAGTGTTCGAACGGGTCAGACTGCTCATGCGCGTGCAAGGCATGTCGCAGCGGCGCATGGCATCCCTACGCGGGACTTCGTACGGCGGGACGAGCCATTTCCGCTTCGCGCCCTCGCGCGAGACCATCGCCGAATACGCGGAGATCCTCGGTGATCCAGAACTGCTCCGGTGGGCATCGTCGGACTTGTTCTGGGACCGTGTCGTGGCGATCATTCCGGATGGCGAAGAGGATGTTTACGATCTAACGGTGCCCGCGACGGCTAACTGGCTGGCGGACGGGATCGTGACGCATAACTCGGGCGCGATCGAACAGGATGCCGACTTGATCCTGTTCATCTATCGCGACGAGGTCTACAACCCGGACACGACCGACAAGGGCATCGCCGAGATCATCATCGGAAAGCAGCGCAACGGGCCGATCGGCCGTGTCAACCTGCGCTTCGGCGGCGAGTACACGCGCTTCGACAATCTCGCGCAGGGCGCGTCCGCCGCCGCGCCGCCGTTCTGACGGAAGCGCCAGCGTGCAGTTTGCGCCGGACAGCCGCGAACCGCGGGGCCTGATGCGCCTGCTGCGGCGCGCGCTGCGGCCGCGTGGCGGCCGATTTTTCGTGCTGTTCAACCGCCATGCCGAGTTGTGCGTCTCCGGCCTGCGCGCGCTGACGCAACTGCTTGCGAACGTGAAGGACCCTGACGGCCGCGTCCGCGACATCGAGGCCATCGAAAAGCGCGGCGACGGTGTGGTCGACGAGGTCCGCGCCCTGCTCGAGCATGCGCTGTTTCCCCCGTTCGGGCGCGTGATCGTCTTCGAGCTGGTCAACCGCATGGACGACGTGCTCGACCTGACCGAGGACGCCGCGCAGTCGCTGCACCTGTACCACATCACGCACGTGACCGCCGACGCGGTGCGGCTGGCCGAGCTCGCGCTCGAAAGCGCGCTGAAGCTGCAGACCGCGATCGCCGCACTCGAGCGGATGGCCAGCCCGCGCGCGATTCTCGCGCTGTGCGCCGAAGTCGATTCGATCGAGGCGCAGGCCGACCACGTGATGCGCGCGGCGATGTCGCGACTGTTCCGCGAGGAGCCCGACGCGCGCCAGCTCGTCAAGCTCAAGGCGGTCTACGAAGTGCTGGAGTCGCTGACCGACCGGTGCAAGGACGTGGCCAACGAGCTGGAGTCGGTCGTGCTGAAGTACGGGTAGGCGTCGCGATGACGACGCTGCTGTGGGTGCTCGCGGTGGCGATGATCGCCCTCGGTGTCGTCGGCACCGTGCTTCCGGCGCTGCCCGGCGTCGTGCTCGTCTTCGGCGGCATCGTGCTCGCCGCGTGGATCGACGGGTTCGCGCGGATTTCGGGCTGGACGGTCGGGGTGCTCGCGGTGCTGGCGGCGGTCGGCTTCGCCGTCGATTACGTTGCCGGCGCGCTCTCGGCGCAGCGCGCCGGCGCGACGAAGCTGGGGCTGCTGGGTGCTGCGCTCGGAACGCTCGCCGGCGTCGTCACGGGGCTGTGGGGGCTCGTTTTCATGCCGCTCGTCGGGGCCGCGATCGGC
>Ga0272446_1001899_pt1 | contig 29603 bp, 23 predicted proteins | sample YNPCB0061_FD_194587 | JGI IMG/M metagenome (GOLD analysis project Ga0272446, IMG submission 194587) | Hot spring microbial mat communities from Yellowstone National Park, WY, United States - YNP-CB-006-1 | ecosystem: Environmental > Aquatic > Thermal springs > Hot (42-90C) > Sediment | place...
CCGCGACGCCGTCCACGCTTACCTGATGAAGAACCCGCCGCCGGTGGACCTGCGGGGCGCGGTGCTTTATCACTGCGGGCCCGTCATGTTGAAGCAGGGCGAGCGATGGGTGGTGAAGGCCGCCGGGCCGACCACCAGCATCCGCGAAGAGCCCTACCAGGCCGACATCATCCGGAACTACGGCGTGCGGGTGGTGATCGGCAAGGGCGGCATGGGCGCCCGGACGCTGGCGGCGCTGCGCGAAGCGGGCGCCGTCTACTTGAACGCCATCGGGGGCGCCGCCCAGTATTATGCGCGCACCGTGGTGGACGTGCCCGGCGTGCATCTGCTCGAGTTTGGCATTCCCGAAGCGATGTGGCATCTGCGCGTGAAGGACTTCGTGGCCATCGTCACCATGGACGCCCAGGGCAACAGCCTGCACGCGGAGGTCGAGAAGCAGAGCGGGGAAGCGCTGGCGGCGCTGGCGGCGCGGTAGGGCTGCCGGCCGGCGTCCGGACTCATCGCGCGCCGGCGGGCCGCGAAAGAAATCAACGGTGCCCACCACCTGGTTGTTGCGAGGCGCCCGGCAGTTGCTGACGCTGCGCGGGCCCGCGCCGCCCCGCCGCGGGCTGGCGCTGGCGGACTTGGGCGTCCTTGCCCACGGCGCGCTGCTGATGCGCGACGGGATCATCCAGGAAGTCGGCCCCGCCCGCCGGATAGAAAACCTCCACGCCGCCCGCTATGCGCAGGAGATCGACGCCGGCGGCCGGGTGGTTCTGCCGGCGTTTGTCGATCCTTGCGTAGATCCGGCCGGGACCGCGGCCAATGAGGCGCGGGCCGAGGCCAGCAGCCGGCGGGCCGCGGAAATCCTGTTGCGGCACGGGACCGCGACTTTCGGTGCTTACCCGCCCGCCGGCGCGGCCGCGGACGCCGAGCGCAGAGCGCTCCGCATGTTCCGCAGACTGCGCAAGCATGCCTTCGAGGCCGTCCCTTTCACGCGCCATGCTCCGGCCGGACCCGCCGAGGCGGCGCGTCTACGCAAACAGCAACTGGCCGGCGGTCTGGTGCTCGCGCTGGCCCGGGACGCCGCCGCGATCCGGCGGGACGCAGCGGCCGCCGGCGGTCTGCTCGATTTGCGGGCTTGGGCGGGAGACGGCTTCAACCTGTCGAGCTTGCTGGCGGCCCTGGAGGCGCGGGTGCTGTCCGTCGACGGTCTTCTCCGCGCCACCGAGCACGATGCCCGGGCGCTGGCCGCCGTTCCGGCCACGGTTGTTTTGCTGGCGACGCAATTCGCCGCCATCCCTCCCTCACTGGCCCGCGGCCTCCTCGAGCGCGGCGTCGCCCTCGCTCTGGGGACGGGTTTCGGATTCGCCCCGAGAGCGGTCTACAGTCAGCAGGCGGTGATGGAACGGGCGGTCCATAGCCTGGGTTTGGGAGTCGAGGAGGCCGTCAGCGCCACCACCATCAACGCCGCGCACTCGACCGGTGTGGCCGACCGCTGCGGCTCGCTCGAACCGGGCAAATTCGCGGACCTGCTGGTGCTGGATTGCGAGGATTACCGGGAAATTTCCTATCATTGCGGAGGGAACCTGGCCCACCGGGTCTTCAAAGCCGGCGAGCTGGCCTGGAGCGCCGTGTGAACGAACCGCTGATCGAGTGTGTCGCCAACTTCTCCGAAGGCCGCGACCCCGTGGTGATCGACGCCCTGGCGCGGGCCGTCGAGTCCGTTTCAGGCGTGCTGTTGCTGGACCGCACACAGGACCCCGATCACCACCGCGCGGTGCTCACCTTTGCGGGAGCGCCGGCGCCCGTCGCCGAGGCGGCCTTCCGTGCGGTGCGCGAGGCGGCCGCGCGTATCGACCTGAACCGTCACCAGGGCGCGCATCCCCGCATCGGCGCCGCCGACGTGGTTCCGTTTATTCCGGTGGAAGACGTGACGCTCGGCGAGTGCGCGAAACTGGCCGCGCAAACCGGCGAACGGATCTGGGGCGAACTGGGCATCCCGGTCTACCTTTACGAGGCGGCCGCCCGGCGCCCTGGCCGCCGCAGGCTGGAGGTGATCCGGCGCGGCGGTTTCGAAACTCTCCGCCTCGAGGTGGGGCGGGACCCCGACCGCCGCCCGGACTTCGGCGAAGCGGCGCTCCATCCCACGGCGGGCGCCACCGTCGTGGGCGCCCGCAAATTTTTGATCGCGTTCAACGTCAACCTCCACCCGCCCGACCTGGAAGCCGCCCGCGCCATCGCCCGCGCGGTCCGCGCCTCCTCCGGCGGCTTGCCGCACGTTAAGGCGATCGGTCTGCTGCTGGCCTCGCGCGGTCTGGCGCAAGTGAGCATGAACCTCACCGACTTCGAGGTGACGCCGGTGGCCCGCGTCTTTGAGGCAATCCGCTCCCTGGCGTCCGCCCGCGGGCTCCGTTTGGCCTCGAGCGAGATCATCGGCCTGGTGCCGCGCCGCGCGCTGGAAGGGTCGGAGGCTTGGCTGCCCACGGTCGAAAACTTCCGCGACGATCTGGTGCTGGAGACGCGGCTGACGAGGCTTCGCGGGGCCGCACGCTAAAATGGAGAAAGCGTGCTCGTCCATATCCACCAGGCTCCTCCCCGTCCCCGCTGGCTGCGCGCGCCCGCGCCCGCCGGCAGCCGCTACCAGGAACTCAAGGATCTCGTCAGCCGCCTGCGCCTGCACACTGTGTGCGAGAGCGCGGCATGCCCGAATGTGGGCGAGTGCTGGAATCACGGCACCGCCACGTTCATGATCCTGGGCAACGTCTGCACCCGGCGCTGCGGCTTTTGCGCGGTGCAGAAAGGCATTCCGCTGGCGGTGGACGAGGACGAACCGCGGCGCGTCGCCGAGGCGGTGGCCGCGCTGGGGTTGCGTTTCGCCGTCATCACCAGCGTCAATCGGGACGACCGCAAAGACGGTGGCGCCGGGCAGTTCGCCCGCACCATCCTTGCCATCCGCGAGCGCGTGCCGGGTTGCGGCGTCGAAGTGCTGGTGCCCGACTTCCAGGGACGCCGGGAATCCATGGCCACGGTGTTGGCGGCCCGTCCGGACATTCTAAATCACAATACAGAAACCGTTCCGCGCCTGTACCGCCAGGTGCGGCTCGGCGCGCGTTACGAGCGCTCCCTGGACATGCTGGCCTGCGCCAAGGAACTCGCCCCCGGGATCCCGACCAAGTCGGGGTTGATGCTCGGTTTAGGCGAAACCTTGGAGGAAGTCGAGGCCGTCATGCGCGACCTGCGCGCGCACCACGTCGATATTCTGACCCTGGGCCAATACCTGCGCCCCTCCCCGAAGCACCTGCCGATCGTGCGCTATGTCCCGCCCGCTGAGTTCGCCGCCCTCAAGCGTCTGGGCTACCAGCTCGGCTTCGCCCACGTGGAATCCGGCCCGCTGGTGCGCAGTTCGTATCACGCCGCCCAAGCCTCGCTGGTCTCGGCCGGACCGGCCGTGTGACCTGAACCGCCGCCAGAAAATCCACCAATTCTGTTCAATTTGGGTCCTTACTTAGGTAAGGAGGCTTGATCCTCCGGGAAACACCTTAGAAGCGCACGCCTGCTTGATGGCATAACGCGGAATAAAAACGTGCATGGTAAACTCGAAAAACTCGGCCATGCCACCTGATTGGACGCAAGAACAGATGTTCGTTCTGAACCGGGTCATGGCCAGCCGGCAGTTTGCCCGTTGCGACACCCTGAAGAAAATCCTTGCGTTTCTTGCCGAACGGTCTGGTGGACCGCACGAGCCGGCATTAAAAGAGTATGAGATCGCCGTCGAGGCGCTGGGCCGGTCCAACACTTTCGACCCGCGGCTTGATCCCATCGTCCGCGTCAGCGTGGCCAGTATCCGAAGGCGTTTACAAGCCTTTTTCTCCAGTGAAGGCGCCGATTGCACGCTCCGGATCGAGATTCCCCGCGGCGAGTACCGGCTTTGCTTTGAACCGGCGGCCGCGCCCGTGACGTCCCGGGCCAGAAGCGCGCTCGAGCAGTTTTGGGAACCTTACCTGCGGTCCGAAGCGCCCACGCTGATAGTTTTTACCGAGCCGCTGTTCTTTCATGACCGCTCGAGCTTATACATCCGCGACCTCACGGTCAACGACGCCGCGAGCGGCGGCCAGGAGCTTCAGCGCCGCGCGCCGTTTCTCTCCGAAGCCGACTTGCAGCCGGTCTACCATTACCTGTCGGCCGGCGAAATGTATTGCATGCTCTCCCTGACGCGCTTCTTGCAAGAGACCGGCGTATCGGTGGAGACCCGCAACTGCCGCCACCTCCAGTGGTCGGAGTTGAGCCGCGCCAATTTGATCCTGCTGGGCAGCCCGCGCACCAACCAGTTCGTCTCGCGCCTGCAAGATGACTGGCCGATCCGGGTGGACGCCGACAGCATTGCCGTGCGCAGCCGCGGCAAGGGAAGCGAGCGCATCCTGCGCGGCAGCTACTACCACGACGGGAGCCTGCGCCGCATGACGGAATACGCCGCGGTGACGCGCCGCGCTGGCATCGCCCCGGGCCGGGTGCTGACCATCATCGCAGCCAATCACGGCCGCGCCATCGAGGGCGCTGGCCACGCGCTGGTGCTCGAAGACCAGGTGGCGGAGGTGCTGGTCCAACTCCGGGTTTCGCCCGGAGCGCCCCTGCCCGGCCAGTTTCAATTGCTCATGCGGGTGGAAACCACCGACATTGACGAAGAGGTCTCCTCGGTCCACTGTGACGAGGCCGTTATCTGGAACACGGCGCCGCGACGTCGATATCCCCGAATGTCGCCTCGACGTGATGAGCCACCAGAGCCACCCCCCCAGCTCGCAGAGCAGTGCGGCTGATTTGCAGGCGCCGCCAGTTCCAGGCAGGCGGTTCGGCTTCCTCGGCGCGCCAGATCTTGAAACGGTACTCCGTGCGGCCCTCGCCGTCCGCGCTGTCCTCCAAACTTTGGCAGCATGCTCGCATGCGGTAACGCCTTTCCGGCTGGAGCGCAAAGCGGCCAAAATTCTCCGCCCGGTCGCTGTCGCCGGGATAGAACTGGAGGGCCGGCGGCGCGGACGGGTCCGCCTGGTCCCACCGCAGCCAGGCCAGTGCGCCAAAAGGCTGGTAGCCCCATTTGGGTTGGCCGGCGGCGAAGCGCCGCGGGCCGCCGTTGACATGACCGGCAAAGCGCAAAATGACGCCGAGCCCGTTGCCCCCGCTCAGCGCCGTCGTCGGAACGGCGACGCGATGAAGCGCCACCGGGAAGGTTACCTCGAAGTCGCGCCAGTCGCGGGCGCCAATCAGAAACAGCCGGTCGTAGCCTGGCCGCGCGCAGCGCAAGCCATCCCCGGAAAGGCGCCAGAGACCGTCTACGACCTGTCCGGCGTCGGACAGCCGGTTCACTTGGCGCCAGCGGAGTTGCAGCGGCAGGGGTTTGCATGCGCCCGCTTCGCGCCGTACTTCCACTTCGCGCTCGAGGGCGCGGCCGCCGGTATAGACGGCCCGCACCGTGATGGTGTTGCGCCCGCGCTGTAGCGAGGCGATGGACACATCAAAATTGAAGTCGCCGTCCTCAGCCAAACGGCGGAAGGCCCGAAACGACAGGGGAATCCATTCGCCGCCGTTCAGCCTCGCCTCCAGGCGGAGCACCTGGCGCCAAGGTTCGACATGCCCAAGCAGGTTAAAGTCGGGCTGCGCGCCGCATTCGTCGGCGCGCTGCTCGGGTCCGTACCAAATTTCGAGCCGCGCTTCGTCCGGCTCAGGCTGGCCGCGCAACAGCGGCGCCGCGCAGAGCGTCACGGCCTTTCTCCGGAGCATGGCGCAAGATTCCTTCCTCAGGCTCAGGATACCGCCGTGGCGCCGATCGCCCGGCGCCTCTCTCGCCTGGCGCGGACGCGGCGGAAGCCGTTACTCGCCGACCTTCAGTTTGACCGACGCCTGCTCGCCGGCGGCCAGACGCACCGAGGTCACCGCCGCGTCCCGCTCGCCTTCTTTCCAGCAGCCGCGGTTGGGAGGCATCCACGCGACGCGATACTCGCCAGGCGCCAGATTCCGGAACGCCGCGCGCCGGTCGCGGTCCACCTGCACCGTCTCGATTGGCTCGCGCACGCCAGCGCGAAGCAATTGAACCACGCCCCGGCTTGCCGCCTGGGCATCGATCCCTTGTAGGTTGACCTCCAACGTGGCTGCTCCCCGGCCGATGTTCACCTCGACCATGGCGTTGCTCCCGGTGTGGGTCACTTGGTGGTCCAAGCGCGGCGATTGCCCCTCCACCTTCACGGAAGTCACGTACAGGTCACCGGGTAATCCTTGCAATTCGACCAAATAATCAACCAGCGGCATCACGCTGAGCCGGAAAGTGCCATCCAGGCGCACGCGGGCGCCAGCCGCACTGGCGCCCACGACAAAGCTCTTCACGCCGCGGCTATAGACCTGCAACTCCAAACGGTCAAAAGCCAAACCCTCGCAAGCTTCGTTGCAACGTATCGCCCCTTGCAGATTGGCCACGCCGATCTCGTCCAGGACAACCTCCGCAACTTCGCCCTCTCGCCCGAGCCGCGCCAACGCGTAACCGCCTCGGGGGGTTGCCTCTCCTCGACCTGGAAGATAGCCCGCAACGGCGTACTCGCCGAGAGGAAGCCGCTCGAAGACATACCAGCCTCCCGGATCGCGCCGCGGCTGCTGCGCGATGTGTTCGTAAACGCCGCCTGACACTTTCAGCAGCGTAAACAACCACGGCAGACCTGCCTCCGCTTGCACGCGCAGAGTTCCTAGCTTGGCCTCCCGCAGGCGGAAGTCCACATTCGAGGTCTCCAAGCCCGCTTGCAAGGTCACCGGAACGGCCGCGTTAAAGTCGGCAACCGCTGGGAAGAACTGACCTTCGTAGCGAGGTTCTTGTGATTGACTTACATGCGCAGCGTAGATGATGTAGGACCCTTCCGGGATCGAGTGAATGCGGTAAGCGCCGCGGTCGTCGGTGAGGGACTGTCCAGCCGAAAAGATGCGCTCCTCGCCAGCCCGGCACATCCGCTGGAACACCTGCACGGGCAGGCCCTGCAACGGTTCGCCATACGCGTCCAGCACCACGCCGGAGACTGCGGCGGGCGCTTGAAGCTCCAGCCGGACCGCTCCCCCTGGATTACCCTCCTTCACTTCTACCAGCGCCTCACTCCTAGGAGAAGGAAACCAACCTGCTCGCGCCGCAGTCAGGCGCCAGGATCCGGGTCGCAGCGTCAGCGAGAACGCTCCATTTTCTCCGCTGTGGACGGAAATCGGCGCCGTCTGCCCGTCCGATGCGAGGCGGGCCTCAATTTTTGCGCCGCGCAAAGGTATTCCCGACCCCTCTCCAACCACTTTTCCACTCACGACGCAACACAGTTGCGCCCAGCCCGGGGCCGGGCTGAGCGCAATGGTCAAACCGATAAACGCAAGTAATGCTTTCATTTGTTCAACGTTCTCTTCTACTTGTGTCTTGCGGATCTGTAGTCACAAATGGCCAAATCGAAACTGGCGAACACCCTGTGTGAATGAATTAATTCCAGGAGTTTCTGCCATCAAACTTCAGACATCCACGCGCGGGACACGGATAGTTTGGAGGGCAATCTACGGACCTTACGGTAAGCGTTTGCTGAAGGCCCGCCACATCGTACCAATTCGGGAACGCTTTCCATTCGGTATCCCACCACCACCAGGTACCCTTCCTTATTCCCTCGCAAAGTGAGTTCACGGGGCACTGGAGTAGATCCACGTCGAAGACAGCGGTGCTTGAAGAGTGCTGATTCGGCGCCAACGACGTGCCGATCGGACTGCAACTCGCATCATCGCCTACGATGGCAACAAATCGATGCGACAAATTGTGAACATAGCCCTGACTGAACCAATTACACCCCGCGAACAGCGAAGATGGGGCCGTTGACGCCAAGAACACAATCGCCAATAACCACGCTTTCATTTGCGTCTCCTTTTGGTTAATTTTCTGTTGCCTCGCGCCGCATCACAACTATCCGCGCGTGACACCATCAAGTTAAGCCACAATGGACCGGCGTGGCCAGTAAGTTTAGGTAAGCAGAAGGCTAAAACGAATCGTCGGAGTTAGCCAGCGCAGCACACTCCGGCGGCGTGATCAGGTAAAAAACCGGCCGAAATCAGGCCGCATTCCGGGCAGGCAAAGCTTGGCGCTTGCGATAGGTTCCCTTTACGTGTGCGCTGGAATCGGAAGACACCCGTCGCCAAGCGCAGGGAAGACGGCCGGGACGCGGCGCCACATTTGTGTAATGTCAATTACACCATCCAAAGTATGCGCCGGAGCCGGGCGCATTAAAGCGGCGCCGGGCGGAAAAAGCCAGGGCGGGACAGCCGGTCCGAAGCCGGTCCTAGCCGTGGGCCCGGGGCAGAGCGGTACCAGACGTGCATTACCCCAGAGCGACGCGGAGGTTGGCCAAGGACTCTTTCATAGCGTTCAGGTCCTGCCGCTCATAGTGGACGGTGAAGGCCAACTCGCGAAGCTGTTCGTGCTTCAACTCGAGAAACAGCGGCAGCAGTTCGGGATCGTGCCAGCCCTGGCGCGTTTCCTGCTGGATGATGCGGAGCGAATCCTGGATGGAGAGGGCGGGTTTATAGGGCCGGACGGTGGTGAGCGCGTCGAAGACGTCGGCGAATTGCAGGATGCGCGCCAGCAGGGGGATCCGGTCGCCGCGCAGGGCGTCCGGGTAGCCGGTTCCGTTCCAGCGTTCGTGGTGGCTGCGAATCACCGGTTGCACCTGGTCCAGGCAGCGGAGCGGAGCGCAGATCTGCTCGCCGCGTAAGGTGTGGGTCCGCATCAAAGCCCACTCATCCTCGGCCAGGGGGCCGGGTTTGAACAGGATGGAGTCCGGCATGCCGACCTTGCCAATGTCGTGCAGGAAGCCGCCGCGATACAGGGCGCGCAAATCGGCGGAAGGCAGTTCCAGGCGCATTCCCATGGCGACGCTGTAGAGCGCGAGCCGCTCGCAGTGACCGGCGGTGCCCGGGTCGCGCTGTTCGACCGCCACCGCCAGCGAGAACAGCACGGCCTCCGATTCCTCCAGGCGGCTAAGCGCCGCCCGTTCCCGCAACATGCTTTGGATCCGCCAGCGCAATTGCGTGGGCGTGAACGGGCGCTCGAGCACGTCGTCGGCGCCATGCGCGAGACAGTCGGCGCCCTCGACATCCCAGCCCGCCAGCATAAGCACCGGCACCGGCCGGAGGCCTGGCTCGGATCGGATCCGCAGGCAAAGGTCATAACCTGCCAGAGCCGGCAGGTTGGCGCTCAGCACCGCCATATCGAAGCTTTGGGCGCGCAGTCGGGCCAGCGCATCCTCTGCGTCCCGCGCCGTCTCGACGGCATAGCCTTCCGCGCGCAGAATGGCGCTTACCAGGTGCAAGTGGATCTCGACGTCGTCCACCAGCAGCACCCGCACGCGCCGACCCGGGGCGCGCGCGGCATCGCTCCCGGCGCCGTCGAACACCTCGGGCCATATCCCCGTCACTCCTAGTTTCCGGCAGCCGGCGGCGGACGTGCTCTCGCGAAGTTCGGGCTCCATGGGCAGCATCTTCGTTATCGGCCCGTTCCTGCCCTTGCGTGAGCGCCCCTTCCCGGGAGCGTAGTACTAAGAAGGAAACCTTACGGGGCGCTCCTGTCCCAGTGGGATACACTAACAGAAACTCAACCCATCGCAGGAGTCATCATGCCAAATCGCCGCCGTTTCCTCCAAGGATTGACCGCCGCCCCCCTGGCCGGGAGCTTGGCCGCCGCCGCTCCCACGCGCCGGGACTATTTCAAAGAACTGGGCATCCGCCCCTTCATTAACGCGGCGGGAACCTACACGACGCTCACCGCCTCCCTGATGCAGCCGGAAGTGGTGCAGGCGATCGAGTACGCCTCAAAGAGCTTTGTCCGCCTGATCGAACTGCACGACGCCGTCGCCCAGCGCATCGCCGAACTGGTCGGCTGCGAGGCCGCCATGGTCACTTCCGGCGCCGCCGGCGCGCTCACCGTGGGCACGGCGGCCTGCATTACCGGCACGGATCAGGAAAAGATCCGCCGGCTGCCCGATATCCGCGGCATGAAGAACGAGGTCATCATCCAGAAATCCCACCGTTACGGCTATGACCACGCCGTCCGCAATTGCGGCATCACTTTCGTCGAGGTCGAAACGCGGGAAGAACTCGAGCGGGCCATCAGCGGCCGCACCGCGATGATGCTCTTCTTCAACGCCGCCAACCCGAACGGCCAGATCAAGGATGCCGAATTCGCCGCCCTCGGCAAGAAGCACGGCATTCCGACCTTCAACGACGCCGCCGCCGACGTCCCGCCGAAGGAGAACCTGTCGAAATGGACGAAGATGGGTTTCGATTTGGTGACCTTCTCCGGGGGCAAGGGAATTCGCGGGCCGCAAAGCGCGGGTTTGCTCCTCGGCCGCAAGGATCTGATCGAGGCCGCCCGGCTCAATTCCTCCCCCTACAGCGATTCGATTGGACGCGGCCTGAAAGTGAACAAAGAAGAACTGCTGGGCATGATGGTCGCCGTCGAACTCTACGTCCACCGCGACCACGAGGCCGAGTGGCGGGAATGGGAAAAACGGATCAAAATCGTTTCCGACGGTCTTTCCTCCTTGAAGGGCGCGGAGATGGAGACGTTTGTTCCCGAAATCGCCAACGCGGTGCCGCACCTGCGGATCACCTGGGACCAGTCCAAGATCACCGCCGAGGAGGTCACCCGGCGTCTGCGGGAGGGCGAACCTTCGATTGAGGTCCGCCCTCCCAGCCGCAAGGGGGTGATCGAGGTGGCCGTGTGGATGCTTCAGCCTGGGGAAGCCCAGATTGTGGCCCGCCGGATCCGCGAAGTGCTCAAGCCCGCGCTCGGTTAGCGGATCGCGTTTACCGCGGATCAAACCGGTCTTCGATCCGGATCCGTTCCGCGCCCGCATCGATCACCTGGTAGCCGGGGGGCGGCTCAAACAGGCTGGCGGGCGGTTCGGCGCGGATCAGGTTCTCCAGTTTGTACGTTGTCTCGCCAAAGCGGGGGTCTGTCCGCCTGGACAGCACCGTCGTCTGCAACTCGGGCGAATACCAGCGTTCGGAGACAGCGACGATTGGGCGCTCGTTGCCGATCGCTGCCGCCGGGATCGTCTCGGTGATGCGCGTGCCTTCGCACAGTACTCCTTCGATCTGCCGGGATCCCAGCGGCTCGCTCTTGCGCTCGACGATGCCCGCGTCGCCGAGCAGCAGGAGGAAATCGCCCCCCGGGGCGGGGGCGGGCAGGGCATAGCTTCCGGCGCCGGTCCCACCCGGCCCGTCGCGTTCAATCCGGACGCGCCGCTGGGCGAGGACGACGCGCCGCCCGGGTGTAGCGGCCGCCGCTTCCGCCGGTTCGCCCCCGCCGCCCTGGAAGGAGATCAGCCGCGCCATCTTGCGCACTTCTTTCCGCTGGGGATCCACCACATAGTGCACGCCCGCGACGGGATCGTTGATGAAGATCAAGGTCAGCTTGGCGTCCTGCGTTCCCTCGAAACGCGGCGCCGGCACCGTCTCTTCCCTGCGTGTTCTCCCCTGGCTGTCCCGCGCCACCCGCGAAGAGGTTCTCCGCGTGATGCGGTTTCCGTCGGCCAGCATTTGCACCGTCTCGGTGGTCGCCTCGGCCGAATACGGTGCGCCCGTCACGGTCTTTCCCTCGCCGCTGAACTCCGCCGAGAGAAACTGAATGGTTGCCCCGGGTCCGGCTGCGCCCGCGGCGCGAAATCGATCCCCGCGCGGTTCCGCACCAGGGTCCTGCGCCCCGCCCAGCGCGGCGCACGCCATCAGGATCGTGATGATTCTTGTCTGCATCGTCTGCTCCTCCTGTTCTCCCGTTTGCAGTTAAGGCTGTACAAACCTGACCGCACGGATCAGTCCGTCCTCTCCTACCAGCAAGTCGGCGTCGAGACTCTCGGCCGCGCGGTCTTCGTCGAAAGGCAAGCCAAAATGCGCCAGCGCCGGCCGCGGTACCCGCACCCGGATCAGGCGGCCGTACTCGAAGGCCCCGCCCGCCCGCACGGGGATGAAGTCGGTCGCCACCTCTTCGCGGACCGGCATGGGGGCCGGCGGCCGTGGCGTCTCCCGCTGGAGAGCTCTCTTGGCCAGCGTCCGCGCCGCCGCCAACGCCGCCGCCGGCCGTTCCGCGGGAAGCGCCGCCGGCTGACGCTCCGGGGGCAAAGACGCCTGGACGGGCGGATACCCAGCCAGCCGCGGCAGGGGCTGGCGCATCACGGACAAAGTCCACCCCGCTGCCCACATAAAGAGACTTGCCGCCACCGCCCCGTACACTCGGGGGCGCTTCCACCAGGGCGGCCGCCGGCGCTGCCGGTACGCCGCCAGCAAGCGGACTTCCAGTTCCGGCGGCGCCTGCTCGGTTTCCATGCTTTGGCGCCAAGCGGCCAGCGCCTGCCGAACCAGTTCCTCGTCCCGTCCCCGCATCATCCCTCACACCCCGCTGGCGGCGTAGGCTCGTAGTTTGCCTGCCAGCAACGCCCTGGCCCGGCTTAGCCGGGACCGTACCGTTCCCACCGCGCACTCCAGGACGCGCGCGGCCTCTTCGTAGGAAACCTCCTGCAAGTCGCACAGCACGACCGCTTCCCGGTAGTGCGCCGGCAGCGACAGCACCGCCTGCCGCACGCTTTCCCGCAGTTGGTCGCGGGCCAAGTCGCCGAGCGCCCCCGCCGCGGCCAGACCGGGTTCCGCGGTATCGCCTTCCGCGCCGTCCTCGATGGCCGCGTAACGCCGCTCCGCGCGCATCCGCCGCGCCGTCTGGTGGCGCGCCGCGCCAAAAAGCCACGACCGCACCGCGCCCCGCGCTGCGTCGAACCGTCCTACGCCGCGGATCAATTCCAGAAACACGTCCTGCGTCACTTCCTCGGCTAACTGGCGGTCGCCCGACATTTGCAGGGCAAACCGGTAGATCGGCGCCTGCCAACGCCGGTAGAATGCGGTGAACGCTTCTTCCTCGCCGCCGGCCATGCGCCGCAACAGTTCCTCGTCCGTTGGTTGGTTCAATGATCCCGCTCCGCGCGCCAGCGCCGGTCTTCCTGTTCATTGGGAATTGCGCGGATTGCGCGAGAACGTTCCACAAACACCGTGGCTCGCGCCGGGCCGGGCGCCAGGTGGCGCGCGCTTTCAGCGCGCATAGGAGCTTTCGCTCCTCGGCTCCGGCTTGGCGCGTCCCGGCCGCGGGGCGGCCCCGCTGGCCGAGAGAGTTCCGCGGGGGCCTCGGGCTGGATCAGCTTTCCCCAAACACGCGGCGCCGCGCTGCACGATCAGCCGCCGCAGCACTTCTTGTACTTCTTGCCGCTGCCGCAGGGGCAGGGATCGTTGCGTCCCGGCTTGCCGGAGACCACGCTCGCCGGCGCCAGCAGCGCTCCGTCTTCGCCGAACAGGGGATCGAGATCGTAGCGGTGGAGCCGAAGGTTGATCGCGTCCTTCACGGCGATTTCTTCTTCTTCGGAAAGCCCGCCCGCCAGCCGTTCAATGCGCTCGTAAAGCTGGCGCATGCCGCGGCGGTTCATCTCGGCGGGCGCCGCCAGGGCGAAACAGGGCAGCGCCTCGTCCCGCAGTTCCTCGATCGCGAACGCCGGAATCAGCCGCTCGGCCTCCTCGGAGATTTCGTAAAAGCCGACCCCCTGAATCGCCTGGAGGCGCACCACCTCGTCGGCATCCTCCAGATGACGGCGGAAGTACGGGACAAAGTCCTCTTGGGCGGCCAGGATCATCGCCTGCATCGCTTTGACGCGCGCCTCCGGGATCTCATAGAAGCGGACGATGGCGTCGCGGAGCTGTTTGTTTCCCCCCTCGGTCAACGCCAGGCCTACCAGCGCTCCGCAACGTTCTTCGAGGGGATATTGATCGCCGCGCAGGCGGGCGTGCATGGCCTCCCGCACCGCGGCATGGCGGCGGGCCACCTCGCCCAGGGCTTCCCAAGCCACTCCGCGCACTTCCGGAGAAGGATCCTCCTGCGCCAGTTGCAGCAAGCGCTCAGTCAGATGCTCTGGCACGCCTTCCTGCGTCAGTTCGCCGATGGCGATGGCGCGGTAATCGGACTCAGGGCTGGCCAGGAAGGCTTCGATCTCGGCCTGGTCCAACAGGTCAAATCGCGGATCGGCTGCTTCCGGGTACTCGGCGAACAGGTCGAAGGGCTCTTCTTCGTCCTCGCCTGCGCCGCCTGCCGCCAGCATCGCGGCGGACGCCTCCAGCGAGGTCCGCTGCCAGGCTTCCGGGGCCTGGGCCGCCGCGGCCCGGATGGCCTCCACCGCCGCCGGATCGCCATAGGACGCCAGACAGTGAGCGGCTTCCACGGCGTCTTCCGCCAGGCTATCGAGCAGCAGCTTCAGAATCCGGCTGTCGCGCACCCCGAGCGAGGCCAGCAGGAAGGCGATTTCCGGCCGGGCTTCCTCGGGGGCGCGCGCGAATAACTCGAGCAGTGGCTCTACCGCCGCCGCGCCGAGTCCGCGGAAGGCGGCGACCGTGTCGTAATCGATGTCCTCGGGATACTTCTCGACCTGGGCGAGCAGGAACGGCAGCGCCTCGGGAAGGCGGAGATGCCGCACCAGCGCGATCAAGTCCGCGGTCAGGTCCTCGCGCTCCTCCTCGCGCTCTTCCCGGGCAAACTCGGCAAGGGCCGCCGCGGTGTCGCCCGGCCGGCTGACCAGCGCCCGGAGCCACCGCTGGTCAATGCCTACGTAGCCTCGCGCGGCGGCCTCGAGCAATTCGCGCGGCGGGCGGGCGGCATACTCCTGCGGACTCAAAATCATCTGTTCCATTTCGTGAACTTCCTCGCTTCCCGCCGCCGTTACCGGACGACGATATTGACCAGCTTGCGGGGCACCACGATCACTTTGACGATCTGCTTGCCGTCAAGCTGCGCCCGCACCTTTTCGTGCCCCACCGCGCGCCGCTCGACTTCGTCGGCGGCGGCTTCGGCCGGCAGCAGAATCCGCACGCGCACTTTGCCGTTGATCTGGACCGGGTATTCGATTTCCTCTTCGCGGGCGAGTTCCGGGTCGTAGGCGGGCCAGCGCTGCTTGAACACCGGACCGGTGCGCCCCAATTCCTCCCACAATTCCTCGGCGGTGTAGGGGGCGAACGGGCCCAGCATGAGGGTCAGTTTCTCGCAGACCTCGTCCACCACCGGCCGCGACAGCCGCCCTTCCGCGGCGTAGAGTTCATTCACCAGCTCCATCAGCGATGCGATCGAGGTGTTAAAGTGCCACCGCGTTTCGAAATCGCTGGTGATCTTTTGCAGCGTTTGATGCAGCTTGCGGAGCACGGCGCGGTCGGCTTCGCCGGACGCCGGAGCCGCGGCGTCCCTGTTGCGCGTCACCCAACGGAACACGCGTCCCAGGAAACGGTACTGGCCTTCGACGCCCGAATCGATCCAGTCGACGTCTTTTTCCGGCGGCGCGGCGAACAGGGCAAACAGCCGCGTCGTATCCGCGCCATACTTTTCGGCGATGTCGTCGGCCGCCACCACGTTGCCCTTGTTTTTCGACATCTTGGCGCCGTCGCGGATCACCATCCCCTGGGTGAACAAACGGACGGCCGGCTCATCGTTCTGAATCAAGCCCAGGTCGCGCATGACCTTGGTCCAGAAGCGCGAATAGATCAAATGCAAAATCGCGTGCTCGACGCCGCCGATGTATTGATCGATGGGAAACCAATAGGCGATCTTTTGCGAGTCGAACGGCGCCTGGTGGTTGTGCGGGTCGCAATACCGGTAGAAATACCAGGACGAATCCACGAACGTGTCCATGGTGTCCGTTTCCCGGCGGGCGTCGGCGCCGCAACGGGGGCACTTCACCTGGACGAATTCCGGCACGTCGGCCAGCGGCGAGCGGCCCGTCCCGGTGATCTGAACATCGAGTGGCAGCCGCACCGGCAGTTCGTTTTCCGGCACCGGGACCACGCCGCAGCGCGGGCAGTGCACCACGGGAATGGGCGTCCCCCAGTACCGCTGCCGCGAGATGCCCCAATCCTTGATCCGGTAGGTCACCGCGGCTTTGCCGAAGCCTTCGCGTTCCGCTTTCGCGGTCATGCGGCGCCGGGCTTCCGCGCTGGGCAAGCCGGAAAATTCGCCCGAGTTTTCCACCACGCCGTCTTCGGTAAACGCCGCGGCCGGCTCCGCGGGCAGTTCCCCGTCCGCCGGGCGGATGACCGGACGGATCGGGATGCCATATTGTTTGCAGAATGCAAAGTCGCGCTCATCGTGCGCCGGCACCGCCATGATGGCGCCGGTGCCGTACCCCATCAGGACAAAGTTGCCGACCCAGACGGGGACCTGCTCACCGTTGAACGGGTTCACGGCGTAGTGGCCGGTGAAGAAGCCCTCCTTGGAGATGTTGCCCGGGTCCTGCTGGCCTCGCGCATCCACGAGCGCCTGCGCGCGGGCGCGGCCCTCCGCGTCGAGAATCCGCTCGTTCAACGGATGCTCCGGCGCCAGGATGACGCAGGTGGCGCCGTAAATGGTATCCACGCGGGTGGTGAAGACGCGGATCGGCTCGCCGGTGGTCTCCAGCCGGAAGTCGCATTCGGCGCCCTCGGAACGGCCGATCCAGTTCCGTTGCATCGTGATGACGCGCTCGGGCCAGCCGCCTTCCAGTTTGTCCAGGTCGGCCAGCAACTGGTCGGCGTAGGCGGTGATGCGGAGGAACCACTGTTCGAGCGCGCGCTGCTGCACCGGCGTCGACTCGTGCCGCCAGCAGCAGCCCTCTACGACCTGCTCGTTGGCCAGCACGGTGGCGCACTCCGGGCACCAGTTCACCAGCGCCTGTTTGCGGTACGCCAGCCCGCGCTCGAGCATCTTCAGGAAGAACCACTGGTTCCAGCGGTAGTACTCGGGCTCGCAGGTGGAAATTTCGCGCTCCCAGTCGTAGCTGAACGCGAAGCGCCGGTGCGTCTTTTTCATCACGGCGATGTTCTGGAGCGTCCAGGCGCGCGGGGCCGTATTGTTTTTGATTGCCGCGTTTTCCGCCGGCAGGCCGAAGGCGTCCCAGCCCATCGGGTGCAGCACGTGAAAGCCCTGCATCCACTTGTAGCGGGCCAAGGCATCCCCGATCGCGTAGTTGCGGATGTGGCCGACGTGGAGCGCGCCGCTCGGATACGGCAACATCTCCAGCAGGTAGTATTTCGGCTGGCCGGAGTGCTCTTCGGCGCGATAGTGTCCGGCGTTTTCCCACCGCGCGTGCCACTTCATTTCGATGGCGGTGTGGTCGTACGTCTTTTCTGGCATAGGCTCTTCAGCGTGTCGAGGTCCCGGCGCGCGTCCTCCTCGGTCTCCATGGGGGTTTCGAGAATCCACGCGAGGCGGCGAAACTTGGGGTGGCGCGCGAGGCGCCCAAACCCGTCAGCCCCAATTTGTCCTTTACCAATATTCGCATGCCGGTCCACGCGCGAGCCGAGCGCGCCTTGCGAGTCGTTGACGTGGCAGAGCCGCACGTGCTCCCAGCCCAGCACCCGGGCGATCTCCCGCGCGGTGCGGGCCAGCCCGGCAGCCGACGCCAGATCGTAGCCGGCGGCATGCAGGTGGCAGGTGTCCAGGCAGAAGCCGATGGGGAAGTCCACCAGATTCTGCGCGGCCTCGCGGAGCGCGTGCAATTCCTCCAGGCGCGCGCCGAGCGCCTGGCCGCCGCCCGCCGTGCACTCGAGCAGCAGCACGAAGCCTGGCGCGGAGAAACCCCGCCCGGCTTCCGCCAGCGCCGCGACCGCATGCGCCATCGCCTGCTCGACGGGCTGGCCTTTGGCGCTGCCGGGATGGACCACCAGGTAGTCGGCGCCGATCAGGCGGGCGCGCTCGAGTTCCGCGCGCAACGCCGTGATCGAAGGCTGCCGTACGGCGGGATTGGCCGAAGCCAGGTTGATCAGATAGTTGCCGTGGACCGCCAGTGGCGCCAGGTCCAGCTCCTCGCGCACCCGGCGGAGCGCGGCGGCGTCGCGCGGGTCCGGCCGCGAACCCTTCCACATCCGCGGACTCGAGGTGAAGATCTGAAAAGTGTTCGCGCCCAGCTTCCGCGCATGCCGCGCGGTCTTCTCGAGCGACCCTTGGTTGCGCGCGTGCAAACCGATCCGCAAGTTCTCTCGATCGTAACAATGTCCGTACAATGAGGGGTTATGCTCCGCATCTTGCCTCTTTTGGCGCTGGCGTGCCTGCTGGCGGCGCAGCAGCCGTCCCCGGCCCAGGCCGATCCCTTCGCGAACATCGAATGGCGCTTTATCGGCCCGGCCAACATGGGCGGCCGCGCGACGGACATCGAAGGCGTGCCTGGCGATCCCAACATCGTCTACGCGGGCTATGGCGGCAGCGGCTTGTGGAAGACCACCAATGGCGGCGTCACCTGGACGCCCCTCTTCGAAAAGGAGAGCGTGTATTCCATTGGCGACCTAGCCCTGGAGCCCGGCAACCCCGAGGTCGTGTGGGTGGGCACCGGCGAATCCAACACGCGGAACAGCGTCTCCTTCGGCGGCGGCGTCTACCGCACCACCGACGGCGGCAAAACGTGGACGCACCTCGGCCTCAAGGAGACCGAGCGGATTTCCCGCGTGCTGGTGCACCCCACCAATCCGGCGGTGGCGTATGTGGGCGCGCTCGGCCATGCTTTCGGACCGAATGAGCACCGTGGTGTCTATCTGACCACCGACACCGGAAATACGTGGCAAAAGACGCTTTACCTCGACCCGCAGCACGGCGTCTCCGACCTGGACATGCACCCGGCGAATCCGAATCTTCTCTTCGCCGCCATGTGGAAGTTCGAGCGCAAACCGTGGACCCACACTTCGGGCAGTGAGCAGGGCGGCGTGTTCCGCTCGGCCGACGGCGGACGCACCTGGAAGAAACTGACCGAGGGGCTGCCCAAGCTGATGGGCCGCATCGGCGTCAAGGTTGCGCCCAGCAATCCCCGCGTGGTCTACGTCATTGCCGAGAGCAAGGAGGGCACGCTCTTCCGCTCCGACGACGGCGGGGACACGTTCAAGAAGGTGACCGACAAGCGCGACATTGTCTCGCGCGGCTTCTATTACGCCGACCTGCGCGTGGACCCCCGCGACGAAAACCGCATCTACGCGATCGCCACCAACCTGTTCGTTTCCATCGACGGCGGCAAGGAATGGAAGACCATTACCGGCGGGGTGCACTCCGACTTTCACGGGCTGTGGATCGACCCGCAGGATCCGCGCCGGATGTGGTGCGCCAATGACGGCGGCATCGCGGTGTCCCACGACGCCGGCGCTTCCTGGCGCGCGATCTATCAGATGGCGGTCGGCCAGTTCTATCAGGTGTATGCCGACCTCCGCGAGCCGTTCTATTGGGTCATGGGCGGCCTGCAAGACAACGGCAGTTGGACCGGTCCGGCGCGCACCCGCGAACCCGCCGGCATTCTCACCGACGACTGGCGCCTGGTGCAGTTTGGCGACGGGTTCTACATGCTCAACCATCCGGACAACCCCGATCTGTACATCGCGGAAGCCCAGGGGGGATCGATCGGCCGGACCGACATGCGCACCCGCGAGCAGCAGGACATCAGCATGCAGCCCCTCGGCTATTGGGGCGGACCGGTGAGCGCCGCCAAGTACCGCTTCAACTGGAACGCGCCCATCGTGCCCTCGCCCCACGACAAGAACACTGTGTATTTCGCCGGCAACGTGCTGTTCCGCTCCCGCGATTTTGGCGCGAGCTGGCAGCCCATCAGCGGGGATCTGACCACCAACGACCCCGAAAAACAGAAACCCGCGGGCGGCCCCGTGTGGTTCGATAACTCGAGCGCCGAGTATCACTGCACCATCATTAGCGTGGCGGAATCGCCCAGGAAACCAGGCCAGATCTGGGTAGGCAGCGACGACGGACGCCTGCACGTCACCGAAGACGGCGGCGGCAAGTGGACCGAACTGACCGAACGCGTAGGCGTGCCAAAGTATTCGCCGGTCTCGCACGTCGAACCCTCGCGCGCCTCGGACCGCGTGGCATACGTCGCCTTCGACCGGCACATGTTCGACGACTTCGCCGCGCACATCTTCAAAACGACCGACGGCGGAAACTCCTGGACGCGCATCAGCGGCGACCTGCCCGCCGGCGCTTACGTCCACGCGCTGCGCGAAGATCCCCGCAATCCCGCCCTGCTGTACGCCGGCACGGAACTGGGCCTGTACTTCACCACCAACGGCGGCGCGAACTGGAAGTTTCTCCGGCTGAAGAATCTGCCGCCGGTCGCGGTGCATGACATCGTGGTGCACCCGCGCGAGAACGATCTGATTCTGGCCACCCACGGGCGCAGCATCGTGATTCTGGATGACGCCGCCTTTGTGCAGCAGATGACGCCGGAGATCGAAATGCGCGCTCTGCACCTGTTTCCGCCGCGTCCCGCGCTGCGCTACACGGCGCGGATGACCCGTTACGGGCTGGCCGGCGCCACGTTCAAGGGGCCGAATCCGCCGTATGGCGCGCTGCTCACCTACTACCTGAAAGACAAGCTGGACGAGAAGGCGGAGCTGAAGCTGGAAATCCGTGACGCCGCCGGCGCGCTGGTGCGCGAGATCAAGACGCCGCCGCGGGAGAAAGGCGTGAACCGCGTGGCCTGGGACCTGCGCGGCGAACCGCCCGCCCAGCGCAAGCCGCCCACCCCCGAGGAGACCGAGTTCGGCTTTGGCCCGCGCGGCGTTGAAGTGTTGCCCGGCGTCTACACGGTCCGGCTCGTCCACGGGAACCAGACGGCGGAGGCCAAGGTCGAAGTGCGCCTCGATCCGTCGCTGCGAGTATCCGCCGCGGACCTGAAACTGCGGCGCGACTACGCCCTGAAACTGCGCGACCTGCTGGACGCCGGCAATAAGACGCTGCGCACGCTCGACAGCCTCCGCGAGCAGTTGGACCAGATCGGCAAGCTGGCCAAGGACCGCCTGCCGGAACGGGAAGCTGAGATCGCCAAGCGGCTGGAAGCGTTCCGCAAGGAACTGGATGCCGTCCTGCCGCGGCTGGGCAGCCCGCTGGAGGCGCCGCGCCTGGAGACCCCGCCCTCGGTGATGGACCACCTCGCCGAACTGTTCTCCGGCATCGAGAGCGTGAACGCCGCCCCCACCGCCTACCAGATGGAAGAAGCGGCTTCGCTCACGCAAAAGTTCACCGAACGGCTGGCCGAGGTCAACCAGTTTCTTTCCACCCAGGTGGCGCGGTGGAACGAGGCCCTTGGGAAAGACGGACTGCCGCCGGTGGTGACGGGCGCGGTGGTGAAGCGGTAGGTCCAGGTGGTGAAAACTTTCGAGCCCAACTGATCAGCCGCTGGGTTGACAGAGCCATTCTCAGCTCGCCGATGAGCCAAAAGACCCAAGCATTCGCAAGAAATGCGCTCATCCCCCGCACAAATCCTCTCCCCCCAACATAGATTGTTTTGCCCGCCGGAGGGGGCACTACAATCTCCCCGGAGGCGTCTAATGAACGTAGTAAAAGTTCTCACGATTCTCCTGTGGTTCGGATTCGGGTTGGCGGTAATGCCTGTCCGCGCAAACATGTCGTGTCAGGGTTGTGTCGATTGCGCATGGCCATGCACGATGACGCTCAACGGCTATGAATAAGGCGACCTTGGTTGCAGTTGCCCGACGTCCCCCAATTGTTTCTACAGCGGAACGTGCCAAAACTGTGAGTGGAACGGGTGGTACTACTGCTACGACTACATGAACGAGTGCGGTTGCGATTTTCGTGACAACGTGTGGAGCTTGTGTGGATGCGGTGGTGTCGGCGATTAAGGAGGCGGCATGAGGCACAACACAGAAAACCATGAGAGGAATTGTCATCGCCGGTACGGGATTGCTCTCGCTGGGCTGTTCGCTCTCGCGGCGCCTCTCCAGCTTCAGGCGAGTGGGAGGGAAATGGCCATTGAGACGACGGAGCGGCGAACTTTTGTTCTTCCCGACAAACTCCTTCGCGGCGTGGTCCGTTCTCCTACGGGCGACTTCTACTTCCTGGCGAGCCAGCGCGCCGTCGTTCATCACCTGTCCGCGAGCACCGGGAATACCCGGGAAATCAGCCTCGCTCAGCCCAGGGATCTTGAGTCTGCGGAGATTCAACAAGATCTTCACGTGGACCAGAACGGACTCCTATACTTGGCGGCGACCTGGAAATCGGCTGGCCAAAAGGCCGGCGCCGGAGTTTTCGTCTTCGATGCGTCCGGGCGAAATACTCGGAAGATCATCCTGAGCCCGCCAATCATGGTTCGGCACGTGGCCACGGACGATCTCGGCAACCTTTTTGCCCTCGGCGTCGACCAGGAATACTTCTGGCATCGAACGGACGCCTGCCTCCTCATTCACAAGTACTCTGCCGATGGGAACAGGACGACAGCGTTTTCGGCCTGTCCGTCCCACCTGGACTTGCGGCGGCACGGCGATGTGCGGCCCGGTCCGGATGCCCACCGCCTGTGGGAAGAAGCCGCTCGCGGACGGATTTGGTTCAACAACGGCCTGATCCATCACTTGCTTCCTATCTCCAGGTGTCTGCGCACCTTCGACCTTAATGGCCGCCTTGTCCGTGAGATGGTGATGACGCCGCCAGATGCAAGGTCAGTTCTATCGCAAAGCCCCGCCACGAATTTCGACACCTCGAACGACCAGATTTGGGGCGTGGTCGACGCGCCGGGCGGCAAGTACCTGGTTGATTGGCTCCACATCGAGGGAGGAACGCGTGTTCGCTACCTCGCCTTGCAGGACGAAGAAGGCAGACCGTTCACTGCGGCGATGCGCAGTCCCTGGCCGAGGAGTCTCCCAAAGTTCTCCGACGGAGACGGTAACGTCTACTTCGTTCGCTCTGCGGACTCTACTTACGAACTACTTCGTACCAGGATCACTGTCCGCTGAAGTATAAGTCGCGCGCGACATCGGTTGTGAGGCGATGCGGCCTGCCTTGGAGTTGGCGGAAGTCAACCGGTTTCTGAGGGCGCAGGTGGCGCGGTGGAACGAGGCCCTGGGGAAAGACGGGCTGCCGCCGCTGGTCACGGGCGCGCTGGCAGAGCGGTAGTCAGCGCGCTCACGCGGCAAGGCTGTAGACTGATTTGGAATGCTGCCGAAGAACAAAGGTCTTCTATGGGGAGGGTTTTGCGCGCTGGTGTGGGGCGCCGGGCTCGGATGGGGACAGGAGCCTGTCCATTTGGCGCGGGAAGGCCGGGCGTTGGCGCAAATCGTGGTCAACGAGGATGCCGGGCCGGTCTACCGCTACGCCGCCAGCGAACTGAGCCGCTATCTTCATTTGCTTTCCGGCGGGGATTTCCCCGTCGTGTCCCCGGCGGGGGCGGGCCAGGGTCCGCTCCTCCTGGTCGGAGGGCCCGGCGCCAACCCGCTGACCCGCGAACTGGCGGCCCGCAAATCGGTGGACTTTGGCGGTCTCACCAAGGACGGCTTTCTGCTGTGGACCGTGAACCAGGGCGCCCGGCCCGCCCTGATCCTGGGGGGAAACGACGAGGCCGCCACGCTTTACGCGGTCTACGACTTTCTCTAGCGGCTGGGCGTGACGTTTCTTCTCGCCAAGGACATGCTGCCCGCCAGAACTCCCACCCTCAGCGTCCCAGCGATCCAACTGCGCCGCCAAACCCCCTACCCGAAGCGCGGCCTTTTCCAGAACCACTGTTACCTCAGCCGGTCCATGATGCACCTGGCGGAAGTCAAAACCATGATCGATCAGATGGCCAAGCTCAAGTTGAACCATCTGGAGATTTACTGGTTCGAACACGAACCCTGGATCGATTTCGGTTACCGCGGCGAGAGCAAACTGCTGGGCGACGCCACCACCAAGGAGACCGGCTTTATGGCCTGGAAATACCACTGGGGCTCGCACTTGGTCGAGGACGTTCCCGTAGGCCGGGACAAATTCGGCGGCCGCACGCGCCTGGCCCCGCTCGAGTTTCAGCAGGTGGAGACCCCCGCGCAAGGTTTCGCCGCCGCCCGGCACATGTTGACGGAAACCATCCGCCACGCCCATGCGCGCAAGATCGAGGTAGGGCTGGGCGTGGAGCCCAGCGTGCTGCCGGCCAATCTGGCCCGCTTTGCCACGCGGGCGCCGAACTTCAGCCATCCCTTCAGCGCTATTCATGCGGTGCACATGTGCCCGGCCGATCCGACGCTGCACGAGATGAATGAGAACCGCCTCCGGGCGCTGGTGGAAACCTACCCCGAGGCCGACGGCTACACTTTCTACCTAACCGAAAACTATCCGGATTGCCGCGGGGAAGCCGACCGGGCGCTGCTGCTGCGCAAGCGGGCGCAATACGCCGGCATTGTCGAGGATTGGCGGCGCCATTACAACAACGCCTACGAGCGGAACCCCACCGTGCTGCTCGATTCCACCGCGGGCTCGCTGTACGTCATCCGCAAGATGCTGGAAGCGCGCGGCCGCATCGCGCCGCGGGCCCGGATCGCCATCGGGGGTATTGGCCGCGGATTCGTGCTGCCGGCGCTGGACCAGACGCTGCCGGAGGATATCCCCTTCGTCGACATGGAAAGCGGCGCCTTATGGACCCCCGCGGGCATTCCGCTGCACTTGTTCGGCGGCATGGGCGAGCGCCCGCGCACCCTGATCCACCGCCTGGACGACGACGCGGCGATGTTCGGCCTGCAATTCAACGTCGGGCTCTATCACCGCGACCGCGTCCTGCCGGATTCGATGAAGCACGGGGTCAATGGCTGGCTCGGCCAGGTCAACCGCCTCCGGGGCACCGAAGCCAACTACCGCTTTCTGGCGGAGGGTTCATACCAGACGGATTTGCAGCCCCGCGATTTCTACGCGGGCCACGCGCGCCGTCTGTTCGGCGCCAAGGCCGCCCCGGCTATGGAGAAAGCCTTCGCCGCGCTGGAGGCCAACGAGGAGTTCCTGGGCTGGACCGGGGCCTACAACTTCCCCTGTTGCAGTCCCATCGACGAAGTAGTCCTCGCCTGGCAATACGCCCGGCAGCCGAACTACTACGACGGCCCGCGCGATTGGTATCAATTCGCCAGTGACAGCCACGAGCAGATCCGTAAGTTCACGCGCGCAGCGGCGTATCTCGGCGAGGCGCTCGAGTGTTTGCGCGCGGCCGGGCCGCAGGTGGCCCCGCACGGCCGGGAGGAATTCGCGTACCTGCTCAACAAGACCGAGTCTTACCGTCTGCTGTTCCAGACGCTCATCGCCGTCCGCCAAGCCTACCTTGCGTGGGACGAAGCGTTCCGGCGCCGCGGCGCGGTCCCGTACCCGGCGTTCGTGGACAGGCTGGAAGCGGCGCTCGGCAAGTTCGCCGAAGCGCGCGCGCTGGGCCGCCGGACCACCGAGCTTTTTGCCGGTGTCATCGACCATCCTTCGGACATGGGGGTCCTCTACCGCGCCAACATCAGCCTGGTCATCGGGCTGGAGTTGACCGAGCAGACCATGGCCAACGTGGTGCACTTCCATCGCGGCCGCGGCTACACCGCGCCGCCCGCGTGGAACCGGATCTTCCACGAGTACCCCGTGTTCGGCCGTCCTGGCCAGTAGACGCCGCGTCTGCGATCAGGCGCGCAAACCCGCCCCGTTGTTTGCGCGTCCGCCAAGCCGCTTCCGCCACCAGGGGGATCGACAGTATCCTGGAGGACGGAGGGATGGTCTGCTCCGGCGCGGAGATGGTCTCTCCGGCGCCGAGCGTTCACCGACCCGGAGGAAACCGTTGCCAGAAGGCCACCCGGCAAAGCTGCTGCGTATTCACATCTCTGAGGGCGACCGGTTTGATGGAAAGCCGCTCTACGAAGCGATTGTCGCCCGTTGCCGCGAGATGAACATCGCGGGCGCCACCGTGTTCCGCGGCCTGGAGGGATTCGGGGAAAGCGCGCAGATGCACAAAGCGCACCTGGCGCGCCGGGACCAGCCCATCGTGATCTCGATCGTGGATGCGGCCGACAACCTGAACCGCCTGGCGGCCGAACTCGAGAGGATGCTGGACACGGGCCTGATGGCGGTGTCGGATGTGGAGGTCATCCGCGTACAGAAGAAGGCGGCGGTTGACCGGGAAAACCCGCTTTGATCCGAAGCCTGACCGGAGGACATGTCTACTGGGCGCGGATCTCCCTAGCGCGGACCGCCTGAGGTGGGGCGGAGGGGGGCGGAGGCGGGGATTGACAGGATTTGCACATTCAGGATACTCTTAAAGGGTTTGGCGAGATTCGCTGTCTGCTCCCATTGACCCCCGTTACGTGTGACGGGCCGAGTGGGGGCCGGCCCCGAGGTTTCCGGTAAGTCTTTCGAGCTTCCGGGAGCAAGGGCCGTTCCGAAGCAGGTACCCCTCGCAGATCGAAGTTCGTAACGGCTTCGCTCCGATTCTTTGCGCGCTGCATTTGGCGGACGCCCGCGTGGCTGGCGCCGGGCGGCGCGGGAACAATTCGGGTTCTCTGCCCGGGCGCTGTTGCGCCCGGGGGAGATGAGAGAACAGAGGTTTGATTCGTGCCTACGTTTAACCAACTCGTGCGCAAAGGGCGCAAACCGCCTAAGTGGAAGACGTCCAGTCCGGCGCTGCAAAGTTGCCCACAGCGGCGGGGGGTGTGCACCCGCGTGTACACCTCGACGCCCAAGAAGCCGAACTCGGCACTGCGGAAGGTGGCGCGGGTCCGCCTGACGAACGGGATTGAAGTGACGACGTATATTCCCGGGGTCGGCCACAACTTGCAGGAGCACTCGATCGTGTTGATTCGCGGCGGCCGCGTGAAAGACCTGCCGGGCGTCCGTTACCACGTGGTGCGGGGCGCGCTGGATACGGCCGGCGTCGCCAATCGCAAGCAAGGACGGTCGAAGTACGGGGCTAAGCGCCCGAAGTCTTAGGGGAAGCAGCATGCCGCGCAGAAGACAGGCTGAGGTTCGTGAGGTGCCGGCCGATCCGGTGTACAACTCGACGCTGGTCGAGAAATTTATTTGCTCGATGATGTGGGAAGGCAAGAAGTCGGTCGCGCAGCGGATTTTCTACGAGGCCATGGACAAGATCCGCGAGCGCAGCGGCGACGATCCGCTGAAGCTCTTCAAGAAGGCCGTGGAAAACTGCAAACCGGTGCTGGAAGTCAAGACCCGGCGGGTGGGCGGAGCCAACTACCAGGTTCCGATCGAAGTGAACCAGAACCGGCGTACCAGCCTCGCCATCCGCTGGCTGATTTCCAACGCGCGGGCGCGGGCCGACAAAGGGATGCCGGACAAGCTGGCCAACGAATTGAACGACGCCGCCAACTTGCGCGGGGGCGCCATCAAGAAACGAGACGATGTTCACCGGATGGCGGAAGCCAACAAGGCCTTCGCGCATTACCGGTGGTGACGCAAGGGTAAACCGTTTCGACGCCTGCATATGCCACGCACGATTCCACTCGAGCGCATGAGGAACATCGGCATCGCCGCCCATATCGATGCCGGTAAGACGACCACCACGGAACGCATCCTTTATTACACGGGCCGCACCCACAAGATCGGCGAGGTGCACGAAGGCACCGCCACGATGGACTGGATGGCCCAGGAGCAGGAGCGCGGCATCACCATCACGTCGGCGGCCACGACGTGCGCCTGGCGGGACTGCCAGATCAACATTATTGACACGCCCGGCCACGTGGACTTCACCGCCGAAGTCGAACGAAGCTTGCGTGTGCTCGACGGCGCCGTGGCGGTTTTCGACGCCGTGGCCGGCGTCCAGCCGCAATCGGAAACCGTGTGGCGGCAAGCCGATAAATACGAGGTGCCGCGGATCTGTTTCATCAACAAAATGGACCGCGTGGGGGCGGACTTCTACCATGCGGTGCAGACGATCGTGGACCGCCTGCATTGCCGGCCGGTGCCCATTCAAATCCCGATCGGCAAAGAGGACCAGTTCAAGGGCGTCATCGACCTGATCGAGATGAAGGCGTATATCTGGCTGGAAGAGACGCTGGGCGCCAAGTTCGACATCACCGAGGTTCCCGCGGACCTGCTCGAGCAGGCGCAGCGCTATCGCGAGCAGATGGTGGAAGCCGCCGCCGAGCACGACGACGCGCTCTTTGAAAAGTTCGTGGAAGGCCAGCCGCTGACGGCGGCGGAGATCAAGGCGGGCCTGCGCAAGGCGACGATCAAGTTGAAAGTCTTTCCGGTCGTCTGCGGTTCGGCCTTTAAGAATAAAGGCGTGCAAACGCTGCTCGACGCCGTGGTGGACTATCTGCCTTCCCCGCTGGACATTCCGCCGGTCCAGGGTCGAGCCATCGACAATCCCGAGCAGATTTTGGTGCGGCAGGCGTCCGACAGCGAGCCGTTCGCGGCGCTGGTCTTCAAGATCATGACCGACCCCTTTGTGGGGCAACTGGCGTTTTTCCGCGTGTATTCGGGCAAGCTGAATTCGGGCGATTCGGTCTTCAACGTCGCCAAGGGGCGTAAGGAGCGGATCGGCCGCATTCTGCGCATGCACGCCAACAAGCGCGAGGAAATTCAGGAGATCCTGGCGGGGGACATCGCCGCCGCGGTGGGCCTGAAAACGGTGGCCACCGGCGATACGATTTGCGACGATAAAGCGCCCATCGTGCTCGAGTCGATCGAGTTCCCCGAACCGGTGATCCAGCTTGCCGTCGAGCCCCGGACCAAGGCCGACCAGGAAAAGCTGGGGATGGCGATCCAGAAGCTGGCCACCGAGGATCCGACGTTCCGGGTGTCCACCGATCCCGACACCGGCCAGACGATTCTGTCCGGCATGGGCGAGCTGCACCTGGAGATCATCGTCGACCGCATGCAGCGCGAGTTCGGCGTGTCGGCGAATGTCGGCAAGCCGCAGGTCGCCTACCGGGAAACGATCCGGAAAAATTCCGATGTGGAAGGCCGGTTCGTCCGGCAGTCGGGCGGGCGCGGCCAGTATGGCCACGTCAAGATCCGGCTGGAGCCGCTGCCGGCGGGCTCGGGGTTCGCCTTCGAGAACGCGATTGTCGGCGGTGCGATTCCGAAGGAATATATCCCCGCGGTGCAGAAGGGCATTGAGGAGGCGCTGGAAGGGGGCGTGCTCGCCGGCTACCCGATGTCGGACCTGAAAGTGACGCTGTACGACGGCAGCTACCACGAGGTCGATTCGTCGGAAATGGCGTTCAAGATCGCCGGGTCGATGGCGTTGAAGGATGGAGCGAAGGCGGCCAAGCCCGTGCTTCTCGAGCCGATCATGGCCGTCGAGGTCGTGGTCCCGGAGGAGTACATGGGCGACGTCATCGGCGATCTGAATTCCCGCCGCGGCCGCGTTGAGGGTATGGAACTCCGCGGCACCAGCCAGATTATCCGCGCGTCCGTGCCGCTCTCGGAGATGTTTGGCTACGCGACCGATATCCGGTCGAAGACCCAGGGCCGGGGTAGCTTCACCATGCACTTCGGACGGTACGAAGAAGTTCCCAGCGGTCTGGCGGAAGAAATCGTCAGCCGCGTGCAAGGCAAGGTGACGAATTGAGGCTGATTTCGCGTCTCCGCCCCCGCGGAGCGGAAAGTGAGTGAAACGACATGGCGAAAGAGAAATTTGACCGCAGCAAACCGCACGTGAATATCGGGACGATTGGGCACATCGATCACGGGAAGACGACGCTGACGGCGGCGATCACCCGGGTGCTGGCGAAGAACAACCCGAAGGTGAAGTTCCGCAGCTTCGATTCGATCGACAACGCGCCGGAAGAGAAGGCGCGGG
>Ga0272446_1001900_pt1 | contig 29600 bp, 20 predicted proteins | sample YNPCB0061_FD_194587 | JGI IMG/M metagenome (GOLD analysis project Ga0272446, IMG submission 194587) | Hot spring microbial mat communities from Yellowstone National Park, WY, United States - YNP-CB-006-1 | ecosystem: Environmental > Aquatic > Thermal springs > Hot (42-90C) > Sediment | place...
GGGCCTAGCCTGTCTATTGGGGGTGCGGTTTGTCACCTCCCCCTACCTTGACGCCGTCCGCTCACCGTGCTAGTATTTTCTATATGCAGCGGCCTAAATCTGCTGCGGCAACCTCTGAAGCGTCGGAACGGGGCCACAATAAGCGGGAATTTTCCTGCCGTTTGAGGCGAACCGATGCACCCAATTTGCACCGTACCTTATCGCCTCTCACACCCTGAGAGGCGTTTTTGGTTTGTGAAGGGATGCGGCATGGCGCACATCTTGCCCACGCGGGAATACGACAAAGCGCGGCTGATCAAGTCGCTACAGGCACAGCGCTTCATGTTCGAAGTCAGCTACGAATCGCTGACTGCCGCTGAGATGGAACGGCCCGGCGTCATGGGTGCATACACCGTCAAAGCCCTGATTGCCCACGTGACGGCGTGGGACGTGCGCGGCACGGCATGGATTGCCGCCGCCGGACGAGGGGAAGTGCCGCAAATCCCGCTGCCGGGCCACACATGGGCCGATCTAGACGCCATCAATGCCGCCGACCATGCTGCCCACGAAGGCCAGCCGCTAGGAGCCGTCTTGGCCGCTTTCGCGGCGGCCTTCCCGCCTCTGTTGGCAGCAGTGGAGTCACTGAGTCAAGCACAACTCCTCACCCCGATCACGTATTTTAACGGGGTAGCCGAAGAGACGATCAGGGTAGGGCAGCTAGTGGCATGGCGCTACCACCACTACCGCGAACACGCAGCACACATCCGCGATTGGATAAGGGAGACACGGGAAGCACATGGCTGATCAAACGATTCACGGCGAAAACTTGCGCTATTTGGAAGCGATCCGCGATCACGTCTTGATTTACGATGGCGCGATGGGAACCAGCATTCAGCGTTACCACCTGACGGCGGCGGATTTCGGCGGGGAGCACCTCAATGGCTGCAACGATTATCTGGTGATCACGCGTCCAGACGTGATCGAAGCCATTCATAGCAGCTTCCTCGCCGTCGGTTGCGAAGTGCTGGAGACGAATACTTTCCGCTCTAACCGCCTCACCCTCGCCGAATACGGCCTACAAGACCGCGTACTGGAGATCAACCGGGCAGCAGCGGCCCTCGCCCGCCGCGTCGCCGATAAATACGCGGCGGAGACGGGCATCCCGCGCTATGTGGCTGGGTCCATTGGGCCGTCTGGCAAGCTACCGAGTTCCGACGATCCCGATCTCTCGAACATCACCTTCGATGAATTGGCCGCTGTTTTTGCGGAACAAGCGCAGGGCCTTGTTGAAGGCGGGGTCGATGTGCTGTTGATCGAGACCAGCCAAGATATTTTGGAAGTTCGGGCGGCGGTGCACGGCATTCACCGCTACTTTGCGGAAAGTGGCCGCCGAGTGGCCCTCCAAGTCCAGATCACGTTGGATGTTTCGGGCCGGATGCTGCTCGGCACGGACATCGCCGCTGCCCTGACGATCCTCGAAGCCTTGCCGATTGACGTGATCGGCCTGAATTGCTCTACAGGGCCGGAACACATGCGCGAGCCGATCCGCTACCTAACGGCCAATTCCACCAAGCCGATCAGCGTGCTGCCCAACGCCGGGCTCCCGATCAACGTCGATGGCGAGGCCGTCTACCCAATGGAGCCGCACCCCTTCGCCGAAATGCTTTCGGAATTTGTCGAATGGGGCGTGAACTGCGTGGGCGGTTGCTGCGGAACCACCCCAGATCATCTCCAATTGCTGGTTGAAAAGGTCGGGCGGGGGCGCAAGCCCGCCCCGAAACCTGCCCACACCGAGCCGCGTGTTGCGTCGGCCATGCGCGCCGTGCCCATGCTGCAAAATCCCGGCCCGACGATGGTCGGCGAACGGGTCAATTCGCAGGGCAGCCGCAAAGTGAAGCGTCTGTTGCTCAACGAAGATTACGACGGCATCCTACAGATCGCACGGGAACAGGTCGATAGCGGAGCGCACATCCTTGATGTGTGCGTAGCGCTCACCGAACGGGCCGACGAAGCTGCCCAAATGCGGACGTTGGTCAAGAAGCTGAGCATGAGCATCGAAGCGCCGTTAATGATCGACATCACCGATCCCGACGTGGCAGAGGCGGCGTTGTCGGTGTATCCGGGCCGTGCGATCATCAACGGCAATAACCTTGAAAATGGCCGCGAACGCATCGATAAGATCATGCCGATTGCCAAGAAACATGGCGCGGCTGTCCTCTCGATGACCATCGATCCGCAGGGCATGGCCAAGACCGCCGCCCGCAAATTGGAAGTCGCCCGCGAAATTCACCGGATCGCGGTGGAAGAATACGGCTTGCGCCCCGAAGACCTGATCTTTGACGACCTGACCTTCACCCTCGCCACGGGCGACCCCGAATTTTTGAACAGTGCCGTTGAAACGCTCGAAGGTATTAAGCTGATCAAGCGCGAACTGCCCGGCGTACTGACCTCGCTAGGCGTCTCCAACCTCAGTTTTGGGCTGGGGGAGGCCGCCCGCGCCGTCCTGAACAGCGTGTTCCTCTACCACGCCGTCCAAGCCGGGCTAGATATGGCCATTGTTAATCCGGCGTACATCAAGCCGTATGCTGAAATCCCCGAAGAGCAGCGCGAACTCGCCAATGACATGATCTTCAACCGCCGCCCGGACGCCTTGCCGCGCTTCATCGCCTACTTTGACGCCAACGCCGTCAAGCTGGACTCCGGCGAGGGGGCCGCCGACCCGACGGAAGGCATGACCCCTGAACAGAAGCTGCACTGGCAAATCGTCCATCGCAAGAAGGAGGGCGTAGAGACACTGGTCGATGCCTGCTTGCGCAATCAGGACGCCGTTGGCGTGCTGAACAACGTCCTGTTGCCGGCCATGAAGGAAGTCGGCGATAAGTTCGGCGCGGGGGAACTCATCCTGCCGTTCGTATTGCAGAGTGCGGAGACGATGAAAAAGACCGTTGCCTACCTCGAAAATTTCCTAGAACGCAAGGAAGGCACTTCCAAGGGGACGGTTGTCTTGGCGACGGTCTACGGGGACGTACATGACATTGGGAAGAATCTGGTGAAGACGATCCTCAGCAACAACGGCTACACCGTGCACGATCTGGGCAAGCAGGTTCCTGCCAACGTGATCATCGAGGCCGCCCAACAGCACAACGCAACGGCCATCGGCCTCAGCGCGTTGCTGGTCAGCACTTCCAAGCAAATGCCGCTGATCGTGAACGAACTGGCGCGGCGTGACCTAAACTATCCCGTCCTGATCGGCGGGGCCGCTATTAACCGCCGATTCGGGCGGCGCATCTTGTTCCTCGAAGACTCCGGCCAGCCCTACGCGCCGGGGGTCTTCTACTGCAAAGATGCCTTCGAGGGCTTAGAGACGATGGATCAGTTGGTGAACCCCGCCCACCGCGACGCCCTCCTCAAACGCATCGTCAGCGAGGGCTACGCCGAACTGGGCAAGGCCCAAAGCGATTCGGCCAAGCCTGTCGCTCGCCGTTCGACGCTGGCCCCCGCCCCCAACATCCCGACTCCGCCGTTTTGGGGGGCCAAGACGATCCTCAAAATGTCTACCGAGATTGTGCTGACACACGTCCACAAGCCGGAATTGTTCCGGCTAAGTTGGGGCGCGAAGAATACGCAAGGCGCGGAATGGGACAAGCTACAAGCCGATTTTGAAGAGCGCCTCGCCCGGATGAGCCGCGAAGCTGTCCGCAACCACTGGCTGAATCCGCGTGCGGTGTACGGGTACTTTCCAGCCAATGCGGAAGGGAATGATGTGGTCATTTATGACCCGGCCCCCTTTGAACATGCCCGCATACACGGCGGACAGCCTGAAAAACGCGAGATCGCCCGCTTCTCGTTCCCGCGCCAAGACACCGGCGAATACCTGTGCATTGCCGATTACTACCTTCCGGTGGAGAGTGGCGAGATCGACGTGGTGGCCTTGCAAGTCGTGACGGTGGGGGAGGAAGCCACCGCCCGCTTTGAGGCCCTTCAGAATAGCGACCAGTACAGCGAGGCCTACTATTTTCACGGGTTGGCGGTGCAGGCTGCCGAAGCGACGGCGGTGTACGTGAACAACCACATCCGGCGGGAGCTAGGCCTCGCTGAAAATCGGGGCAAGCGCTATTCGTGGGGCTACCCGGCCTGCCCAGACTTAGCCGACCATCAGGTGGTCGTGAAGCTGCTCCCCGATGTCATCGGGAAGTTGGGCATGACACTTTCACCCGCTTACCAATGGATACCGGAGCAATCTACCGCCGCGATCTTCGCCCACCATCCGCAGGCCAAATACTACGCCGTCGGCGAGGGTCGGCTAGAGCAATTGATGGGGTGAATCGGGTTAGCAAAGTGAAAGTGAGGGAGACGAATGGATACCCCTGCCGTTGATCTGACCAAGTACATTGAGACGCGATTCTTTGGCGAACGCCCACACGTGCGCGGGCGGCGAATCACCGTTGCTCAACTGGCCTATTCCATGCGGAGCCAAAACTGGATGCCCCAAGAACTTGCTTTTCAATTCGGCTTGACAGAAGCGCAGGTTTTGGCGGCGCTGCTGTACTACGAAGAACACAAGGCCGTGATCGACAAGCTAGAAGAAGCCGAGCAATTACTCATGGACGAAATGGCCCGCAAATATGCCCGGCCTTAGGTTTTATCTTGACGAGATGATGCCTCGCGCTGTGTTTCAGGCACTTCAGGCACGTGGAATTGTTGCGGTGATGGCGAACGATGTCGGGATGACTGAGCGGGATGACATGACTGAACACTTGACTTATGCAACCGCAAATGAGTATGTGTTGGTTACAGCAGACCGTCCCTTTGCGGGGCGTGCATCTCAGATAGAGGGGCATTGCGGGCTAATCTGCTGGACAGGGCGAACGGATAACTACGGGGGCCTTATACGGGCATTAGTCGCCTTTGCCGAGAAATATAACTCGGATGCGGTAGCTGGGCGTGTGTTTTGAATTACGCCAAGTGATCCCGCCTAGTGAACTGCCGCCGCCGTTGAAGTGGGCGGGGGGGAAACGCTGGCTCGTGCCGCACTTGCTCCCGTTGTGGGAACAGTACGCCGCCCAAACAGACTCCCCCCGCCTCGTGGAGCCGTTTTGCGGCGGGTTGGCCGTTGCGCTCGGACTCGCGCCGGAAAACGCGATCCTGAACGACATCAACCCGCACCTGATCAACTTCTATCGGCAGTTGCAATGCGGATTAGTGGCCGAGATCGACATGGTGAACGATCCGGACGTGTACTACCGCCATCGGGAGCGCTTCAACGCCCTGATCCGAGCCGGAAAAGCCGAGACGCCTGAGGCGGCGGCGCTGTTCTACTACTTGAACCGGACAGGGTTTAACGGCCTGTGCCGGTTCAACAAGGCGGGGGAATTCAACGTCCCCTTCGGGCGGTATACCAAGATCACCTACACGCACGATTTTAGCCGCTATCGGGATTCTTTGGCTGGATGGGCGTTCAGGATCGGGCCATTTACCGATCTTCCGGCCCGCCCAACCGATTTTATCTACGCCGACCCGCCCTACGACGTAGAATTTACCCAATACGCAGCGGGCGGCTTCCATTGGGCCGATCAGGTGGCGTTGGCCGAGTGGTTAGCCGCGCAACCGGGAACGGTTGTGCTTTCTAATCAGGCCACTGAACGGATCATCGATCTGTACAGCAGACTGGGATTCCGGCTTACGTTTTATCAATCGCCGCGCCGCATCAGCGCGAACGGAAACCGCACCCCCGCCCGCGAGGTGCTGGCGCTCAAAGGGCTGTAATTTCGCTACGATAGACAAGGGAACTATGCCAACCAAATCGACTTTCTTAGCCCGGCTCAAGCAGGGCGTGATCCTTGCGGATGGCGCGATGGGAACCATGCTCCACCAGACGGGCACGGCCCTCAACGTGTGCTTCGATGCCCTCAACCTGACCGACCCCACCCGCGTGCTCGCTGTTCACCGTGCCTATGTAGAGGCTGGGGCGGAGGTGCTGGAGACGAACACCTACGGCGCGAACCCCTTCAAGCTGGAAGAGGCAGGCCTCGCCGACCAACTGACGGCCATTAACCATGCGGGGGTCGAACTCGCCCGCCGCGCCATCGCCGAATCCGGGCGGCAGAACGTCTATGTCGCTGGGTCAGTGGGGCCGCTCGGCGTGCGGATCGCCCCGTATGGCCGCGTGCCGGAAGAAGCCGCCACTGCTGCCTTTCACGCCCAAATTGGAGCGCTGAACGCGGCAGGCGTCGACCTGATCATCTTGGAAACCTTCTCCGATCTGAATGAGATCGGGTTGGCGATCAAGGCGGCTCGCGCCGTCAACCCTAACCTCCCCATCGTCGCCTCGATGACCTTCACCCGCGACGGCAACACGATTTACGGCGACTCCCCCCGTGAAGTTGCCAGCGTCCTCGCCGAGTCCGACGTGGACGTGATCGGGGTGAATTGCTCCGGCGGGCCGTCGCAATTAGCGAAGATCGCCCAAGTGATGCGGGCGGTAGAACCCGATTTGCCGATCTCCGTCATGCCCAATGCGGGCTTCCCCGAAAATGTGGCCGGGCGCGTGATGTACCCCGCCACGCCGGATTACTTCGCGGAGTATGCCATCGCGTTGCGCAATCTCGGTGTGGCGCTGATCGGCGGCTGTTGCGGCACGACTCCGGCGCACATTGGGGCGATGCGGGCGGCCTTAGACTCCCCAGACCGTAAGCCTACCGTCGTGATCGTGGCGGGCGAGAACGGCTTCCCCGATCCGGCCCCCGCGCCGGAAGCGCCCACGTCGCTGGCGCAAAAGCTGGCCGCTGGGCAGTTCGTCACGACAGTCGAAATGGCCCCGCCGCGTAGCTTCAACGCCCAGAAAGTGCTTGCCTCCGCCCAGATGCTGCGCGAGGCCGGCGTCGATTGTATCGATGTATCCGATAGCCCGATGGCCCGGATGCGGATGAGTCCTTGGGCGGTCTGCTACCTGATCCAAGACCAGCTCCACATGGAGTCGATCCTGCACTTCCCGACGCGGGGCCGGAACATCCTCCGCGTGCAGGGCGATTTGTTGGCTGCCCACGCCCTGAACGTCCGCAACATCTTCGTGGTAATGGGCGATCCGACCTCTATTGGCGATTACCCAGACGCCAACGACAAATACGACATCGTGCCCAGCGGCCTGATCAAGCTGATCAAGCACAATCTGAACACGGGCAAGGATCAAGCCGGAAACTCCATCGGCCAACCGACTTCGTTCCTCGTCGGCTGTGCGCTGAACCTGTGCCCCCAAGACATCGATGCCGAGATCAAGACGCTCCGCAAGAAGATCGAATCCGGCGCCGATTTCGCCTTGACCCAAAGCGTATATGAGCCGCACAAGGTCGCTGCGTTTCTGGCCCGCTATGAAGAACTCCACGGTAAGCTCACCCTCCCGATCTTGGTGGGCATTCTGCCGCTGTACGGATCGCGCCATGCGGCCTTTTTGCATAATGAAGTTCCGGGGATGAGCATTCCGGAGCCGATCATGGCCCGGATCAGCGCGGCGGGCGAAGTAGCACCCCAAACTGGCGTCCAGATCGCGGTGGAGTTGCTGACCGAACTGCGCGGCATGGTGCACGGCGCATACCTGATCCCGCCGTTTGGGAAGTACGAGATGGCGGCGGAGATCGTCGAGGCAATACGCGAACGGGTCTAACGACTCCCTCAAGGGGAATTTCGCCCGCATTAAGACTTCGCAAAGGATTGTACGGCGGGCAACTTGTACAATTCGGCGGATTTCATCCGTTGAATTTGGAAAGGCAAGTTGCCCGCATGTCCGTCGTCCTGATCATGACCGATGGCCTCCGCCCCGACACAATCACGCCGGAACGCACCCCCCACCTCTGGAACTTCGCCCAGCGCGGGGCGCATACCTTCGCCGCGCAGTCGGTGAACCCTTCGGTAACGCTCCCCTGCCACATGTCGATCTTCCATAGCGTCCCCCCTGCTCGGCACGGTATCACCGATAACGACTATCACCCCCAAGTACGGCCCGTCACTGGGCTGGTCGACCAACTCAACACCCACAATCAGAAGTGTGCTTACATCTACAACTGGGAGCAACTGCGCGACCTAAACCGGCCCGGTAGCTTGTACTACAGTTACTTCATCAATACCGGCTACCAACTCGATGGCGACGATCCGCTCGTCGATGTGGCCGTGCCGATTCTGGCCGAAGCGCGGTATCCATTCACTTTCTTCTACTTCAGCACGGTTGATCTGGCCGGGCACGTGTACGGTTGGATGAGCGAAGGGTATCTGGCCCAAGCCGCCCACGTCGATGGCCTGATCGGGCGGTTGTTGGCGGCCATCCCGCCGGAGACGGTTACGATCATTCACAGCGATCACGGCGGGCATGACCGCACACACGGGACGGAAATGCCCGAAGATATGCTGATCCCGTACATGATCGGCGGGAAGGGCGTCCGGCCCGACCACGTGATCCAGCGTCCGGTCAGCCTGCTGGATACCGCCCCGACGGTTGCCTATTTACTGAACGTCCCGATGGTGCGGGAATGGGAGGGCACGCCCATCACAGAGGCCTTTGAGGGCTAACGGAAGAGTCGGGCTGGCGGGGATGATCCCCCGCCAGCCCAGCCCTCGCTCTTCGGCGCTCCCCAACAAACACCCAAGCATGGGAAATAGTGCAGGTAGGCCCCCCCTACGCTACAATTGGTTCATAAAGTAACCATTGCCCCAGAGGAACTGATACGCCTATGCCCCGCCCCACGCAGCGCGTCGCCACATTCGGCACGACGATCTTTGCAGAGATGAACGCCCTTGCCCGCCAAGCCAACGCCGTGAATTTGGGACAGGGAATGCCCGACTTTGACGGCCCGCCAGAGGTTGTGGCGGCAGCGACCCGCGCCGTGAACAGCGCCCTGAACCAGTACGCGCCCGGCATCGGGATGCAGACGGCTCGCGAGGCCGTCGCCTTGCACGCGGAGCGCTTCTACGGTCAACGGGTTGACCCCAACGGCGAAGTCCTGATCACGGCGGGGGCAACAGAGGCCATGTTCGCGGCCATTCTCGGCCTGACCGACCCCGACGACGAGGTGATCGTCTTTCAACCTGTGTACGATTCCTACGTGCCGAACATGGTCATGGCGGGGGTGACGCCGCGCTACGTGACCCTCCGCCCACCCGAATGGGCCTTTGACCCCGATGAATTGGCAGCGGCCTTCGGCCCGCGCACCCGCGCCATCATCATCAACACCCCGCATAACCCCACCGGCAAGGTCTACAGCCGTGCCGAACTCAGCGACATTGCCGAGTTGTGCCAACGCCACGACGTGATCGCCATCACTGACGAGGTATACGAACACATCCTCTACGATGGGAGCCAGCACGTCCGCATGGCAACGCTGCCGGGCATGGCCGAACGGACGCTCACGATTAGCAGCTTAGGCAAAACGTTCAGTGTGACGGGCTGGAAGGTCGGCTGGGCCATTGGCCCGCGTGATCTGGTCACGAGCGTGAACCGCGCCCACCAGTTCATCACCTATTCAGTAGCGACGCCGTTGCAAGCTGCCGCCGCCACCGCCCTGAATTTGCCCGGCACGTACTTCGAGCAACTCCAAGCCGACTATCAGCGCAAACGGGACTACCTGATCGGGGCGTTGCGGGAGGCCGGATTCGGCATTTCTGCGCCGCAGGGCGGGTATTTTATCATGGCCGATTGGCGTGAGGTCGCCCCCGAAGGCATTCAGGACGATCTTCAGTTCGCGCAGTGGCTCACCAAAGAGATCGGGGTGGCGTGCATCCCACCGAGTGCCTTCTACCGGCCGGAAGATAAGCCACTGATCCGGCACTATACGCGCTTCGCCCTATGCAAGCAAGATAGCACCCTTCAGGCCGCCGTCGCCCGCCTGCAAACTCTTCGGGGGTAGGGGGGCATAGTTACTGTTTCGCGGCGGCGCGGAGCAGATGGAACACTGGGCGGGGTTCGCCCTTTGCATTCAGGATCGAAAAGCCTGCCTCTTCTCGGCTGTTATCGACCATACCGGGGATCATGGCGAAGTTCAGGTTCCATAGGATCATCGGGCCAACGTAGGTGTTGTACGGGGCGCTCTGGGCGAGCATGAAGGCCCGCACCACGTAATCGGCCTGCTGGTTCTGGTCGATGAGCGTCTGCCAACCCACGTTCGGATTAGGATTGCCCGGCGTTCCGTCGCTCCGTTTGAGTCCGTCATAGGTGGCCCACCCGAATTCCGTCACCCATAGCGGCACATCGTGCCCATTGCGGAGCGTAATTTCCCGGTAGCCTTCCAACGTCTCGCGGAAGTAGAAGCTAGGGTGCTCGTACCAGCCCGTGACGCCCGGCGCAGCAGCGCAACACCGGGCATCGGGCGGGTTGGCCCACCCATAAGAGTGAACGCCGATAGCAATATCCGGCCCCAAACGGGCCAGACCGGCATCGTATAGCCCCTGCAACCACTCCCGATCCCCCATCGTCTCGCCGGGAAACGTCACTGTAGGGGCAGGCCCCGCCGTAATGACAACGATCCGGTGGTTGGGCTTCAGGACGGAGGGCTGGGCACGCTGTTCCGCCAGAATCGCGGCATATGTTGGCCTGAAGTAGGCCATGTAGTCCGGGCCGGAGATGGTGCGCCCGCGCCATTCCCGAATCAGGTTGGCCTCGTTCCAAATTTCGATGGCGTCAATGAATTCGGGCTTTACGTCCCGCACGAAGCGGGCGGTAAAATCGGCCAAATCTTGCGGGTTTTCCGGCGGGCCAGATTCGATCCCCCGCACCGCCGCCGGACGTGCCCAATCGGGGGCCTTTGCAATACTGACCATCGTCTTGAACCCGCGAATCGAGGCCCGCTGCACATTCAGGACGCTGGCGCGGTAGAAATCGTTGAATTGGCCCTTTGCTGGCTCATACAATTCCCAAGGGATTTGGAACTTCACCCACTTTACGCCTAACTCGGCGGCGCGGTCTAGCATGGCGCTAAACTCTGCATCGGTGAGGAAGCCGTGTATCTGGATGCCCATCAGGTCGGCGCGAAGGGCGGTTCCCTCCGGCAACGGCGGGGCGAGGGTGGCGGGCGGCGGGAGTTCGCCTGTGCTGCCGGGCGTCGCCGTCGGGACGGCGGTCAGGGCGGGCGGGGTGTAGTTGGGGTCTACCACAGGGCCAAAATTGCTGGTGGGGCCGGGTCTGGCCGTCGCTGAAGGTGGGCTGGTGGGGGCATAGGTCGGCGTGGGCGGCGGCGTGCCCGGATCGATCACCGCGCCGAACGTCGCCGTCCTGATCGGTGCGGGGGAGGCCGTATTGGGAACCGTCGCCATGACTCGCGCTACCGGAATCAGCTGAATTGGGGTCGGTTGCCCGCCCACGCTGACCGGGCCAAGGATTCCCATCAGGGGCGTACTGGCGGGCGGTGCGGCTTGCGCGTCGGTTTGGCGCAGGGCGGGCGCAACCGTCGGCGTTAGGGCCGGGTTCCCCTCCTGACATGCCGTCAGGACGGTCAAGACAAGGATCGGCAACCATTGCCGGAGAGTTCTGTTCATAAGGCCCCCATTATGGCGCAGTGTAGCATCGTTTGGGCGGCGCATCCATGACGCTTGTTGGGCGGTTGTCGGGTTACGTGACGCGGACGGCGTAGTAGGGTATATCGTACCCAGTGCGGGCAAACCCGTAACGGATGTACAGCCGTTGGGATTGCAGGTTGGTTCCTTGCGTATTGACCGTACACGTCAGGACGCCGCGCAGGGCGTAGCCATACAGCATCTCGGTGAGCAAGGCCCCCCCTATCCCGATTCCCTGTGCATCAGGGCGGACGGCGAGACGGGCTAAGTGAATGGCATTATGGCCGTGCATGGTCGTGATCTGGTAGCCGACGGGCTGCCCCTGCCATTCGGCAAGGGTGAAGCTAGAGGCAGTACGGGCGGCTTGCCGCAACGTCGGCAAGGAAAGCCGCCACATCGGGTCGAAAGCGGCATGGTCGATCTCGGTGGCGACCTCGGCCTCCCGCCAGTCCGTGTGCCGGATGCGGATGTCGTCGCGGAGGGGCGTGAGCACGTCGGATTGTTCGCGCCGGAGGGTGACAATATCTTCATGGTAGGTGAAGCCCAGCGGCTCAATGTGCGGGATCAGCCAAGGTTGGAGGGCCAACACGCCCATTTCGGTCACCCCGCGTTCGCGGGCGGCGATGCGGGTTACATCCCAGAGCATCCCAAGCACTTCACCCACCTCTTGACCGTAATCGATGGCGATCAGGCGCACCCATGACGCCCCCGATTCCGCAGGGCTGGCGGCCAACGCCCCCACCAAACGCCCCCCGCGCAGCGCCAGCGTGATCGGCGCATCAGCGAGTCCGAGCCACTCTTCAACCGTGTACCAATCCAGATGGATGTGCAGCCAACAACTGGGGTCGTCCACCAGACGCAGCAGATCGCGGCGGTAGCGGCGAGTGTACGGGACGATTTCAAGGGTTGGGGCGATCATGCGCTATACTTATAAAAACTACGTCGGTGTATGCTATTCGGCAGCGGGTTGGGCGTTGCACCAGCAAGGGCGCAACCCTGATCAAGCATATCAAAGAATCGGGCGGAATCAACACTGTGATACGGATGTTACACTTTGCCGATTTTCATCTCGGCATGGAAAATCACGGGCGGATCGACCCTGAGACCGGACTCAACTCCCGGATTCGGGATTTCATCAAGCGCTTAGATTCGATGGTGGACTATGCCCGCCAACATGACGTCGATCTGGTTGTTTTTGCGGGGGATGCCTTCAAAAACCGCCTGCCCAACCCCACCATTCAGCGCGAATTTGCGTGGCGGGTGCGCGACCTGAGCGAAATGGCCCGCGTGATACTGCTCATCGGCAACCACGACGTAGCCACCTCTGACCACCGCGCCAGCAGCCTCGATATTTATGACACGTTGGGCGTCCCGAATGTGACAGTTGGGGATAATTACAAGCTCCACCACATCCAGACCAAACGTGGCCCGGCCTTTGTGGGGACGGCCCCCTACCCGATCCGCTCACGATTGCTGAAAGAGGAAGAAACGCACGGGAAAAGCATCACTGACCTCGACGATTTGTTGGCCGCTTACCTCGTCCGTTCGATTGCGGCCCTTGCCGATGAAGCCCGCGCCGCTGACCCCCCCGATGCGCCCCGCGTTTTGACTGGGCACTTCACCGTAACCAACGCTCAGCTGGGCAGCGAACGGGCTGTGATGGTAGGCCGAGATGTAACCGTCCCGCTCGGCGACCTTGACGACCCCGTGTGGGATTACGTGGCGCTCGGCCACATTCACCGCCACCAAAACCTGACGGCGGGCCGGAAGGGGGCGACGCCCGTCGTCTATTCGGGCAGCCTAGAACGGGTCGATTTCAGCGAGGAACACGAGGATAAAGGCTTCTGCTGGGTAGAGTTAGCGCGTGGGGCGACGCGCTGGCAGTTTGTCCCTTCGGCCAGCCGTCCCTTCGTGACCCTCAAGGCCAACGTTCGGGATTCTGCCGACCCCATGCCGATCATCTTCCGCGCCATTCGGGAGGCCGACGTAGAAGAGGCCGTCGTCCGGCTGGTGGTCGAGGCGGCGCCGGAAGCGGCGGGGCAGATCAACGAGCGGGCCATCTACCGGCTCTTAGAGGAAGCAGGGGCGCACACGGTCGCCGCGATTGAGAAGCGCGTGGCCTACGAAGACCGCACCCGCTTAGGCCAGAACTATACCAGCCTGACGCCCACGGAACTGTTGCAAGCCTACTTCCGGGCGAAGGGCCATTCGCCCGCCCACATCGAAAAGCTAATGGCGCTTGCCGCGCCGCTTATGACCGCTGAGGATTGACGCCATGTCTCTGATCAAATCTCTTGCACAGGTCGCTAGCCCTGTCCTGAACCTCGCTTACGTTCGCCGTGTGCGCCGCAATCACGGCTTGGAACATGCTACCGTCCACCTGCTGAGCGCTCGCCTCCCGAATCAGGGCATGGCGGGCCGCTCCGATGGGGAGGGGTTCTGGCTGCTCGGCAATCTGGAGACGGCCCAAGTCGAAGCTGCCGCCCGTGAAGCGCTCCGCCGGATGCGCGACGGTGAACACAAGCTCGCCATTCACCCCAATTGCGGAACGTCCTTGCTCACCACCGGGACGATGGTCGGCCTCGTTGCGCTCGGCGGGAGCATTGGCGTGAAACGGGGGGCAGCACAGTACCTGACGCGCTTATCAACGGTGATCAGCATGTCTATCGTGGCGATTTTGCTCTCGCGCCCGTTGGGGTTGCAGTTGCAAGAACACTTCACCACACTGGGCGACCCCGGCGATCTGGAGATCGTCAGCGTTGAACGCCACGAGTCTGCCGGGCCGATGGGCGGGAAGGTGATCCTGCACCGCATCACAACACAATCATCGTAAGAGGGTGGGATGGGCAAGGAATCGCCGTTGTTCTACATTCTGCATGGCGATAACCAATTCGACCTGCGCGAGGCGATCCATACCATGCGGGCAAAAATGGCCGAGTCCGGCATGGGCGACCTGAATATCAACGTGTTGGATGGCCGTACCGTCCATGTGGCAGAGGTCATTTCGACGGCCTGCCTCACGCCCTTCCTGTCTGAAAAGCGGCTGGTCATCGTCGAAGGGTTGCTCACCCGCCTTGCGGCGAAGCCAAGCACCGACGATGATGACAAAGATAAAGACAGGGACAAAAAGGAGAAGAAGGGCAAAAAAAAGGCCGCCGATGATGCCACGAAAGCCGAAACCCAAGCGCTGGTGGAGGGCCTTGCGACCTTACCGGAATCGGCGTGGTTGGTGTTTGCTGAACCCGGCCCCCTGCGCGAGACCCACCCAATCTTAAAATTGGCCGAGCAAGACGGCCTACGCGGGAGCGTGCAATCTTTTAACCCGCCACGCGCCAAATGGCCGCCCACGAGTTGGGACTCCGGCTGGCTGACGAAGTGGCTCATTGCGCGGGCGAAGCGCTACGGCGGGGAACTTTCCCCACGCGGGGCGGCCTTGCTGGCGAACATGGTCGGGCAAGACCTGTTCGCCGCCGATTCCGAGATTTTCAAGCTGGTCACCTACGTGGGGGAGGGGCGGCCCATCGGCGAAGATGACCTCGCCGCCGTGTGCCAATACGTGCCGGAGGCAGGCATCTTTGAGATCGTCGACGCCATTGCAGCGGGGAAGGGCCGCCAAGCCCTGCTGCTGGTCAAGCGCCAGATCGACCACTTCAAGGCCGAACCCCTGCAACTGCTGAGCATGATCAACCGCCAATTCCGCATGTTGATCATGGTGCGGGAAGTCTCCGACGGCGGCGGGGGAGAGGCGGCCTTGCGGAAGATTCCCGATTTTGAGAAGTTGCCGCCCCGCGCCATTCAAAGTTACATCGAACAAGCCCGCCGGTTTCCTAACCGCGAGGCGATAGAGTCCATCCACCGCAGCCTGTTAGAGACGGACTACGCGATCAAAACCGGACGGGTTGAAGATACCCTCGCCCTTGATCTGCTGATCGTCGGGCTGGCGGGGTAGTATGAGGCAAAAAAGAACCAATCATGTCAACTCTCCCTACAAAGCGCCGCCGTTGGTTTCCGGGTGCGGTAGCGGGCCTGATCTTCGGGGGGGGCATCGCTGCTGCGCTGGGTTGGGCGGCCTATAGCGCCTTGTTTGTCCGCCATAACCGCAACCTCCCGCCCGCTATAGATGCCGAACGGCGCTCGTTTGCCAGTCGGGGGACAGGCGTCCTGAGCTATTATGTGGATCGGCACGCCGAAGGCCGCCCCCTCGTCCTGATTCATAGCATCAACGCGGCGGCCTCCGCCTACGAAATGCGCCCGATCTTTAACGATTTCCGCTCGGTGCGGCCCGTGTACGCCCTCGACCTGCCCGGCTTTGGCTTCTCTGACCGGGCCAACCGCGTGTACACGCCATCCCTGTACGTAGAGGCGATTACGGCCCTCCTGACTACCCAAATCCGTGAGGCGGGGCCGGTGGACGTGGTAGCACTCTCTTTGGGGGCGGAATTTGCCGCGCTGACGGCGGCGGCCCACCCAGAACTGATCCGATCCCTCGCCCTCATCTCCCCGACGGGGCTGGATCAGCGCGTGCGGACGGGCGGGAGTGATGGATTCTACCGGGCGCTAAGTTTCCCGGTCTGGTCGCAACCGCTCTATGATCTGTTGGTGACACCGGCCAGCTTGCGGTTCTTTTTGCAACTCAGTTTTGAAGGGCCAGTCGATCCGGGCTTGCTGGCCTACGCCGAGATCACCAGCCATAGGCCGGGCGCACGGCACGCTCCCCTATACTTCATAAGTGGGAAGCTGTTCACGCCGCAGATTGGGGAAGTGTACCGGACGCTGCAAACCCCTACGTTGGTGCTATATGACCGCGATAATTTTACGGGGTTCAGCGCGTTGCCGGGCTTGCTAGCGGCGAATCCGGCATGGCGGGCCGCTCGCATCACCCCGACGAAGGGCCTCCCCCACTTTGAGAAGATGGAGGAGGTCTCCGAAGCGCTGGATGGCTTCTGGTCAACGCTGTAGGGGGCTGGTGCTGTAATCCCTCGTCCCTCATCTTCTGAGAAGACGAGGGACGATTTGGTTTGCGCTATCTTACCCGCCGTCGAGCGTGGGGGTAGGGCTGGGACCGCGTGTTGGGGTGCGGGTAAGCGTTGGGGTACGGGTGATGGTCGGCGTCCTCGTCGGTGAGAGAGTCCGGCTTGGCGTGAGGGTGATCGTCGGGGTGTTGCTGGCTGTGGGCGTATGACTCGGCGTGGGCGTATTGCTGGGCGTGAGCGTGGCCGTCGGGGTGGCCGTCTCCGTCGGAAGGCGGGCGCTCAACGTTGCTAAATTCTCATCCAGCCCCTGCGCAGGCGGATAGTTGTACACCCCGCGCCAGAAAGCCAACCACTGCAAATCGCGGATCGCCTCTGAGTCGCGGCCAAGCGCCAGCAAGGCCCGCGCCCGATACTCGTGCCCGACCCACTCCGAACGGGCGGCTAAAGCGCGGTTGAGGTCAGTCAAAGCGTCGGCGTACTGTTCAGACTCGTAGCGCAGCACGCCCCGATACAGATACACCGCAGGCTGATCTGTAGCACCAAGAGCCAAAATCTTCTCGTCGGTCAGCGCAGCACCCGCCGCCTCGAATTGCCCCTTATCCAGTTGGCCGCGTGCCCATGCCAACGTGAGCAATTCGTACTGCAACGCGATCAGGCTGGTGTCGTTGGGGGCCGTCTTGAGGAGGAAGGACGCATCGTCAAGGGCGGCCACATAGTCGCCCATCCCCCGCGACGCCTCCAGATGGAGGCGGGTGAGGTCTGCCGATTCCCGAATCCGGTTGGCGGACTCAAAATCCGCCCGCGCCAACTCATACTGACGGCGCGCCAGCAATAGGCGGCCCCGCGCCTCGAACGCCTGCCGTGCATCCTCAGAAGTGGTATCGACCACAACGGCCTGTGAATAGGCATTCAGCGCTTCAAGCAGATTGCCTTCCCCCTGACGGGCACGGCCCAACTGCACCCATGCCAGCGTTTCGCCGGGGTAGAACAGCAAGAAGCCTTGCGCCCCAACAACGGCCCGCCCGTAGGCCTCCACGCGCAGATCGGGGTCAGGTTCGGCGGCAGCCGCCGCGAGGAGCGCCTCATTACGGACGACGAACGCCTCCCGATTGACCGGATCGATGTAGAGGGCGAGTTCCCCATCGGCCACCGCGTCGGCAGGGTTGCCCGCCGCGAGCTGAGTTCGGGCGCGTTCCACCAGCAGCACGACGTTTTGTGGGTTATCGGCAATAGCATCGTTCAAAAGACGGCGGGCGGCGGCAAAGTTCCGGTTGCGGGTCTGGATTTGGGCGGCGATCACGGCGGCCCGCACAAACTGCGGATCGCCACGTAAGGCTTCGGTAGCGTCCGTTAGGGCAGTGGGGAAATCGCCCCGTGCGAAGGCCAACTCTGCACGGGCGGCGCGGAAGGACGGCGAATCTGGATTGCGGTTGGCGTCGAGCAACGCGGCGGCACGGTTAGGTTGTTTTTCGGCCAAGTGCGCCAAGACCATGTAATAGATGACGCTATAATAATTCTCGTCTTTGATGAGTTCCCCCCCCTTGCGCTCGTCTTCCAAGATGGCCAAGGCGTCGGCATACTTGCCTTCGGTGAACAGCGCGAGGGCTTGTTGCATCGGGCGGGTGCGGACATTCGGATAAAGGGGCGTGGGTTGGCGGTTAAAGACGCTGCCCGGCGGGAAGTTTGGGGTACGGGTAGCGGTGACCGCCGCACGTGGCGTCCGCGACGGCGTGGCGGTCAGGCCCGGTGTTGCGGTGGCCGTTGGGGTTGCCGTCGGGGAGGGTGTTGCCGTATTGAACAAATTGGCGGCATTTCCCCCCGTTAGAGACGTGATTAGGCTGAAGGCCCCGAAACCTAACCCGCCCAAAATCAGGACGGCTATGCCGAGCATGACGGCAATCCGGACGCGGAGGGCTGTCTCGCCCAATTCGCCGATGCGGTTACGGGTCTTCTCAACCCAGTTGAAGGGCAGATCGCCTGCCGGAACCTCTCGGTAGCCCGACAACGTGCGTTCCACACCGGATAAGGCCGCATTCAAACGGCGCTCGTCAATGATGGGGACAGGCGGCATGGGCATTCCAGCTAAGTTCCCAGTGCGCGGCGTCCCCAGCCCCCCCGTCGGGATTTGCGACAGTGGGCTGCCTAGCCCGCCTATGCCGCCAGATGCGGGAGTCGGCGGCGGAGTCGGGGGCTGCTGGCTGGGGGGAGCTTGCGTGCCTAAGCGCCGGAGTCCACTCGTGGTACGGGGCGGCAAGTTCGGATCGGGGTTACCGGGCGTAGGCGGCGTGATCGGCCCGGTGAGGGGCTTAATCCGGCCTGTGGAGGGCGGGGTGGGGGAAGGCAGGCTCCCGGATTGGGAAAGCCGCTTCAACCCGCCAGAACCGGGCGGCGTCTGGCCGAGTTTTTGCATCCCCTTGATGGCATTCGGGTTGTTAGGGTTAATTTCAAGGACTTTGCGTAGGCAAAAAATGCGTTCGTTATCGTCGTTGGCGACGCTACTCATCCACAGCCACGCCATTTCGTTAAGCGGGTCTAGCTTGATGGCGTTGGTGATGAAGCGCCGTGCCTGATCTTTCTCCCCCGCACGGGCGGCGGCTATCCCCTGTTGAAGCAGTTGGTTCGCCTGTTCGTTCGACATGCTCTTGATCCGGGTTGCCTACTGATGAACAGGCGACAATTGTAGATCAGAACGCGAAAATAAACACCAAGTCCCAATTTTTTAATAGGGTCAAGGGAGGGATTGCCCCCGCCATCCGCCTCCCCTTTCCCCTATACACGAGGGGAAAGGGTCAATCCCCACGTGATTCACCCTTTCCCCCAAACTCCCGCCTTGACGGGGGGCGGGCTTAGCAGTACACTACACATACTCTGGAACGTGTCCCCGTAGCTCAGCGGATAGAGCGTTGGCCTCCGGAGCCAGAGGCGAAGGTTCGATTCCTTCCGGGGACGCACGCAAACGAAACGGCGAGGGAACTTCCCTCGCCGTTTTGCTTTCTAAACAGATTGATCGCCTTTCCCCACAATCTGCCGCTGGGATGTGAGAAGGGGCGCTTCTCGCTACATCTTATCCAGCGCGTTGAGATAGGTTTCTAGCGCCGCTTGCAGGTCGCCCAAGCGCATATGGGCATCGCCCAACAGCCGCATGACCTTAGGTTCTTTCGGATACTCGGCAGCCAGTTGCCGCAAATCGCCCCGCACTTCTTCCAAATTCGTCGCATGGTCGATCAATTGTTGGTAGTGCTCCAATGCGGGGGTCAGTTCGCGTTTGGCGACGAGTTGCCGCGCTGTGCCCAACGCTGCACTGAGGGCTATCATCGGGCGTGGGGCAGGCTTAGGCGGCTCTGCAACGGGGGCCGGAGCTGGCTTTGCCACTTCCACCACAACGGGCGGCGTCGGGATAACGGGTTCCGGCGCGGGTGGTGGCGTTGGCTCAGCAACTTTCGCAGGGTCGAGTGTGCCCGTTTGGGCGCGCAACCAATCCGGCATGGGCGGGGCGGCGGGGGCCGTCTCCGCAGGGGTGATGGCCGCCAACCAATCTGGCAACTGGCCCTGACCTAACGCCTCCAACGTCATATCAGAGGCGGGGGCAACCGCAGGCGGCTCACTGGCAAAGCTAGACATCCAATCTGGGATTTCGCCGGGCGTGGCAGGTTCTAGTTCCAATTCCGCGAGGGAGGGGGCCGTGCTCGCCGCCGACGCAAGGTCTAGCGTGGGCGTTTCAGTGACAACCGCATCAGCACGGGCGAGCGCCTCTAAGTACCATTCCGGCACAGAGTCATCCCCCGCCAATTTGCGTTCATATTCGCTATCGAGCGCTTCGGCCCAGTCGTCATCGATCCCTTCGGGCGGGACAAACGACGCCAATTCCGCCGCCGAAATTTCGATCTTGTCGGGGGCGGGCGGCGTAACCACGTTCGGCTCAGGCGTCACAGGGATGCCCAGTTCTTCTTCTAGGAGTGATTCGGCCTCATCAGCAGGCATCAACCAATCCGGTAAAATGTCTGCTGGGGGGATGGGCAACGCAATTTTGGTATCGAGGGGCGGAACAGTGGGCGCGGGGGCAGGTGCATCCGTGATCATCTGCCGCATCCAATCCGGTATCTCGCCCGCAGTAGCGGGGGCGTTGGGGTCGTAGGGTTCCACGTCCTCCAAGCGCCGGACTTCCTCTAATTTGGCTTGCTGCCCCAGCAACCACGCCTGAATTTCGGCGGGATCGTTAGAGAGGCCCCCCTTGTCGACCTCCCGAATGTCTGTCGGAGGGGCAGGGGTAACCGGCGCGGGCGGCGGCGCCGAATCGACGGCGAGGCTGTCCAAGAAGGAAAGTGCGTCTTCGGCGCTCATCCGCGTGCTAATGGGCGGCGGGGCCGGAGGGGGCGCCGCAGGCGTCCCGCCGAATATATCTGCCCCGCTAGATAGGCTGTTCAGCCATGCCATCGGATCGTTCGCGCCCAGATCGGGGGCAGTACTTTCCCCTAAAAAGCCCAGATCGCCCTGCCCTCTAGCCAGCTGATCTAACCATGCGAGGCTATCGGTAAGGTCGGCAGGGGCCGGAGTCGGGGTAGGCGGCGAGGGCGGGGCGGCCTTCTCCAAATTACGGGCGGATTGGCTCACTCCCCCCGCGCTGAAGGGGTCAAAAGGCGTGTAGCCGGGTTCATCGACCTTCGTATCGGGCGGCAAAATCGGGATTTCGATGTTGGCTTGGGTGGTCAATTCGTCGGCCTTTGCCCCTTGCCGCTTGGCGAGGCTCTCCAGCCATGCCATCGGGTCCATGCCGCCTAACGGGTCATCGCTCGCGGCGGCAACGGGGGCCGGAGTCGGGGCAGGGGGCGGCGGCTTGGGCGGTTCCGGCGCTTTGGCGGCGGGCACAGGTGGCGGGGCAGCGGGCTTGGGCTTAGCCGATTCATAGCCGGGCGTATAGCCGGGTTCGTCGATCTTGGTATCCGGCGGCAACACTGGGATGTCAAGATTGGCCGATGTGGTGAGTTCCTCGGGGTTAGCGCCTTGCCGCCGAGCAAGGCTCTCTAGCCACGCCATCGGGTCCATCCCGCCAAACGGATCGTCGGCTGCTGCCGAAGCGGGGGCCGGAGTCGGGGCGGGGGGCGGCGGCTTGGGCGGTTCCGGCGCTTTGGCGGCGGGCGCAGGCGGCGGGGCGGCGGGTTTCGGCTTGGCCGATTCGTAGCCGGGCGTGTAGCCGGGTTCGTCGACTTTGGTATCTGGCGGCAGCACGGGAATCTCAATATTGGCCTGCGTGGTCAATTCATCAGGGTTAGCGCCCTGCCGTCTGGCAAGGCTCTCCAACCACGCCATCGGATCCATCCCGCCGAGGGGGTCGTCATCGTTCGAATTGGTTCCATCGCCATAGGGTGGAGGTGTCATCATTCCCTCTTTTTCCGCCCGGAAGGTGATAAACGGTACACGGTAAAGTTGCTAAAAGTGCAATCCAGCCGCACGGTCTGCGCCTCGCTGATGATATTACTCAGATTGAAGGCCCGTCAACCAACTATCAATGTCAGAAAGGTCGCCCGCCGCCTGCGATGGGGCGGGAGGCGGCGGTGCTTCTTCACGCCGACGTTTCCATGCGGGCGGCTTCTTGAATGTGAACGTCTGCCCCGCATCGGTTGGGGGGGGCGTCGCCGCCTGCTGAGAAGTATTGACCAAATCGGTTTGTTGTGCAACCCCACTTTGCATGTTTGGCGTTTCTGGGCTGGCTGTCCCGAACAGTTCATCGATGTTGAACGTGAAATCGTCGGGGATCGGGGCGGGGGTTGCCGACGTGGGCGGCGGGGCAAGGGTCTCGGTGAGCCATGCTGGGCCGCCAATGCCAGCCGAATCGGCTGTTGCAGGGTCAACTGTCACGGGGTCAGCCGCCCCCAACCACGACAGCGCATCGACGCTTTCTGGTTCCGGGGCGGGGGCGGGCGGGGTCGGGGCCACGCCGAAGGCCGACATCCAATCGGGCATATCGGCAGCGGGCGGTTCGGATAAGATTTCCGTTCCTTGTGGCGTGGCGGGCGCATTCGATAGCCAGTCCAGCACGCCAGCCGCAGCGGGTAGCTGCGTTTCGGACTGAATTTCTTCAAAATTGGGCATTTCGGACGGCTCCCAAGCCAACGCCTCGACATTGAAGGACTCAGCGGGCGGCGTTGGGGCAGGCGGGGGATGGGGGGCCGCCGTCACAGGCGGATTTTCCGTTGCGAAGGGCGCATCAAAAGCGTCTAGCCATTCATCCTCAAGTTGAATATCCGCCTGTGGGGTGGGGACTGGGCTTGGCGGGGCCGCAAACGACGACAGGTCAAGGGCGGGCGGTGTATAGGCTGGCGAGGCTTCAGTGGGAAGTTCTCCTTCTGCAGGGATAGTCGATTGCCCTAAGAAGGCCAACAAATCCGTAGAACTGACTTCCTTCACCGGCGGTGGGGCTGCCTCGCCCAGCGTGGACGTTTTGAGCGCCTCGAATTCGGCCAGATCGTTTTTATCTAAGCCCTCGACGGGGCTGCTTTCGTCTGGTAAGGCGGGTGACAGGCCGAATTGTTGCATCCACGCAACAGGGTCAGCGGTGAGGCTCTCATCGTCAACGGGGGTCAGCGTCTCAGCAGCGGGGGGATGCCCCATTTGCCCGAATTGCATCTCAGCGAGGGCATCGTCAAGGGTGGCCAACTGGTCTTCGGAGAGTCTCTCTTCCGCCGTCGGCACGCCAGAGGCGGCAGGCCGTTGTGGAACGGCATCTCCATACGTCAGCCAATCTAGCCCACCGGAGTCCGGCTGCGGGGCGGGTGTGTTGGTCATCCCCGCTGTGAGCCACTCCAACCCCGTCAGCAAGTCGTCAGATTGGGCGGCTGGGTCGGCCTGCGGGGGTTGGGCAGGTCGGAGCCAGTCTAAGCCGCCTGTGTTGGCAGATTCGGCAGGCGGTGCGGCGGGCGTCGACATCGAATCGGTGCTGAGCCAGTCGAGGCCGAGCAGCGAGTCTTGCGCCGCAGGTTCAGCAGACGCAGGCGGTTCGGCGGGGGCCTGCCAATCCATCCCCGCGAACAAGTCCCCGAAGGCATCTACCGCTCCCGCCGCCCCCGCCGACGTGGGCGATGTCTGTGATGTCGGCGAAGCAGGCGGGGCCTTGCGCCAGTCCAATTCGGCGGTCAGGCCGGACGGAATCTCGCTCGCAGGGGGGGCAGAGGGCGACGCTGGCGGTGCGGCGGGCGTCTCGCTAAGCCAATCCAACGCCGCGATGGGAGCCGGGGCGGGCGGCGCGGCTGTAGGCGGCGGAGTCGATGCAGCGGAGGCTTCATTGAAGAAGAAGTCGAACTCATCCCCCCCCGATCCCTGTGTTGAGGGGGCTGGGGCGGCGGCCTTTTCCTCCGGCGGCGTCAGCGGCCCGGTCATCAGCCACGACATAGCGTCTAGCGGGGCTTCGGCAGCGGGTGTAGGTTGCGCAGCAGTGCTGAGTCCGCCTGCATCGTCTAACCAATCGGGAAGTCCAGCGGCGGGCGGCAGCGCGGAGAGGTTGCCCGTATCCCCCAACCAATCGGGCAGATCATCCACGACGGCGGCGGGTTTAGCGGCAGGCGCAACATCGGCGAACCAGTCGGGGGCGTCTGCAGCGGGGGCAGCGGGCTGGTCATCAAAATCAGACATCCAATCGGGGATGGGCGCGCCATAAGCGCCTGCGTCGGACGTATCGCCGCCGAAGTCGTCATCGAGCCAGTTAGCGGGCAAAGCCGCCCCCCCCGACGGGGCGAGCGTCTCGGCAGGTTCGTTCATCCACGCCGCGAGGGCGTCGGTTGGGGGTTGCCCGCCTAACCCAACGCTGTCCGGCGCATCGAAGACATCGCTTCCAAGGCTAGAGACCCAGTCCGGATCGCCCATCGACATGGCGGCGGCACGGGGATCCCAACGGAGCCGATCCACCATGAAAATATCGGTAGGGGGGGGTAGGCCATCGGGGTGCAAAATTTGCCACGCAAGGAAGGGGTCAAGCGCCCCGACACGCTCTGCGAAGGGCTGCGCGTCGGAGGGACGATTTGCCGCAAGCCAGAGGTTCGCCAAAATCCGGTTGGCCTCTATCCCGTCGGGGAGCCGGGTCAGGACGCGGGCAGCGACTTCGCCGGCCTCCACCGCCTGATCGTTTTCCCACAAGGTCACGGCGTATAACGAGAGCAAATCAACGCGGTCGGGTTGGGCGGCAAGCGCCGATTGAAGTTCAGCGGCGGCTTCGTTGTACAGTTTGCCCTTAAAGTACAGCCGAGCAAGGGCAGGTTGGGTTATTTGGAGGCGTTCGGGGGCGTGGCCGTCGCGCTTTTCATACAACTTGCGGAGTTCCTCTTGGAGCGAGGGGTTATCCGGCTGCACCTCGAAGGCGCGCTCAAGGTGGTAAATGGCCTTGCCGACATCGCCCGTCTCTTCGTAGATTCCGCATAGGCTCAGGTGTGCGGTGAAATCATCTGGCACGGCGCTCAAGATGCGGGTGAAGACATCGGCAGCGTCGATCATCTGATGCCGTTCGATCAGGGCGCGGCCAAGAATGTGGTACGTTTCAAGGTTTTTGGGGTACTGCTTGAGGATATGTTGACAGTGCCCGATCACTTCCTGAAACGACTCACGATTCATGAGCGACTGTAGGTCGTTCAAATAGGCGCGTAGGGGAACTTTCGCCATCGATCACCGCCGTTCATCCCAGAGAATGAATAGCATTATGCAACGGGTACACCGTTTTGGCAAGCAGTTCGAATGAACCACGGATAGCCTTTAGCCCGATGTAGACGGGGGAAAACCTGTGCCGTTTGAGGATCGAAACAAACCGACAAAAAACCCTCAGCAGCATGGCTGAGGGTTAGGTGGCAGGGGTTAGCCCCGTAACAGCGTGTTGACGACCCGCGTTAGGTGGTTGAGCGTATCCGCCCGCCGTTGCAAGACGATGACGCGGTTAGGCAGTTCTTCCGGACGCAAGAGGGGCACGCGGCTGGCGTCAGCAAGGATCAGCAATGGGGTGGTTGCCATCCAACCGAAGCGGTCTGTATGTTGGCGGCGCAGCCATTCCAGCCCATCAACGCCCGAATCGGGGTCGTCATAGACGATGAACAGGGCCGGGCGCTGCTGGTGTGCCGTGGCGATCAGTTCTTCGTAGGTCGTCCCGTTGAAGACCTCGTACCCCTGCGACATGAGCCGGTCATGGTAGGGGTCTAGGGTAAACGGCACATTGAACAGCTTCAAAATACGCGGTTTTTCTTTATCTGGTGCGTCCTGCCTCAGCGGTACGGCGCTCATTCAGGTCAGCCCTCCCACACGTTACGCTTTGTGCCGCTGGGGGGCGGTTCTCCGCCCGCTTAACCTGCGGCTTTGGTCAGTGCTTCTTCTACCGACGAATACAATTGCTCACCGATCTGATATAACACCAATCGCCCCGGAAAGCGTCTCACCACTTCGGGGGCATCTTCGGCTTCAAAGACCCTCGCTACTATTATATCACTGTCTAAGTACGGATCGGTCACCGCGAGGGTTGCGCCATAATCCCGCCAGTTGTCTTCCACGCCTTTGACCGGACTGCGCAACACGACGATCAGCACGGGGGCATTGCGGCGGCCTAGCGCCAGTCGCATCAAATCGACCTTCTCCAGCTGCGCCCGGCTGACCTTGTTAAACCCATACAAGCCCGTCTTCCAATTGGGCGGGAGAGGTTCGCGCAGGCGGGCAGGGGTATAGACTCCAACGCTGAGCACAACGGCGATTCCCAACGCGGCCAGCCCGATCCCGCGGGGGCGCACCGCCCGAATCACGGCCACGATCCCGTAGGCAGCCACCAAACATACCCCGAAAGTTGCCTCGTAGTAGTAGCGGGTACTATAGACAGCCCCCCCATGTACCACCGAGCCAATCCAGTAAGTGATGCCCGCCGCTACAACGCCCACCAGCAACCCGAAGAACAACCAGATCGCGCCGCGCCGCCAACCAACCAGCAACCCGATCACGACGGGCAGCCAGCTAATGCCCACGCCCGCCCCGTAAGTGAGGTTCTCTTTGAGGAACTTGCCCGCCTCGTTGGTCAGGGTGAAGCCGTACAGGTCACGAAACCACATTGTGAGGTCGGCTTGCATGTTGCGGAGGCCCCAATACAGCGAATGCCCGCCCCGATTTAGCCCGTAGCCCGGCCCGAATCCCACGCGGTCGTATTCCCACAGCAGGGTATAGGTGTTCGCTCGCCAATCGCCCACCCAAATTTGGTTGAATAACGGCCAAATGGCAGCGACAGGGGCGCTACAGACGGCCATGACCGCCAGTGTGATGAACAGTTGGCGGGGGAAGCGCCGATCCCGCCTCCATGACTGCCCTAGCGCGATCAGGGCATGGAGGGCGACGGGCGCGCCAATCGCGGCGGCAGTTAACGGGCGGGTGATGATCACCGCACCGATGGCTACCCCGCCCAAAGCGGCCCACCGCCACCGTCCGGCCCCCTGTTTCAGTGCCCGCCAGTAGCTATAGGTGAACACCAACGCACAAAACATGGCCCACGTATGGCTCATCAAGGTGGCGTTCAGGATCAGGGCCATCGGGCTGATGGTGAGCAACAAGGCCGCCACCAAGCCAACCCACTCATCGAAGACCTCCCGCCCCAAACGATAGACCAGCCCAACGCTCAACATGCCCAAAAAGGCATTCACGACCCATGGTTGGCCCATCCATACGCCGGGCGTCAGGGCGAGGGGCCAGCCCGGAATGTACTTTCCGAAGCGGCGGTACGTGCCGTCTGGCGTGGTTTCCGGCTGCAAGACGAACGGCTGCCAAAAGACCTTCACCGGTTCCTCCCGCGGGACCCACGCCTGCAACCGCGCAAAGATGCGGGCTTGGTAGAGGTAGGCGAACTCATCTTCGAGGCGGGGGAGGCGCTCCAGCACATCGCGGCTGATGTGGGCGGCGGCAAAGAGCGCGGCGAACATCAGGCATATGGCCAGCAACGCGGAGAGGCGCAAGGATCGGCGAGTCATGGATGGGTTTCCAGCACGGTTGGCGATACTGAATGATTGAATGGGCCAATTGTAGCGCGGATCGGGCTATTCCTCCAACCTCCGCACGGAACCTCTCTCCCCCCGCCCCCCTCTCCCACGCAAGCGGGGAGAGGGGGGGCAAGATTGGAACCTCACCCCCCAGCAAGCGGGTAACCTCACCCCCTAGCCCCCTCTCCCACGTGAAAGAGGGAATTGGAACCTCACCTGCTACCACAAATGGGGCGGGAATTTCCCTCTTACGCCCCTTTCCCCCCGCTTGCGTGGGGGAAAGGGAGTGGGGGATAGAGGGGCAATTTTCTTTCACCACTTCCGGCCCCCGCCCTTAACCTCCCCCGCCGCCCAGAGACGGGCTATAATCCCCGCCATGCGCATCCTACTGACCCACCCTATTCCCTTGCGTTATCAACGACTTGGCGCGTTGGAGTATGACGAGATCGAAAGCGTTCGCATCCTGCGCCGACTCGGCCATACCGTCCACCTGCTGACGGGCGTTAGCCGCTACCACCAACCTGCTGAAGCGCACGCCTTCTATGGCGAACATTGCCCCGCCATCCCGCTGACCGTCGCGGCGGCCTTCCCACGCGGAGGGCTGGCCCAGCGGCTGATCCGGCCCGCATTATGGGACGGCGCGGCATGGGATCATGCCATTCCGCCGTTTCGGGCGGCCTTCCGGCAGGCCGTCGAAGCCTTCCGGCCCGATCTGGTCTGGGCACATAGTAGCTTTCTGTGGCCGGTAGCCGAGTGGGCCAAGCAACGCGGACTCCGCACAGTGGTGCGTTCGATCAACTTTGAACCCGTCCATTACTTGCAGGAATCGGGTCGGAGTGCGGTCAACCTGATCCGGTATTGGGCGAAGGTGCGCGGAGAGGCCAACGCCGTGCGCTACGCCGATGCGTTTGCCGCCATTTCTCCGGCAGAAGTCCCGTATTATGTGCGGCTGAACCCGCGTAAGAACATTCATCTGTTGCCCTTGCTCAGCCTGACGTTGCTGTTGCGTGCGCCCCGCCCTGTGCGGGAGGTCACGCCGCTACACGCCTTCTTCATGGGGGCCAGCTATAACATTCCGCATAACCGGGCGGCCCTCGCCTTCTTGGTAGAACAGGTTTGGCCGCGTTTGCGGGCCGCTTCACCGGGCGCATATGTCCTACACATTTTGGGCAGCAAGGCCCCGCCCGAACTCGCGGCGCAAGCCGCCCCCGACCTGATCTTTGAGGGCTATGTGCCGGATTTAGAAACGACCCTCGCTGGGATGGACGTGGCGATTGTGCCTTCACTATGGGGCATGGGGATGCAGCAAAAGGTCTTTGAGCCGCTGTGCCGCGCCTTCCCAATGGTGACGCATCGGCGGGCGTTGGCGGGCTACCCCCTCACCGATGGCGAGGCAGCCCTGATCGCCGACGACGCCGACTCGTTCGTTCAAGCCTTGATGCGTTTGCGGGCGGCGGAGCTACGTGCCCAGTTGAGTGCGGGGGCTGCGGCGTGGTCAGCGGGCCTGTTTAGCAACCTTGATCAGGCGGTACAGGCCCTGCTCGAGGCGGCGGGGAAGGGATAGCGGGGCTACTCGCCAATCCCGACTCGGCGCATGGCGGAGACGAGCGTTTGGGCGCGGGCTTCCCACGTGTTTTCCTGCGCGATGCGGCCCGCCGCCGCCCCCAACCGATGCCGTAGCTCCAGATTGGTGATGAGCGTGTTCAGGGCGGCGGCTAACCCGTCGATGTCTTCTTTGGGGAACAGCAAGCTATCCTGTTCATGCGTGGCTAACTCGGTGATGGTGGGCTGATCCGGCGCGACGACGGGCTTGCCGAGCGCCATGTACTCGTAGACCTTCATCGGGTTGCCGTAGTCGTTGGTGGCGGGCATGACAGCAATATCCCCCGCCGCGATCAGTGCCCCGATCTGGTCATAGGGCATGGCCCCCGTCCACGTGATGCGATCCATCAGCCCTAGAGACTCGGCCAATTTGTGCGATTCTGCACTGGTGATACCCTGCCCAACCAACAACAGATGGGCATCATTCGGCTTGGGCAGTTTGGCGAAGGCCCGCAGCAGCAAATCGACGCGGTGGTACGGCTGGAACGACCCCACGAACACGATCACGACCTTCTCTGGCCCGATGTTGTAC
>Ga0272446_1001901_pt1 | contig 29579 bp, 21 predicted proteins | sample YNPCB0061_FD_194587 | JGI IMG/M metagenome (GOLD analysis project Ga0272446, IMG submission 194587) | Hot spring microbial mat communities from Yellowstone National Park, WY, United States - YNP-CB-006-1 | ecosystem: Environmental > Aquatic > Thermal springs > Hot (42-90C) > Sediment | place...
GGACATGAGTCTGGCTCCTTCTGCGATAATTGGTGGTACATCTATCATAGAAGGTTCCAGGCTCACTGTCATGTCCGACCAGGGCCAAGGCCGCAAGCGCTCATCCGTTCTGTCCGCCCCTAAACCACCCAACCTCCCCCCGCCGAGGGGAGGAGTCGAACTCCCTCCCCCGGCGGGGGAGGGCCGGGGTCGGGGTGACGGGCGTATGTGAAAGGTATTGCATTTAGAGCCTATCCGAAAACCCATGGGCCTGCGGTCATTGCGAGGAGCGCCAGCGACCGCCTGCAGCGAGCGCAGCGTGGCTGACGCAATCGACCGGCGCGCGAGGAGATTGCTTCGCTTCGCTCGCAATGACACCAGAATGTCGTTGCGCGACCTTCCATTGACACCTCAGGCGCTGAAGGCTACAATGCTGGCCGTTTCTGATCGTTCTGCGGCACGGCGCGCCTGCCGCCTGTGATAGATGTGGAGGAAGCGTACACGTGTCTCTTGCGCCACGCTATGACCGGATTGTGTCACTCGTGCTGCTGGTGTTGCTCGGGCTGGCGGTGGTCGTCTTGATTGACATCAACCCGAACATCCTGCGGGCGCGCTTCGGCGGTGATGTGCCCAGCATCTCCGTCTCCTGGGTGTTGATCGCTTCGCTGGTGGTGATTACCAGTACGGGCGCCGATGTGTTCATCCGGTCGCATCCGCAGATGCAGACGCGCGCGTTACCGGCGATCAGGCTTGGCCCGCTACATCTCGAACTGGCGCCGGCGTACTGGATCATTCCCTCGTTCGCAATCATTGCGTCATTCGCGTTCTTCCGTCTGTTTAGCGCCAGCCTGGCGACTCTGGCATTCGCCATTGCGTTGCTTGCCGCGGGCGGATTCCTGTTCGGGGCGCTGGTCGCCCAGCACTATTCGCTCGACCGGCGCACCAGCGTTCGCCAGCGAGCGCGGCTGGCACTGCAGGCGATGGCGTTGTTGCTGGCATTCGGAGTCTTCAGTGCCATCTACTATGCCCGGCTGCGCACGCTGTACTCTGCGGCGCTGATCGGCGCCAGCGCTGCGCTCCTGGCCTATGCGCTGCTACATATGACGCCAGCGCGCGGTGTGCCCCTGCTGGCGCTCCTGATCGGTCTGACCCTGGCAGAAGCGACCTGGGCGCTCAACTACTGGGCCGCGCCGTTTCTCATCGGTGGGGCCCTGCTGCTGGCGCTGTTCTATGTCGTGACGGGGTTGTTGCAGAACCATCTCGATGGCACGCTGACGCGCCGCGTCCTCTGGGAGTATAGCCTGCTTGGCAGCGCCATGTTGCTGGTCATTGTGTATGTGACGTTTCGCTGATGGAATCGTCTGTTCAGTTGAGCATCGGCCGGATCGCGGCGACGGTTATCGCGGCTGGTTTTGAGGTGCTCTTCCCGCTTGTGATCGCCTGGTTCGCCTGGCGTCACCTGCGCGTGGCATGGCGCTATTTCGCGTATGGGGCCGTTATCTTTCTGATCTTCCAGCTTATCAGCCGCGTCCCGCTGGTCATGGCGCTACAGGGAATGCTTGCCACACAGCTGCAGGCGTCGCGCGTGTGGCTGCTCGGCTGGATTGCAGGCCTGTCGCTGAGTGCTGGCCTGGCGGAAGAGATCGGGCGCTACCTGGGGTATCGCTGGCTGTTTCGCGAGGAAAAGACATGGGCGCGGGCGGTTATGTATGGTCTGGGGCATGGCGGGCTGGAGTCGATGGTGCTGGTTGCCGGCCTGACGCTGATGGGGTTGATCAACCTGATCGCGCTCAGTACGATGGATATCAGCACGCTACCGTTGACCGCTGAGCAGCAGGAGCAGATCCGCCAGCAACTTGCCGCAGTGGCTGCACAACCCGACTGGTTGCCACTGGTTGGTGCATGGGAGCGGCTCTGGACGCTGCCGGTGCATGTGGCGCTGTCGGTGATCGTGCTCCAGGTGTTCCGGCGCGGTCAGGCGTGGTGGCTCTGGCTGGCGGTGGCAGCCCATACACTGGTCAACCTGGTGGCGGTCGGCATGGCGCCTGTGTTCGGATTGCAAGGCATGGATGCCATCTGGGCGCCGGAGATTGTCGTCACCATCGCAGGCATGGCCGGCATGTGGGTTATCTGGCGGTTACGCGACGCGCCGGCGCCCGCGTATGATAAAGCGCATGGCGTATAACGGCGAAGCACCCACGCAACGCGGATGCTTCGCCCCCCGGCACAATGGCGGTTATGCGCGGGCACGCTGGAGCGCTTCGGCCAGCGCCCGGCGCGTATACACTTTCACCATCGCCTGGCGATATTCGGCCGAGGCGTGGATATCACCCAGGTAGTCAATTCCATCGCCGGCGGCAGCGGCAGCGGCTGCCACGTCAGCATCGTCCCCCGCCGTACCGGCCAGGGCCGCTTCGGCTGCTGGCTGGCGCACGGCCACCGCACCGGCGCCGGTCACCGCGATACGGCACGCCGCAACCGCCCCACCGTCCAGCCTGACATATGCCGCGACACCAACGATTGCATAGCGCGACGCCGGATGGCGCAGCTTGGCATATGCGGCGCCTTCGCCCTGGCCCAGCACCGGGAACGTAACCGAGGTTATCACTTCCGTCGGCTCCACGGCGCTGGTCAGCATCGCGACGAACATATCGTCGGCGGCGATGCTCCGTGCGCCCATCGGGCCGGTGACGTTGATTGTCGCGCCGAGTGCCAGCGCAACGGCCGGCAGGTCAGCAGCCGGATCGGCATGTGCCAGTGAACCGCCGATGGTACCGCGGTTGCGCACCTGGATGTCGCCGATCTGGCCAGCACACTCGGCGAGCACGAGGCATGTCGAGCGCACGGCGTCGCTCGTAGCAATCTCATGATAGGTGGTGGCGGCGCCGATGATCAGGTTGCCGTTGACGGTGATGCCTTGCAGTTCGGTAACCCGGCTGATGTCGATCAGCACCGCGGGCTGTGCAAGGCGCAACTTGAGCGCAGGAAGCAGCGAGTGGCCGCCAGCGAGCAATTTGGCGTCATCACCATGCTGCTGGAGCAACCCGATCGCTTCGTTGACCGTCTTTGGCGAATAGTACTGGAAAGGAGCCGGGATCATTGTGGCACTCCTCTATATGACGCGAGTCGTGTGGTCGCCCGTATAACCGATCATGCTCCGCCGTTGCCGGCACCTGCATCTGCCTGGCGCCGCACGGCGACAGCGCTGTGATTCCTTCCGGTGCGGAGAACCAGGGGTCGGGGCGCAGCGCCAGCCTGGAGATGAGCGCATTACACGGTCACTTGCTCGCCGCGCATTTTTGCCGCAGCGTACTGCACCGCGCGCACAATGTTATGATAGCCGGTGCAGCGGCAGAGGTTCCCCTCGAGCCCGTGGCGTACCTCATCATCGGTCGGGGCCGGATTATGCTGCAACAGATCGTAGGCCGCCATGATCATGCCGGGGGTACAATAGCCGCACTGCAGGCCGTGGCATTCCCAGAAGCCCTCCTGTAACGGGTGCAACTGCCCATCGCGCGCCAGGCCTTCGATCGTCGTCACCTCGGCGCCATCGGCCTGCACCGCCAGCATTGTGCACGACTTGACACTCGCGCCGTTGACCATCACCACACATGCGCCGCACTGGCTGGTATCACAGCCAATATGCGTGCCAGTCAGGTTCAGTTGTTCACGCAGGTAGTGGACGAGCAGCGTGCGTGGCTCGACATCGCTGGTATGAGACTTGCCGTTGACCGTTACCGTAATCGTCGCCACTGTATATACCTCCTCATCGAGCAGTAATGGAGCCTCAGGATTGCCGACCATGCGACCGGCCAAGGATGTAGCCTATCAGGAAGGCGACCACGATCCAGGGCGCCCATGGGCGTTCGGCGATGAAATCGTTGATAATGCCAAAGACGACCGACTCAGGCCGCAACTGTTCTTCGGGCGGCACGACTACGGTACGCCGTTCGGTAGGGGGAACGGCAGGCGCTGCCGGCGCAGGGGGGGCTACAGGCGCTTCGAGACCGTTTGGCCCTGGAAGCGGGGCCACCGCCGCTGGCGCCTCAGGTTGCGCTGGCGCCATGACAGCCGCGGGCATCGCAGTGCGAACCGCGATCTGTTCCACAAGCGCTTTAAGCGACTGGTTGATCAACTGGCGCGATGCGCCTTCGATCAGACGCTGCCCGACGCTGGCCAGCACACCGCCAACCTGCGCCTCGCCGGCATACATCAACAGCGTCTGATTCTCCTGTTCGATGAGATCCACGGCACCGGCACCGTCAACAATGCCATTGGCGCTTCTGCCGTGGGCAATAAGTTTGTAGTGTGCCGGCGGCTCGATATCCTCAAGCCTGATGCGTCCATTATACGTGCCCCGGATTGCCTGGATGCCGATTTTGACCGTGCCTTCGTACTCGTGATCGCCAGTCTGCTCAAGACGTTCGCAGCCTGGAACGATCCGCGCCAGCACCTCGATATCGTTAATTGCGGCCCAGACAACGTCGCGCGGCGCATCGATCGTATAGCTGCCGGAGATCTTCACAGAATGGGTCCTTTCATTGCAGCCGGACGAACCCACACTACGGGCGGAGCGACCACGCTGCCGCATCCACCGGCACAGCAACCCGCGCGCCAGGCCCGCCAGGGAGCTACCCACGCCAGTTGCAGGATAACTCGTGACCGCGCCGCAGTGATTGCATACATTGTGCTACTGCAGGATACAACGGCCAACGCCGCGTAACTCGTCGTAGTGAAGAACTACTGTCGCGCATGACAAAACTCCACCGGCGCTGGCGGAGGACAGCGACTGGTCGCGTACTCGGGCGTATCGTTCTCATGCGCTCGGGGTTAATGGTACCGAGAGGCAGGATGTTTGTCAAGCAAATGGTCGGTCCGGTGTATGCGGAACCGTTACGGTCACGGCAGTAACTGGTGTCAGGGTGTTGCGGCGCGCGAACGGGTCGAGGCTCCTATCCGCGACGATCCGGCTCACTGCTCCACAGTGCATTCCATAGATCCTGCATCGTCGTCTGCACCGTAGCGATCGTCTGCCGGATGGGGTCCGGCGAAAGGCGCGCATCAAGGCGTGTGCGCGCATCTTCGATCACATCGGTCAGGAGTGCGTGCGCATGGCGCCCGTAGAGCATCGTCAGTTCATCGGCGTATCGTTCGAGCATCAACTCGCGATCATTGGTCGGCTGTGGCTCGGCGAGAAATCGTTCGAGCAGCTGGCGCGCTTCGGCGCGGAAATCATCGGTTCCCATGCGGGTTGCTCCCTCGTCGTATATGCCGATACGACGGCAAACGCCGGTAACGAGTTGCATGCTAAAGCTACGGTGACCGGTTGAAGATTGAATGGCACAGGGATATCATTTCAAGCGGCGCCACAGTGGAAAAGTCCGTCCTGTCGGGCTGCGTATGGCCTGTAACCTTCAGCGTTCCCGCGCCAGTACCTGCGTCTTGTAACGGCAATGGTCACAATAACTCACGCGGTAGCCGGCCAGGGTCGCATGCTGGAGCGAACGCCCGCAGTTCGGGCATGATTCGGCGGATGGCGCGAGTGAGGCGCTGCGCGGCGACGCAACCGCAGCGGTGGGCGGCGCAACCGCAGGTGCCGGCCGGCGCGCAACCGGTGCGGGCGCTGCCTGTGCGGCGGCGCCATACCCAAACGTCTTGCTGATATGCTCGACCAGCAGCGCATAGTCAATCGCACCACGTGAGCGCGGATCGTACTCGTAAATCGTCTTACCGTGCGCTGGCGCCTCAGAGAGCCGGACGTTCACCCGCACCGGCGGTGCAACCAGCGCGCCGTAACGCGAGCGCAGGCTGGACAGCAACTCTCCTGACTGGCGCACGCGCGGATCGTACATCGTCGGCACGATCATCCGGATGCTTCCGCTACCGCCTTTAACGCGCCCGACCTGAGTAAACAACAGATCGAGACTCTTCACCGAGAAGTGTTCGATCGTGGTTGGCGCAATCACATCCTGCGCACACACCAGCGCATTCACATTCAACGGCGTCAACGAACCGGCAGAGTCAATCAGCACAAAATCGTACGCGCCGAGCGCCGGCTGCAACGCCTGCGCCAGCACCCGGCTCCAGTCGGGGCGGCGGGCGATCACCGGTTGCGCGCCAAGCAATGTCGCATCAGCCGCCAGCAGATGGAGACCGGGCCGGGCCTCCAGAACGCAACGATCGACCGCAGCGCCATCCACCAGCACATCGTACAACGTCCGTCGCGGCTGCACCCCCAGCGCCATCGCCAGGTTTCCCTGGGCGTCCGTATCGACCAGCAGCACCCGCGCGCCTTTCAACGCCAGGCCCGCGCCGACGTTCACAACCGTCGTCGTCTTCCCAATGCCGCCCTTCAGATTAGCGACCGCAATAACTCGCGCCACCTGTCTACTCCCCGGACGCATCTGTGGCTGTATTGCCGCAGTGTAGCACATCCACACCGGCGACACAAACAGTTAGAAAACTGTCATAGCTGCTGTGCATCTGTTTAGAGTCAATTCATTGCAGCGTGCTACAGTGGTGCCGTTCCGTGAGATGACGGCGCTGACTTCATGGCGCGGCGCCACCGTTGCATGTAATGCCGTCGCTGGCGGTATGGCCCGGTGTGCGGCAAGGAGATGTTCTGGTGCTTATCGCTCGTTCTCCGGTGCGGATCAGCTTTGGTGGCGGCGGAACGGATCTGGCCGCGTACTACAGCCGTTTCGGCGGCATGGTGGTCAGCGCATCGATAAATAAGTACATTTACGGCATTGTGACGAAGAACTTCGACACGACCTTCCAGGTTATCTCTGCCGATTACCGCAGCAGCATCCTGAAGGTGCCGGTTGATGGCCGGGCCTACACCGGCAGCCTGGAGATGCGGCTTGGCCAGGTGATTTACGAGCATTTCAACCTGCGCATGCCGATCAACGTGTTCATCGCTTCGGAAGTGCCGCCCGGTACGGGCCTCGGTTCATCCAGTTCGGTGTCGGTGACGCTGTGCAATATCTGTAGCACGCTGGTGGGCGAAAACCTGAACAAGCGCCAGCTGGCCGAGACGGCATATGAGATCGAAACCAGGCGCCTCGAAGCGCCGATCGGCAAGCAGGATCAGTATGCAGCAGCGTTTGGCGGTCTTAACTGCTTCGAGTTCACCACGGAGGGTGTCCGGGTGACACCGTTGAAAATGAGCACCGGTGGCATCCGCACCCTTGAGCGGCGGCTGATGCTGTTCTACACCGGCGCCACGCGCCAGGCGCGCGAGATCCTGAGCGAACAGCGCGAACGTAGCGAGCAGCGCGCCGGAAAGACGGTCGAGGCGTTACATCGGATCAAAGAACTTGGCTGGCAGATCAAGGCTGCCCTCGAAGAGGAGCGCTTCGATGATTTCGGCGGGCTGCTCCACGAAAGCTGGCAGCATAAGAAACAACTCGCCAGTGGTGTAACCAACAGCGCCATTGATGAAGCCTATGCCGCGGCAATGCACGCGGGCGCGGGCGGTGGCAAGATCACCGGAGCCGGTGGCGGCGGCTTCCTGATGATCTATTGCCGCGAAGAACAGCAAGATGCGGTTCACGATGCGCTCGAACGGCTCGGCCTGCTCCAGGTGCGCTGCGCCTTCGAATTCGAAGGTGCCCGCATCCTTCTCCATACCAATTTGCTCAATTCGCCCTACAACTGGAGTGAGTGAGGCGCTTCGGCGCAGGGAACGCACGAATGCCCGATCACTGGTCGCCGGTCCAACGGGATGAGAGAGGTGAGAACGATGGGAGCAATATTCCTGGATCGTGACGGCGTGATCAATGAGAATCGCACCGACCATGTCAAGTCCTGGGAGGAATTCGTCTTCCTCCCCGGCGCGCTGACAGCCCTTCGCTGGCTCAACCTTGCCGGGTTTCGCGTTTTCATCGTCACCAACCAGGCCGTGATCGGGCGTAACATCGTCTCGGTTCAGACGGTCGAGGAAATCCATGGTCGCATGCTGGTGCAGATCGCTCGTCAAGGTGGCCAGATTCACGATATCCGCTATTGCCCGCACGCCAGTGATGCCAACTGCGACTGCCGCAAGCCACGCCCCGGTATGCTGCGCGACCTTGCGCAACGCTGGGGGGTGAACCTGTCCCGTTCCTATATGATCGGCGACGCCTGGACCGACATCGCCGCCGGGCGCGCCGCCGGAACACATAGTATACTGGTGCGCACCGGGCGCGGAGCTCAACACGCCACCCTTCCTGAAACACAGCAGCACCCGCCCGACTATGTGGCCAACGACCTGATGGGCGCCGTTGCATGGCTGCTGCACCAGGAACAGCGCACCCTGGTCCAGCCGGAAGATGCCCAGCCGCTGCTGGTGCGGCAGGTCGGCCTGGCACCATCATACTCGGTTGGCATGTGACCTTCGGGTACGCGCCGTAGTAGACGCCGCCCCGGCGGCAGTGGCAGGAGATCAGACACCATGATTACATGGGACGAAACAGTCCGTTTGTCGCGCATCGTGTTCCGCTGGTGGTGGGTCATTCTTCTGGCCGTTGCGCTCTCAGGCGGCACCGCTACGCTCATCAGCCTTGTGGGGACGCGCTACTACGTCGCTCGCGCCACACTCATGATCGGGAACACTATCGAGAGCCAGCGCCCCGAGCCGACGCAACTTCAGGTTGGCTCGGCGCTTGGCCGCTTCTACCGCGAACTTGCCAGGCGCGAACGTATCCTTCGTCCTGTGCAGGAACAACTGAATCTGCCGTTCTCATGGGAAGTCATCGCCGAGCGGATGCTCGCCACGGTCGCGGTCGAGAACGCTAACCTGCTCGAAATCTATATTACTGATTCCAATCCGGTACGGGCAGCGGCAATCGCCAACGCGATCAGTGATCAACTGATCGCTTATAGCCCGACATCACCGGATAAGATCGCAGCCGAGCAGATGACCATCGAACAGCAGTTGCGCGAAAGTGAGACGCGCCTGAACAACCTGCGCGCCCGGATCGAGGAAACAACGCTGCGCCGACAGCAAGTTGTGTCTGCCAGCGACCTGGCGGAGATCAATACGACGCTGACTCAGCTCGAACTCAGCGTCGCCGCTGAGCAGTCGATGTATAGCAATCTGCTGGCGTACAAGAATAGCAGCGTCGTCAATGTGCTGTTGCCGTTCGAACGCGCAGAACCGCCCGTACAACCGCTTCCTTCCAACCGCGTGCTGATAGCGCTCTTCGCCGGCCTTGGCGGTTTGCTTCTGGCGCTCGGGGCCGTCTTCCTGCTTGACCGGATTGATGGGCGTCTGTATGCCCCGCGCGATCTGCGCGATCGTCTCGGTCTGAATGTTCTTGGTGCAGTGTCTGGCGGATCACCGATCCATATGAGCGGTGACGAGGCTGCACATGCGCGAATCAATGCCATCCGCACGATCCAGACAAATGTGATGCTCGCGGCTGGTGATACTGATGTACACACGCTCCTGATCACCAGCCCGGGTGTCAATGAACGCCGAACCGCCGTTGCGGTCGATCTGGCCGATCTCTATGCGCGTTCTGGCCATCGCGTGCTCCTGGTTGACGCCGATCCGGCTGATGCGGCACTGACCCGGCTCCTCAACAGGGAACCTGCGGCGGAACGGCCCTGGACGCGCCTGACTGCCACTGCTGCCGCCGAATTGCAGCGCATTATTCAGCCGACGCCGATCCCTGGCGTGACACTGCTTCCCGTCGTGCCAACAGTCGCCGGGCAACCGGCGATGCTCGGTTCGCGTCGCTGGCAGGAAATCGTCGCCCTCCTTTCCGGCGCCGCAGACATTGTCATTTTCGATGGCCCCGCAACCCTTGGCGGGCCGGATGCAGCGCTCCTGGCGCCGCATGTCGACGCGGTCATCCTGCTGGCCGATCCGGCAGTGGACAGCCGAACCCAGATCGATGAAAGCAAGGCGCTGCTCACCCAGCAACCCGAGACGCGATTGCTTGGCGGGATCATGGTGCTGGAGGCGACATCCGCCACGACAGGCACATCGTCTGCTGCCGAAGCACCGCACCGGTACGCCCCTCCTGCAACGGCTGGCGACTCTGATGCTGCTGATGCCGTCGTGTCTCCGGCGACAACCGGCTCAACGCGCAATGGTTCGATGCGGCGGCGCCGTTCCCAGGAGATGCATGATACCGGCGCAGCGGTTACCGGCTCGGAAGGTTCTGTTACAGGGTAATAGCCAATGGCGTCCCAGCTCAACCTTTACATTTCACGCCAGGCGTCATCGGTCGGGCGGTATCTATGGGAGCAACTGGTCCAGTGGGCCTGTGGCTGGATGCCAGGGATCGCCGGTATCGGTTTGCGCGCATTTGCGTATCGTCTGATCATGCATATGGACGGCATTGCCGCGATCGAGGACGGGGTGCGGATTCGGTTCGCCGACAACGTTGCTCTCGGTCGCGGCGCGTATCTTGACCACGGCGTCTATCTCCATGCCTGCCCTGGCGGCATTTCCATCGGCGCCGAAAGCTATGTCATGAAAAATGCGATTCTGCACGTCTACAACTTCCGCGATCTGCCGCACGCCGGTATTCGGATCGGTGCGCGCTCGCTCATCGGCGAAGCATGCATTCTTCGCGGCCAGGGAGGCATAACGATCGGCGATGACGTCTTCCTTGCGCCGATGGTGCAGATGCTGGCAGTGAACCATATCTACCATGACACGGCACGCCCCATCAGCCTGCAAGGGATTACATGCCAGGGCATCACTGTCGCCGATGGCGCGTGGATTGGCGGTGGCGCCATCATTCTTGATGGGGTGCGTATCGGCCGCAACGCGGTCGTTGGGGCTGGCGCCGTGGTGACACGCGACGTGCCGGATTACTGCGTTGTGATCGGCAACCCCGCGCGCGTCGTGCGCGACCTCCGTAGCCAGCCGGTGGCGCCGGCGAATGTTCCGGTGTATTGAACCGTGCAACATTGCGACCGGTCAGACCCATACCTGCCACCGTGCCACCGTGCCACCTTCAACGTCAAACCTTCAATGTTCCACCTGCCGCTCTGATACTTCCTGACGCGCCCCTCACGCCCCTTCCCGGATCGCGTCATCCGATTGTCATATCGCTGTGTCACTATCTCACCAGTGATCGTATGCGACTGCGCCGCCCCATGCACGAATGAATAGAGCTGTGCCCGCTGTACTGGCGGTTATCGGCTGTCGGCTATCGGTTATTCACATGTAAGGAGCCAGAGATATGACAACGTTATCCGTCGTGATCCCAGCGTATAACGAAGAGGATGGTATCGCGGCGATCGTTGAGCGTGTGCTTGCGATCGAGCCCGAATTGCCGAATTATGGCGTCGATGCGCTTGAGTGCATTGTCGTTGATGACGGCTCGCGCGACCGCACCGCAGACATCGTGCAGCGCTACGTGCCGCGTGTGCGCCTCATTCGTCAGCCGAACAAGGGGTACGGCGGCGCGCTCAAGACTGGCTTCCAGGCGGCGACCGGCGAGTTGCTCGGCTTTCTCGATGCCGATAGCACCTACCCGCCCGAATATTTCCCGCAGATGTGCAAGGTGGCGCTCGATGGCGCGGACCTGGTGATCGGTAGCCGTATGGCGGGCACGGCAAGTGAGATGCCCCTGGTACGGCGTATCGGAAATTTCATCTTCGCCAACCTGCTCTCGATCGTTGCCGGCGTCCGGATCAGCGATAGCGCCAGCGGCCAGCGCATCATCAGGCGCGAGGCGCTTCCTGCACTCTACCCGTTGCCCGATACGCTGGATTTCACCCCGGCGATGAGTACGCGCGCCTTGCACGAGAACCTGCGCATGGTTGAGGTACCCATTCCGTATAAAGAGCGCTCCGGGCGCAGCAAGCTGAGTGTCGTGCGTGATGGTCTGCGCTTCTTCAAGAGTATTGTATGGACCGCGCTGACCTACAACCCGGTGCGGATCTTTGGCGGTCTGGGCGTTCTGCTGTTGCTCGGCAGCATGCTGCTGATAGCGCTGGCCATCGGCATGCAGGCGCTGGGTGTTGACACGGCAGCGTCCTTCCCGCGCCTCTTCGGTGCCCTGGTGCTTGCAGTGGCCGGTGTCACGCTGTATACCACGGGTACCTCGTTCAGCTATATTGTCGCACTGTTCCACAAACGCCCGATCCGCCAGGGCATGTTCGGGCCGCGCGGCAACGGTCGCAAGATCGAAAAACATTACTGGTGGCTGGGCATTCTTGCTGTTTTGCTTGGTATCGCGCTCTATGCCGCTGCGGTCGCGTTCGACCTGACCAACCCTGCGTTGCAGATCTCGTGGTTTGCGCCTGTCGTTAGCGCGTTGCTGGTGCTGACCGGCGTGCAACTGGTGAGCGCCTGGAGCCTGGCGCGGGTCCTGGCCGAACTGAGTGTGCGCGAAGGGCTGGCGGCGCGTGATTTACAGGGCGACCACGCCCCTGCGTCGCTGGTTGATGGCCGGTATGTTACGCCGTAGGGCTGTGCCTTCAACCTGGTGGTATCGCTGGAGGTGAACCGGTCATGTCGCAATCCGAGCTGTCTGCGCTCCATTCACCGGCCTCGTGGCCCCACGAGCCAGTCGAGTATGTGCGCGCCTATCGGCACGTGACGCGCCTCAACTGGCTCGATGGTATGAAGGCGATTGCGCTGTTCTGGATTATCGCAGTACATATTACAGAACGCGTCTTCGGTTACCCGTACATTGCCAACCCGACGTTCGATTGGCCGCCACTTGCAGAGCGGATCGCGCAGTTGATGCCACTCTATGGAAATGGCGCGTGGGACGTTCCAATCAACCTGATCCGCTATGTCGGCTGGCTGGGTGATCAGGGAGTGCAGTTGTTTCTGATCGCCAGTGGATTCGGCCTGGTCTGGTCTCTGCTACCGCGTTACTCACAGGCGTCGCTCCCGCTGCTCGACTTTTACTGGCGCCGTCTCTGGCGCATCTACCCGCTATGGATCGGTGCACATCTCGTATTCGCCCTCTTTGGGACGTTTGTTGACTGGGGGGCATCGCTACGCGATCCGCGGTTGTATCTGAGCATGGCTGGATTGCGCATCACACCAGAACTCTTCTATTACTTTTCGCCAGCCTGGTGGTATGTCGGATTGATCATCCAGTTGTACATGGTCTTCCCATTACTCTGGGAAGGTTTGCGCCGTCTGGGTCCGGGTCGCTTCCTGTTGCTCAGTTGCATCGTTGCCTTCATCGCTCGGGCTGCTGGTCTGTTCTTGCTCGACAGCTATATCGATCAATGGCAACGTGGTGCAGTCTTCGTGACACGGTTGCCGGAGTTTGCCATGGGGATGAGTCTGGCTGTCTGGATGCATCGTTCTCCTGAAGCAGTTGACGGCTGGTTCCGTACCCCGGCGGTTATCCTGGTAGCCGTGGGCGCTTTTGCGATTGGTTGTGGGCTTGCTCTGACATTGCCAGGCATGATCGTGGCACCGCTGGTCCTCGGCGCTGGCGCATTCATCCCGTGTTACGCTGTGCTAAGGCGGTCCGGCGGAGCATTGCTGAGTTGGGCAGGGCGCCATTCCTATGCGTTGTTTCTGGTTCACCATCCAATCGTGTTGCTGGCAGTCCCGCAAGGCGACTCCACCGGGGCCTGGCGTACCATCCTGGGCGTGGTTGCGGTACTAGGTCTCACGCCCGTTGCTGCGATTGGTCTTGAGAAGTTGGTTGGAACAGCAACAACGCTGTTGGGGCGCTGGCGCATGCGTTTCGGCATCACCGGGTTGGTGGGCATACCTGGCGGTATTATGGCGCTCCTCGCGCTGTTCGCGCTTGGCGCTGAACTTGCTGTGCGTCAGATCGCGCCTCGTGAACCGCCGGAACTGGGCTGGGGCGAGCGCGCCGCACTCATGCCTGACGCGGACGTGGGTTGGCGCCTGAAGCCTTTGCAGACAACCCGTCTGCGCTGGCAGAGCTATGACTATACGGTGGTGGCGAATAGCCTGGGTTTTCCCGGCCCAGAGTATCCTGTTACACGTGCGCCCGGTTCGTTGCGGGTGCTGACGGTCGGCGACGCCTATACGAGTGCTGAAGGGGTTGATACCGATAGGGCATGGCCGCGACTGCTTGAAGCCAGTTTGCGGCAGAAACTCGGTGAGCACAATGTTGAGATACTGAACTTCGGTATCACCGGATATGGGCCGAACCAGTATGCTGCGGTGGTTCAACGCTACGCACCAGTGTACCGACCGGATCTGATCATTGTGGAACTGTTCGTTAATGACTTCGAGGATGTCCTGATCACTGATGATGAGTTCCGCCGGTCAATCGGATTTGACCTGCCGGTGCCCGATGGCTGGCGCAGTATTGTTGCCCTGAGCCATCTGCGACACCTGCTACGCACCGAGGTGTTTGAACCACTCCGTGAAGCAGTGCGGGGAACACCTCGAACGTATGGATACTTCCTTGGCCAGTTCGCCAACCTTGAGCGCGGCCGAACCGATCTAACCGGCGATGGTTACCGGCGTGTGGCTGACCGGTTGTACGAGATCAGGAACGTTGCAGATCACATCGGTGCGCGCCTTATCATCATCGTCGTTCCTGCGCCGGTACAGGTGTGTACGCCGGAGCAACTGGCCTATTATCCGCGAAGCATTGATATAAACGATACTGCGCGCTTTGATCTTGATCAGCCGCAGCGTATGGCATTGTCCATCGCAGAGCGATTGCGCATCCCGGCATATGATTTGCGGCCCGTGTTGCGCCAGGAAACAGCAGGATGCGTCTATCATCCACGTAACCTGCACTGGACGGCGGCCGGCCACGAAGTGACTGCGACGTTTCTCGCAAATCAACTGGCACGTGACGGTATGATCCGCTGATGCTTGCCAGGGTTGACCACATGTGTGATGCCTGCCACGTCCGTGTGGCGATACGACCGGTCGCTCGTTCCATCTGGAGGTCATGAACCCATGAACCCCGCACATCGCCGTTCTCTTACGCGCCGGCGTTTCATCCAGGTGTGTGCCTGTACGGTGGCCGCCAGCGCCGCGGGCGCAACCGGGTATGTCGCGGTTAATGCGCCGCTCCCGGCGCCGCAGCCGGAATCGGCGGCGTTGCTGGCGCAGGCTGCAGGTCGCCCGGAACCAGATGCACCGATCCTGCTGGTAACCAGTCAGCGGGCGATGCCGTCGTTTGGAGCCTATCTCGGCGCCATCCTGCGCGCTGAAGGGTTCGCCGCATTCCGTACCGCCCGAATCGATGATCTCGACAGCGCATTGATCGGTCGTTTCCCGCTTGTGCTCCTGGCTGCCGGCGAGTTGACCTCGCCGGAAGTCGAGATGTTCAGAGCATATGTTCTATCTGGCGGCAGGCTCATTGCGATGCGCCCCGATCCGCGACTGGCCGATCTTATGGGTGCGCGCCATACCGGGGGCGTGCTGGCGGGTGCATACCTCTCCGCCGCCGATCATCCACTGGCGCGTGGCATTGACCGACATGCCTTCCAGATTCACACGCCGGTGGAGCAGTATCAACTGGCCGGCGCTGAACCGATTGCCTGGGCCAGCGCGCATGACGGAAGCACCACACCTTATCCAGCCGCAATGGTCAACCGCGCCGGTAAGGGTATTGCCGCTCTCTGGGCCTTCGATCTGGCACACAATATCGCCCTGATACGGCAGGGTGATCCTGGCGCCGTCAATCAGGAGCGCGACGGACTCGACGGGATTCGCACCATGGATCTGTTTGTCGACTGGATCGATCCGGACGTGATTGACGTACCGCAGGCCGATGAACTGCAGCGCATGCTTGCCAACATGATCCATGCCCTCACTGATGCGATGCCGCTCCCACGAATCTGGTACCTGCCGCAAGGGGCGACGGCGGTGCTTGTTGCGACAGGTGACGCGCACGGGATTCAGGCAGAGCATATTACGCCAGGGATCGAAATTGCTGAACGCTATGGTGGAACGATCTCGGTCTATTACACAACCCCCAGGGTCAGCGCCGCACGGCGCACGGCACGGCGAATCCAGTGGTGGGCCGAAACCCTTCCAGTCGTCGGGCATGTTTTCGAAGAACATTCAGGCTACCCGACACCCCGCCTTGTCGAAAGCTGGCGCGAACACGGCCATGGGTTCGGCCTGCATCCATGGGTTGAGGAAGGTGTGGCCTACGGCTATAACCATGCCTGGAACGATTTTGTGAAACATGGCTATGGTCCCGCGGCTTCGACGGTGCGTACCCACCGTCTGCTCTGGTCGGGTTGGGTTGATACTGCGAAAGTGCAGGCGCAGTACGGCATTCATATGAGCCTCGATCATTATCATGCCGGCCCGGCAATGCGCCGGCCCGATGGTAGTTATGTCAACGGCTACCTGACCGGCAGCGGCCTGCCGTTACCGTTTGTTGACGAGCAGGGCCACCTGTTGCGCGTCTATCAGCAGCACACACATATTGTTGATGAGCACCAGATCTCTGTATTCGACCATGGATATGAGATGAATCTGAGTGCGGCCGATGCTGTGGCATTATCGCGAGAACAGATCGATCGGGCGGTCGAACGGTTTCCATCGGCGCTCGGGCTCCAGAGCCACTTCGATCCATATGCGTTTTCGCCCGAAAAGGCCGCACTGGAACGCGACTGGCTCGATGGTATCCTGCATCATGCCGCCGGTCGCGGTGTTGCCATCATGTCCGCCGAACAGTGGCTGGCATTTACGGAGATGCGGAATAGCGCCGAGATGCGCGACCTGGCCTGGGATGCCGCGCAACGGCAACTGTCGTTCCAGTTCGTGACCGATCGATCGTCGGATAGGAACATGGAGTTGCTCCTGCCGGTAGAGCACGCAGGCCGCCGCATGAGCCGGATCACGGTGGATGATACGCTTGTGAGCCCCTTCCGGCGGCAGGTCGGTGGCGTCGAATATCACGTGATTGCCGTACGGCCGGGGCAACGCCGCGTTCGAGCGGAATACTGATGCCGGGAATGGAATCTCTGTAATGTGGATGTCGTTGCCGGTTCAGCACACTTTCATAAGTGAATACTATCTTTAATGGTGCAGCAATTGTATTCAGCCCGCATGGTGAGCAGGGGAACCTCGCGGCAGCAGACCCCGCGACCCCCGGCGCTCGATGCCGGCTGACCCACGTGGGAGGAAAGCAAGACAATGTCGGACAACGAGACGAACACGACGAATGGGAAACATGTCGCCCCTGGCGACAAGAAGCAGGGGATCAAGCTTGTTGCGCCCGCCCGCGCCGATGAGCGCGCCGGCGAGATCAGATTCGTCGACATGCCGCGCGAGAAAAGCCCGCGGCTCGATGTGCTCGTGCTGAACCCGCCCTCGCCCGACGGCGACCTGTTCCTGCGCGATATTGCGCGTGTCGGTCGTCGCACCCGCGACGGCATCATCTGGCCGCAGACGGCGCTGGCCCAGATCGGTGCGGTCGTCAAGGAAGCCGGCTATAGCGTTGACGTGATCGACGCCATTGGCCTGGGGATGTCGTGGGAAGACTTCGAGCGCTATATGCTCAAGCATAAGCCACGCTACATGATCATCCATGCCACCGCGCCGACGCTGACCAACGACATGCGCACCACCTTCGTCGGTAAGGCGGTTGGCACGATCAGTATGGCGATCGGCACGCATGTCACGCCGATGAGCCGTGAGACGCTCGAGTCGTATCCCTCGCTGGACATTGTCATCCGTGGCGAACCGGAAATGAGCATCCTTGACGTCATCCAGACGATCGATCGCCAGGTGGAGCTGGAGAAGGCCACCGATACGGTGCCGGTCGGCAACCCGGACCTGACGGCGCCGTGGCGCAAGTTACCGTTCCCGGATGCGTCGTACCTGACGACCCGCGGCCGCTTTCTCGGCGTCTATCCGCAGGTGATCGCCCGCGCCCTGCGCGAAACCAAAGGCATCGCCTTTCGCAACGAGCACGGCGAGATCCAGATCAACCCCGACCGCCCGTTCATCGAGAATCTCGATAGCCTGCCGCTGCCGTTGCACGATAAACTGCCGTGGCAGAAATACAAGGTGCCGATTGTCGGCGGTCCGTACACGTTTGTGTTGACAAGCCGAGGATGCCCGGCCGGCTGCCGCTATTGTATCAAGCATGTGACCTATCAGGCCAGCGTGCGCCATCGCAGCCCGCAGCATGTGCTCGAAGAGATGTATATGCTGAAGGAACTCGGCATGCACCACATCCACTTCGAGGCGGACCTGTTCACCGTCAAGAAGGAGTTCGTTTACGACCTGTGCAATACGATCATTAAAGACGGCATCAAGTTGCAGTGGTCGTGCAACAGTCGCGTTGACTTTGTTGACGAACAGGAACTGGCGTTGATGAAACAGGCCGGCTGCTTCATGATCGCCTGGGGCCTCGAGAGCGGGAGTGAGGCGGTGCTGAAGCGCGCCCGCAAGGGTACCACCGTCAAGCGCATCGAAGAGACTATCGCCGCCAGCCGCAAGGTGGGCATCAAGAACTGGGGGTACTTCATCATCGGGCTGCCTGGTGAGACGGTGGAGACGATCCAGCAGACAATTGCGCTCTCAAAGCGCATTCCGGTCGATATCGCGCTCTTCCATATCGCCACGCCTTATCCCGGCACACCGTTCTATTATGAAGCGGTCGAGAACGGCTGGATCCAGATGGATCGCTGGGAAGACTATGACATGTACAACCACACGGTGCTGAACTATCCGCACCTGAGCTCGAAGGATCTGGAGTACTGGGCGAAGCGCGCCGCGCGTGAGTGGTCACTGCGCCCTGCGCCGATTATGACCTTCCTCAAGGCGGCCGCCAACCGCGAGACGCTCGGCCATCTGTGGAAGATCGGCACGAACCATATTCGCTGGATGAGCGGCAGCCTGACGGGCAGTGGTGCGTAGCCTGCAACCGCCCGATCGCTCGATCGCCCCTCGTGAGGCGCAGAGAAGGTGTTTCTCTGCGCCTCGTAGCTTCTCTCTGGCGGTTCAATTCTGATCGACTCGCATCAACGGGCCGACTCAACCTTCCCGACTGTGGGGTTCCATTCAGATACGCAGCGCGTCTCTATGGCCTGATGCCTGTGACCTCTCGCCTGCACGCAAGTTGCAGAATTGTCACATCGCCTCGGTATGGGGCTTCATCGCAGCGTCACCAGGGCACCGCATAATGGTCGTGCGATGAAATCGTGGCATACAAATGTTCTGCTCATGGAGGCACCATGATTACCAGCGCCTCGGCGAGCCCTGTTGCGACCCCGGTCGGGCGTCCTGTCGCGCGTGCACAGGAACGCATCACGGCGATTGATGCATTGCGCGGCGCGGCGCTGGCGCTGATGGCGCTGACCCACGCGGCATTTTTCATCGGCGTCGGGATGCAGGCCGAGTCGTATGGTGGCCAGCCTGTCTATCTTCAGAGTGCCGCCTACTGGCTCTCGGGCTTGATGACGACGCTGGCCTCGCCGATCTTCTTCTGCCTGGCAGGCGTCAGCCTGGCGCTGCTCGAACGAAGCAGGCGCAACAAAGGCGCCTCCGACTGGGAAGTCAGTCGCTTCATCCTGGCGCGCACCGGCGTGATCATGGCGCTTGACCTGACCGTGTGCGCCTGGTTCTGGCTGGGGAAGATGCCCTATATCCATGTGCTCACTGCGATGGGCCTGGGGATGATCATCCTGGCCGGGTTGCGCCTGTTGCCGACCCGCGCCATTCTGGCGGTTGCGATTGCGACATTGCTCGTCCACCAGAGCGCCATTGAGGTGTTGCGCCCGCAGCTCGAAGCCGGCGCGCCGCAGAGCCTGGCGCAGGCGCTCTTTGTGACTTACAGCTATGATACACAGCCACCGGTCGGGTTCCCGGTGCTGGGATGGGGTCCGGTGATGTGGCTGGGGTTTGTGCTGGGGCGGAATCTGAACCAGCCGACGTTGCGTCGGCCACGCACGTGGATCGTGATCGGCGGAGGACTGCTGCTGCTCTGGCTGGCGTTGCGCCTGATCGGCGGCTACGGCGATCTGGGAGCATACCGCGCCGGCGACTCGCTGCCGCACTTCCTGGTGATGAGCAAAGCGCCGCCGAGCCTGAGCTATCTGGCGTTCAAACTGGGCATCGCAGCGCTGATCCTTGCCGGCCTGCTCGCCTTTCCGGTACTGATTGATACCGGGCCGCTGCGCGTGTTGACGCTGATCGGGCAGACGTCGCTGTTCTTCTATGTCATGCATATCGTGATCTACCATATCCTGGCGCAGCTTTTCCTGGCGCTGGATGCCCCGGCGCTACCGGGGATCGTCTACGGGTATACGCTCTGGGCGCTGGGAATGGTTGTCCTGGTGCTGGTGTGCGAGCGCTACCGCGCGCTGCGGAAGCGGTATCCGGAGAGTGTGCTACGGTATCTGTAATGGATAACCGCTGGCCTGAGGATATGAAACAGACACATGGTTGCTGATAGCGACGCACCGTCGCACAACTCGGAGAGACGCAGCCTCGGCCGCATCGTTTTGCGGAACACGCTTGCCACCACCTTGAGCGGTGGCGTGCTCAAGGTCCTGAACTTCCTCTATACCGTCTATACCTTGCGTGTGCTTGGTGAGGCGGGTTTCGGCCAATACAGCGCGGTACTGGCGTTTGTCGGGCTGTTTGGCGTGTTCTTCGAGCTTGGCCTGGCGCAGTATGTGCAGCGCACCATCGCGCAGGATCCGGCACGTACCCAGGCACTCTTCTGGAACCTGGTGGTGCTGCGGCTGATCCTTGCCATAGCCGGGATGGCGGCAATCACGGGGCTCTCGCTCGTGCTGCGCCATGAACCGGCGATGACGTTCGGCGTCGCGCTGTTCACCGGCACCTTCGTGCTGGCAGCGTTCCTGATGCCCTTGATAACGGTGCTGACGGCGAACGAACGTCTCGATCTCGTGTCGGTCATGGAGGTTGGCGCCCAACTCGTCACAATTGTCACCGGTGCGCTGCTGCTCCACTCCGGCGCCGGATTTCTGGGCTTACTCTATGTTGGCTTCATCACCATGCCGCTGCAGATTGTGATGGCCGTCTGGGCCATTCGACGCTATGGCTATGGGCCGCTGCACTTTCGGATCGAACCCGCGAGCTGGCGACCATTCATTCGCGCCAGCCTTCCATTCGGAGTCACGTCGCTGGCGCTGACCTTCAACTTCAATGCCGATACCGTCATTCTCAATCTGTTTCATAGCAACGCCGAGATCGGCTGGTATAACGCCGCATATGGCCTGGTATTCTCGCTGGTCTCAGTTGCCGGCGGGTTCCTGACGGCCATCACTCCCTCGTTCTCACGTGAGCATGTGAGCGATCCGGAACGAGTGCGTAGCTGGACACGTGCCAGCGTCCGCTGGATGATGCTGCTCGCATTGCCGGCTGCAATGGGGGTCTCACTCCTGGCGTCGCAAGCCATCCAGTTGCTCTATGGCCAGGCGTTCGCGCCGTCCGGCCCGGTACTGGCAGTGATCGGCTGGGATATACCGTTGTTGCTGTTCTGCGCATTCTGCGGCAATGTGACCGCTGCAGTGGGTCTCGAACATCCTGCCGCTCGCATCTACCTGTTCAGCGCCGCGCTCAACGTCGTACTCAATCTGCTGCTGATCCCGATGTACGGCAAAATGGCCGCCGCGTCCATAACGATCGTGACCGATGTGGTGATGGCCGGGCAGTTTTTCTTCCTGCTGGCAAATCATATGCAACTGGGGCAGATCCGTGGCTACTTATTGCGCGTGGCCGGCGCCACCGGGTTCATGGGCGGCGCGGTCTGGCTGGCCGTATCGTTGCCGCTCGCAGTGCCAATCGCGATTGGCGTTGTGGTGTATGGTGTGCTTGCGCTCGCCATGCGCCTCGTCGAACCGGCACAACTGGCAGAGATTGCACTGAAAGTGCGCCGGCGAATGGGACCGGCGTGAGAGTACGTTGGCGCTGCAGCGTGGCTGACACCGGCCATGGTGTGTTGCGCGTAGTAACCAGATGCTTCATTGCGATTGCAGATTGCGGATTTTTGATTGCAGATCGGGCCTGGCTCATCTGGGCATGGTCGACGTTGTGCTGATCTCCGAACGGGTTGCCCGGGTTTGCATTCATACGCATCTTCCGAGAAGGTTGATCACCGCGCATCAGTACTCCCGTTCAACCCTCCTGGGGTCACGCCGGGTTTGAGCGGAAATGAGGAATTCTTGTGATGGGGCATCTGCATGGATCGGATCAAGGGATTCCTGCGTCACCGGGCATGGATACACGACCTGGACGGTTTGCCGTGTTCGGGTGGTCACGTGCGACGTTGCCGGTAGCTCTCGCTGCTCTTGCACATGAAGCGAATATCACGCCACGGTTCTGGAATTATGGTAATGCCGGTACACTGTTTGTTCTCAGCAATCACGCCGACATAGCTCAGAACAATGATGGGCTGGCGATCGTCATCGGCCCGGCATTCACGCTCGAGGGAGCGCCACTGACGGCGCGCATGATGCTTGATAACGGTATTGCTACGCCCGAGGCCATTCGACACGACGCTGTGCGAGGCAATGCCATTGTCATCTGTCTGAGTCTGCGCGGTCCAGTATTCTCTGTCTATCAGAGCGTTGTCACCACTTCCCAGATCTTTTACAAACACAGCCAGGAGTTGCTGGTTTGCTCTGATGCTATCCGCTACACAATTGCGCTGCATGGGCGTCCGGAGTTGAATGCAGATGCAATTCCGCACCATTTGCTGTTCCGTAACGTGACCGGCTCGATGACGTATGTTCGCGACATACATAAGTTGCGTCCGGGGTTTCGAGGAGCATTTCGTGATGGCACCTGGTTGGTGACGCAGGTGGAACGTCTCGACGATCTGGCAGTCGGACGGCGACTCTACAAGGGGGCTGCACAGGAGCTTGCCGAGATCGATGCACATGCTGCGTCAATCATTGGTCGTTATGCTCGCCGGGTGAGAGAAGACAATCAGCAGTTCCATGTTTTGCTCTCCGGCGGGGTTGACTCATCACTGTTGACCGCGTGGCTTCAGACTGGTCTTGCTCCTGACGACCGTATCGCTTCTCTGACCTACCTTATGGACGCGGGGAGTGTGGCCGGTGATGCCGAGTATGCCCGGCACGCGATTGACATACTTGGGACGCGCCCCGATTTCGTGCGTATCTCGATGGAGGAATATCCACGCCTGCTTATCGAGTGTATCGAATTGCTGGCACAACCTATCGACCATGAGCAGGATCCGTGCTATCTGGCAATGGCAAAGCACCTGTCCCGCCTGCCGGCATCCTGCGTGTTTTCGGGCTCGTCCATTGACACGCTGCTCGGTCATTCCCATGATAGGCGTTACCGTCAGATCGATCGCTATCGGGCATTTCCTGCCGCCTCGGTGATATTCGGTGCCCTCGGACGCGTGTTGAAACCGGTATTGCCAAACAAAGCCTACGGCATGCGTGAGCTTTCAGGATACCTGAGCCACATTGACGATCCGCTGTCGGTGTATCATCCGTTTCAAACATGCTGTATGTACTCGCCGCCTGATGCCGTGGTTGCGATGTTCGGCCACGAGACGCTGCGACACGCCATGCATACACGAGTTGCTCAGATCGATGATTATCTTGCCAGTACATTGCTGAGTGAGCGTATTCATGGTATTGAGTTTCTGCTCGATCTCCATGATGAAGAAGCCAACCTCGTTCAGATTTACCGAATGTTTGGCCTGGATTTCGTCTTACCCTTCCTGGACAGCGAATTCGTTGGATTGACGCTCAGTATTGATGCCCGCATTCGCTATGTGAAAGATGGGCAGTACAAATGGCTGCCGAAGCAGTTGCTCAGACAACGTGTATCGTCCGGTACAGTTGACTGGCCGAAACGTGACGGCGGCTTTCCTGCTGAGCTCTTTGCCTGGATGAAATCTGGTGTGTTGCGTGAGCTGACGGCTGATATCGCACGGCCCGCATACATGACAACGACGCAGTTTCAGCATCAGCTGGATAATCCTGACTGGTTGACGTGGAACATGCTTACACTTGATCTTTTTGAGAAACGTGTCCTTCGCGCAAGTCGGGTGCTGGCGCCATGAACCGTGAGCAAGCTATGCGCCAGTCTCCTGTCGCGATCGAGATGGGTTACCAGTGAGTGGAATCTTTGGCTATATCAGTGCCGCACCCGATGAATCAGCGCTTCGCGTTGCCGAGAGCATGGGTGCGCGCATGCGCCACCTCGACCATCAGACGGTTGATGTATCGGTGGTAGCGCGTGGGGTCGCCCTGGGGCGGCTTGGTATCGGTATCTTCAACCGCGCCTCTCAGCCGGTTGTGGACCCGAGCGGCTGTGTCTGCCTTGTGCTCTGTGGCGAGTTCTACCACCAGGATGTGCAACGCCGGGCGCTGGAGCAGGATGGGTCGCTTTCTGCCGGCGCCGATGACTCCCGGTTTGCCCTGGCCTGCTATCTGCGCGACGGTATTGCTGGATTAACCGCACTGGAAGGCGCTTTCACCATTGCCGTCTGGGATGCGCGGGTCGGGGAACTGGCGATAGTCAATGACCGCTTCGGCCTTTACCCGCATTACTACGCCCATCATGGCGGCGCGCTGTCGTTTGCTCCCGAGATCAAGGGCATCCTTGCCGCTCCCGAAGTGCCGCGCCGGCTCGACATGATCGCTGTGAGCCAGTACCTGCGTTTCCAGCAATTGCTTGGTGAACGCACCTGGTTCGAAGATGTTCACCTCCTCCCGCCGGCGTCTATCCTGCGTTTCCATCCCGCCAGCAATCATCTTGCGATCGATCGCTACTGGGATTGGGATCGCATTCGCCAGCAATCGGCAATCGGTTTCAACGATGCCGTTGAAGAACTTGTGCGCCTGTTCCAGCGCGCAATCGATGCGATGACCGCTACGCCTCATCGGGTCGGGGTGTATTTGAGCGGTGGTCTCGATGGACGTACCATTCTGGGCTTCATCCCTCCGCAGAGACCGGTGATGACGATAACGTATGGTGCGGCAGGGTGTCGCGATGTGGTATATGCCAGAGAAATAGCCCGGCGAGCAGGGCGCCCGCACCGGTGGTTCCCGTTCGAGGACGGGCACTGGATCGTGGAACATGCGCCGTTGCATCTGGCGCTTACCGAAGGCATGCATAGCTGGATGCATGCCCATGGCATCAGTACCCTGGCTGCTGCACGCGAGTTGATCGATGTCAATCTCTCCGGGTGGGACGGCGGCACTATCTTTGGCGGGTATCTGGCGAGTTACACAGATGATGTTCATCTGCTGCGCGCGTCGGGTGAACGTGATCGCGCAAGTCGTCTGTTCCAGGCATTCTGTCACGATTATGCCTGGCCCGGCCTGACGGATGATGAGTATGCCATGCTCCTCGATCGAGCGACTGCCCCCTATGCCGGCGCAGCGAGGCAGTCGTTCGATAATGAGTTTGCGCGCAGCGTGCACTATCCGCCCGACCGGCGAATTGACTACTTCTATTTGCTCCAGCATGTGCGCCGTTCATCCCAGAACCAGATTGTCTTTGCGCGCTCATCGATTGAAGTGCGCTGCCCGTTCTTTGACTATAGTGTTATTGAGTTTGTCTATGCACTCCCGGAGCATATACGCCGAACACCGGCGCTGTATCGTAGCCTGCTGACGCAACGGGCGCCGCATCTGGCGCTGGTGCCCTATGATAAGGACGACCTGCTCCCGCATAGTAACCGGTTGATTCGCGGCGCCCATGCCCTGACACACAAGGTGAAGCGCCGCATTCACCGCCATATCGCCCCGATCTTCCCGGATCGCCCGCGCCTGTATGCCGACTATGAGCACTACCTGCGTACCGACCTGCGTGCCTGGGCCGAAGCGATCCTGTTTGACGAGCGCACCCTGGCGCGCGGGCTGTTCCAACCCGCGGCCGTGCGCGCCCTCTGGAATCGCCACCTCACCGGCACGGAACTGTGGACGATCGGCAAGATCGCTCCGCTGATCTCGCTGGAGCTGGTATTGCGGGTATTACATGATGAGATTCCTATCGCAACGCCGCGTGAACGGGAGTCTGCAGTGGGGCAGGGAAACGCATGCGAATCTTGATTGCCGTTCATGGATATCCGCCGACGCACAACGGCGGCGCGGAACGTCGCGCCGAACGTACAGCGCGTGGTCTCGCGGCGCGTGGTCATGACGTATATGTCGTCAGTATCGAGACGCTTGTCGCTGCTGCGCGCGGTATCCGCTGGGAAGATGTGCGTGAAGATCAGGTGTTCGTACGGCGGTTATTCTGCAACTTCGACGATGCCCCCGATATGTTCAACTGGAGCTACGATAACCCTCAGATCGGCCAGATGATGACAGGGCTGCTGATGGCGTGGCGCCCTGATATTGTGCATCTCTTCAGTGGGTATCTTATGTCGGCCAGCACCGCGCGCGCTGCGGTCGCTGAGGGTGTGCCGGTCGTAGTGTCGTTGACCGATTACTGGTGGCTGTGCCACCGGATCAATCTCGTACGCCCCGATGGTTCGCGATGTGATGGCCCGACTGCGGCTGGCTGCGCCCGGTGCCTTGCCGAAAGCCGGCGCCGCTTCCGTTTACCGGCACAGGCCTGGCCGCAGGGCGCAAACGCTATCTGGTCCGCCGTGGAACAGGTTCCAGCGTTTGGCGCGGTACTGGGGGTGCCGCAACAGGTCGCGCGGCATACCCTGCTTGCCGACACGCTGAACCAGTGCGCGGCGCTTATTGCGCCCTCACGTTACCTGGCCGAGACTTATGTGCGCCATGGGACCGATCCACGCCTTGTTCGCGTTCAGCGCCAGGGTGTCGAGCTTGACCGTTGCCAGTTGAGGCGTCCTGCCAGCGAATTACGTTTTGCATACCTCGGGCAATTGAAGCCCCATAAAGGTGTTGATCTCCTGCTGCAAGCATGGGGGCAGTTGATCGGCGATCAGCCGCGCCGGCTCGCATTGTATGGCTCAGCGGACGGCGAACCTGACTATTTTCAATTGCTGCAATCCATGGCCGCGAATCTGGCAGGTGTAACGTTTGGCGGCCAGTTGAATGCCGCAGGCGTCTGGCAGGTGCTGGCCGAAACCGATGTCCTGGTCATGCCGGTACGCTGGTTCGAGAACAGCCCGAACATCATTCTCGAAGCCCAGGCAGTAGGTGTGCCGGTCGTTGGCGCCGGGTTGGGTGGCGTGGCCGAACTGGTGCAGCATGAACAGAACGGCCTGCTCCATATCCCCGACGACGCCCGCGACCTGGCGCGCCAGATGCAGCGCATGCTCGACGAACCTCACCTCATCGGGCAACTACGCAGGAACGTCATGCCCTTCCAGCATGTTGATGATGAAGTTGACCAGATCGTCACGCTCTATGCCGACGTTACTGCCCGGCAGGAGGGGAGACTCAACGCACTCCAGACGCCTGATGACGCTCTTCGCTGATACCACGCCGGGGGCAGCGACGCTTCAAGCGTTCGTGCAGGCATCGCCTATACGCCCGGTGTCATTGTGGTCCTTCGCTGCGAGCGGGGGAAACGCGGTGGAGCAATCGCCCCCGAACTGGATGGGATTGCTCCGCTGCTGATGCTCCTCACATTGACCATGGTGCCTGGTTCTGCACCAGAACGTCTGGAGTGCCCGGGGCGATTGACGTCAGTTCCCCGCTTCGCCACGGGCAATCACCTCAATCTCAGCCAGGCTGGCGCACGTCACTCCATCGACCCTTCCGCTGACCTGGTCGATCTCCACGCGCACGACACGCACGCGTACATTGGCAAAATCAACGCCCACGCCGAATGTGGACAGTGGCCCGCTCGACTGCCGTGCAACCTCAATTGTGCCGGCTTCATCACTGAACAGGCGCACTGTCGCCTGGCGAACCTGGAGGTCCGTGTTCGGGGCGCTGCGCGGATTGTAGAGCCGCACCTGGCGTACCGACACGGGAACAGGAAACGTAAGCGTGACCCACTGCCCACTGGTTTGATTGGCAGCGCTCCGCCAGTACCGCCATACTTCGCCTTTCATCACCCGTCGATCGGTCAGGCCGCCCACGTAGCGAGTATCGAATGCTGATGAGACACTGATCGTCGCACCGGGCGCCAGGTTGCTCCAGCGGGCCTCATCATCAGTTGCCGGCACCGGGATCAGCGTGTGACCGGCATGGCAACCGACACAGCGCTGCGTCTCACCCGGGCGCCCGAAGTTCATGCCGGCAACATGGGCCGCACCATTCGGATTTGACAGGTTTCCCGTCAGGGGCACCATTCCGGCAGGGCTACGCAACTGCTCAAACAGGGGTACATTCGCCGGCGCTCGCGGCTCGCGGACTGAGCCATCAGGGTTGACGGCAAGCTCGCCAAGCAAGATCGGCCAGTCGAGATTGGGGAATGACCCCGGACTCGTACGCTGGTGATCGATAAAGAAGCGAATACTTCTGGCGGATCCTACTGGTGGCGCGCTCACGATGTCCATGTCCACGGGACCGTTGGCATACACATTGAGTGCATCGAAGACGAAGGTTCCATCTACATCGTACGGCCCCGCAGCCGCAGGCGGCAGCGCACTGGCCGGCTGCGTGATACGATCGGCGATAACGGGCGGGAGTGGGCGTGGCCGGATGAAACGCGCCCGCACCTCGCTTGTCCCCGGGTTGTCATACAACAGGCGCAGCCCGGAGCCATCGGCGCGTGCCAGGTACAATCCGTAGTCCTGGTTGATGTCACGCGCCCAGGAGATGACCATCTGGTCGCCGGCCAGGTCGGGATCGGTGACATAATTGCCTTTGAAGATGCCGAACGATGTCGGGTTCGTTGGATTGACATAGTCGAGGGTAAGTGTCGTAACGCCCATGACCGGCGTGTAACTCCCGGCGCCGCGGCGGTACCGGCGCAGCCCGCCAAAACCGGCTGCCTCGGTCATGTTGAACATGGGAAAGTAATTGGCAATCAGCTCGCCTTCAGCGGTAAACGCGCCGCCGTAGACGTGATTGGCTTCTTCATTACGAAAGGACCCTGCCCACATCGCCAGGCCGGTTCCATCCGGATTGATCGTTGCAGCCTGCCAGGCATTACGAAACATGGACTCGCCGCCAACCGGATTGTTGCGGTCGGCGGTGAGCCCATCGCGCTGAACATACCCGCCCGCAGGATCGGGAATGGTGGCGAGGCTATTGACCGGAAAGCGGTGGTTGCGCCACCAGCGCGCATATACGATTTTGCCGGTGAGCGGGTCAATAAGCGGACGATCGGCGCCATTACGCTCGGCTGTGATCCGGTGAAGCTGGCTGCCGTCAGCGTTGACAACAAACAGATTGGAAGCGCGTACACCGCTATAATGAGCATACGCGCGCCAGCGCGTTGATGAAAACACGATGCGACCGTCCGGCAGCCAGGCCGGGTCCGTATCATCATAGGCCGCCAGACCACCGGCAGCGCCGCCGAATTGCGACAGGTCGAGCGCAGTTTCGGAGGAAGTGATCTGGCGTAAGCCGCTCCCATCAACGTTGATGGCGTAGATTCGCCATGCACCCGGATTTGTTACCGGCCCATCAGGGTGACGCCCCTGCGGCAGACCGGCGAAGACGATCGTCCGACCATCGTACGACACATCCGGCGCATTGACATCGATCAACTGGAACGGTGCCGATGTTGCTGGCTGTGATCCATCAACCAGCACCCGCAGTCGCCCATCCGGTTCACGCACCATCAACTTTCCTGGCGCAGCGACGGCAAACCGGCTGTAAGGACCAAC
>Ga0272446_1001902_pt1 | contig 29571 bp, 20 predicted proteins | sample YNPCB0061_FD_194587 | JGI IMG/M metagenome (GOLD analysis project Ga0272446, IMG submission 194587) | Hot spring microbial mat communities from Yellowstone National Park, WY, United States - YNP-CB-006-1 | ecosystem: Environmental > Aquatic > Thermal springs > Hot (42-90C) > Sediment | place...
CTTTTAAAATTAGGGACAACCGTTTGTTCTAATACGATAAAATCTGAGACATCGGTTTTCATTCAATCAATAATACTTTTTACCATTTTACCTGCAAATTTATAACTATTTAAGCATTATAAAAGGTAAAATCGTAACATTTTGATAATTAAAATAAAAATTTGATACCAAAAACTAGGACATCATCCGTTTGAGGTTCATTTCCTTTCCATTCCTCAAAAGTTTTACGAAGTAAAATTTCTAGGTCGCTAATTTTTTTGTGTTGATTTTTTAAAAGAAGTTCACGAAATCTTGGAGAGGTAAATTTTTTATTTTGGTTACCACCGAATTGGTCAGTGTAACCATCGGTAAACAAATAAATGGCATCACCATTTTCAATATTCAAAATATGTTGTTCATATTTTCTATTTTCTTGGATGGTAGTTCCGCCGACGCCGAGCTTATTACCTTTAATTTCATGGAGGTCATATTGATGCCACCAGAGGAGTGGTCTTCCTGCCCCTGCAAATTCTACCAATTTTTTAGAGAAATCGATACGAATTAAGGCGATGTCCATACCGTCTTTGGAGCCGGATTCTGCTTGTTTAAGCCTTCTAAAAATTTCTTGATGAAGCTGTTCTAAGATAACAGAAGTACTTCTTAATTCTTTTTGGTTTACTAATTCATTGAGGATATTATGCCCAATCAAAGACATAAAAGCCCCCGGCACACCGTGCCCCGTGCAGTCCGCAATAGCTAAAAAATATTGATTTCCTACTTTTTGAAACCAATAAAAATCCCCTGAGACAATATCTCTCGGTTGATAGATAATAAAAAAGTTATCTAATTCACTACTCATTTCGGAAATTTCCGGTAAAAATGCTTCCTGAATTCTCTTTGCATAGTTGATACTTTCTCTTAAATCATGATTAATCTCCTCAATTTCTTTTTTTTGGATTAAAACTTCTTCGTTTATTTTTTCAAGAATTTGATTTTGTTGAAGAATTTTCTTTTCAGCTATTTTTTGTTCTGTAATATCATGAGCTAAGGCTAAAACCGTTTCTATTTCATTTTCTAAATTAATTTCGGGGATTAAATCTACTTTTAAAATTCTGTCTCCGATGATACTAGGAATGGTTAGTTCGGTTTTAATCGTTTTATGATTTCTGAGAACTTCTCTAATCATGGTATCCCAAAATATAATAATATCTTGGGAGAAGTCCACATCATAGATAGAATTTTTGATGTAAAATGAAGGTTTTTGGCCCGTGTAGTTTTCGATGACGGGGTTGATATAAGCAATTTTTAAATTTTTTTCAAAGCGAATAATTAAATCCGTAGAATTTTCGGATAAAGATTGGAATTGCTGTCTTCTACGGGCATTGTCTTCTGCTTTTAATCTTTCGGTAATATCTTGAATATTCAATAAATAGCCATTAATGGAATGGTCTTCTAACAAATTTTTCGCATGAATCTCTAAAAATAAATTTTGCTGATTTTTTAATTTGAATTTGATTTGGAGGGTTCTTTCACTTTCATTTCCTGAGACAAAAAGTAAACTTAAAGTATTTTTTAAGTTTTCGATATCCTCAGGGTTCATGTATTTATAAATACTAAATCCCAAAAGTTCAGAAGCATAATAACCTAAAATATTTAAACAAGAGGGGCTTACATATTTTAAGCTGAACGCTTCATCAAAAATAGCAATTACTTCTGAGGAATTTTGGAGGATAGTCTGAAGTTTTTTTTCACTTAACAAAAGTTCTTTGGCGGTTAAATCTAATGCCAACATTTGTTTTTCTAATTTTTGATTAGCTTGCTTGATTTCCAATTGATTTTTTTCTAGTTGGAGTGCATACTGTTCTAATTCATCGGATTTTAATTTTAATTTTTCTGTTAATTCTTCTGATTGTTGTAACAATTGAAGGGTTTTTTTATTGCTGTAAATATTGCTAATTACTGAGGCAAAGTTCGACGAAACAATTTTAATAAACTCTTGTTCTTCGGGATAAAGTATTTTCAAAGAAGCAATTTCTAAAACACCGTATAGGTTGTCATTAGAAACTAAGGGCACTAGCATGAGGCAGGTAGGTTTAATAGAGGATTCACCGATGTTCATATTGATATAATCATCAGGAACATTGGTTAAGTAAATGGTCTCTAAGGATACTGCTACTTGCCCTACTAAACCTTCACCGAACCTAAAAGTGGAGCGAAATGCGGGAGTAGCATTTTGTGCATAAGTAGAAGACAAAACCAAAATCGGTGTTTTAGATTCTGAATCCACAATAAACAAGGCAGCTTGCTGTGTTTTTACGTATCTACACAATTGAATAATAAATTCATCAGATAACGATTGCAAGGTATGGGATTTTCTCAATAATTCACTAAAAATTAAATGCCCTTTTAATGCCCAATTTTTTAATTCATTTTGATTTTCAAAATATTGAATTTTTTCTTTCAACTCAAATAAACTTTTGAAAAACTTATCTTCTTTATCAATATCTAAGAACGATAAATTTTTTTGATAAACAATGGCATCAGAAAAAGATTTGAGTTTTTGTAATCTTGAAGAAAGTTTAAATAAATTTTGCCCTATGGAATTTAATAAATAATCATGTTCATCGGGTAATTTCGGTAGGCTTTCGCCTTCTGCTAATTTCTGAGTATAATTATGAATTTCAACAATAGGCTTTAAGACAGTTCTTGTCAAATAAGAACTCATTACGAGAATAATCAAACCTAAAACAATTACTCCTGAGGCTAAATAGATGTTAAATAAAAAAGTTTCATTTAAATAGGTATTAAACTTTTCTCTTAAAATTTTGTTCCTAGAGGAAAGCAGTTTTTCTAACCATAAAGTCGTTTGGTCATAATAATTTTGTAGTTTCAAGAATACAATTTTTTGAGCTTGTTCTAATTTGCTAGGGTCTTGTTTTAAATAAAAGCTTTCCATTAATTGAGAAGCTATTTGAAAATTTTCTTCGTATTTTTCTAAGTTAGAAACAAAATTTTTTAGAATTTCTTTGTCATTAGAAGACCAATCTTTGGATTGATTTTGCAAAACAATTTTAATTTCTGATAAATCTTTATCCCAAAATGGGAAAGCAAGCTGCAAACTTTGGTTAGGAATTTGAGAACGAATTACTGAAATATGAAGTTTTTGAATGGCAGTAGTTAAAATATGAATATTTTTTTGAACTTTTGATTTTTCTTCTTCAAATTCGTTAATATGGGATTTAATGGAGTCTAAAAAATACAAAGAACCAATGGTAATGATAGCGACCAAAACTAAGTTAGTTGCTAAGGTAATGTTAAGTCTAAAATTTAAAGATTTAGAAAACTTCATTGAAAGTAAAAAAATTAAGCGTTTTCAAAAAATCGGAGATTTCATTAGGTTTGAGTTGTAAGTCAATTTGGGTAGATTTGTAGGCAGCTTCGGGCATGGTAATCATTGAGCAAGTGCTTAAATCTTGAATGATGGTGAAACCTTTTTTGTATTTAATCATTCTCATTCCATCGGCACCGTCTCTATTCGCACCGGACAATAAAATGGCTAATAATTTATCACCATATACATCGGCGGCAGATTCAAAAAGTACATCAATGGAAGGTCTAGAAAATTGAACAAGCTCAGTGGTAGCTAAGGATATGATTTTTTTGTTTTCAATGAGCATATGGTAATTAGCGGGAGCTAGGTAAGCAACATTATGTTCTATGATGGTTTTATCGTCGGGTTCAGTAATTTTGATATTAGACTTAATTTCTAAAGCTTCTTTGAAACCTTCTCTTTTATCTTTCAATCGATGTAAACACATGAAAATGGGTAAAGCAAAAGGCTGTGGCAATTCAGCCAATAATTGTGAGATAATGGTAAAACTTCCTGCCGAACCACCGATTACAACCGCTTCAAATTTTTTATTTTTTAATTGCTCTTCAAAATTCATGATTTAATTTTTCGGAAGATTTTCTCATGAGAATTTACTGTTTCAAATTTATCCGCAATTTTACACCATATTAATGATTCTTTGGCTCCAAGGCACAAAATTCCATTCATAAAAAGACTATTATGCAGCAACTCAAATACACGATTTTGTAATTCCTGATTAAAGTAAATCATCACGTTTCTGCAAAGAATTAAATCAAATTTATAAAAATGAACATCTCTTGCAAGGTCATGATGTTTAAATTTTACGTTTTGAATCAATCTTTTATCGAATTGCATGAAACCGTTTTCGATGGTATAATAATCAGACAATTGCCCTGGAAATTCAGTTTTTGCATAGTTTTCATGATAAAAATCTAAATTTCTTAAAGGAAATGCAGCAGAAGCAGCTTTTTGTAAAACAACGCTATTAATGTCCGTAGCATAAATTTTCGCTTTATTTAGTATTCCTTCTTGATCTAACAAGATAGCAAGAGAAATGACTTCTTCACCGGTTGAACAAGCTGCATGCCAAATATTAAACTCGGGTTTGGTTGCTAAAAAGGGTATAACTTGTTGTTTTAAGGCTTTATAAAAAGTCGGGTCTCTAAACATTTCCGTAGTGTTTACGGTAATATCCAAAACAAATTGTTCAAAAAATGTAGCATCAAATAAAATTTTTTGAATTAATTTATCTACACTTTTCAGTCCATATTTTTTTAATACCATTAATATTCTTCTTTTGAAAGAAGAAACGGCGTAATTTCCAAAGTCATAACCATACTTTGTAAAAATAGCGTCCGTTAATTTAGTGATTTCTTCTAATTCAATATGAATAATTTCTTCGTCAGGTCTGTTAAACATACATTTTATTTTTGATAGCCTATCATGACATATTTAATAAATACACCTTCTAAATTTTGAATAGGTTGTAAAAAAACCTCAAATTTTTTATTAAGCAAGTTAACTTCTCCACGCCAAAAAGCGTTGTTTTTAAACTGCTCGGTAGTTTCCTTAAACCAATCATCTTTTAAATGTGGAATAACAATATCCCATTTGGTATAAAAATAATTTTGATTATCCAAATGAAATAATTTGCATACGTTTTCATTAGCATAACTAATAAAACCATTTTTATCAATTTCTGCTAAGTACCAATGATTTTTAAAAATTTGTTCTTTTTGTTGAAGTTCAAACCTTAAATTTTTAAATTCTTGTAAAGAAAATAAAACAGCGGTTAAATTGTTTTCCAATGATTGTTTTTGTTCTTTTAAATTTTCAATTTCAGTAATCCACTCTGAAATTTCTTGAAATACTCCATAATAAAAAACTTTTTCGTTTTCAAAAGTTAAATAAATGGAAACTTCAAAAATTTTATCTGAATGATAAAAATGAAAAGCCCAAAATCCTAGTTCATTCAAAGAATTCAACATTTCGTTCAATAAATTTTCATTCATTTGGTCAAGGAAGAGAACAGAAAAAGGTTGTTCAAGAACTTCTGAAGGTGTTAATGAAAGGGAATCTAATAAATTTTCGGATATCCAAACCAAATTACCTTCTTGATTGGCTTTAAAGGCGAATAGAAATTCAGGAATATGTACATTTTCATTAGAATTTTGTTTTTGATTTTTTAGTTCCAAAATTTCTTTTTTGTAAGCTTCTTCTGCTTCTTCTGCTTTTTTTAGCGCTTCGCGAATTCTTTGGGATTGAACTTTTTGAGCGGTTATATCAAAAGCTACACCAATAAATTTATAAGGTTGGTTATTTAAGCCTAGAACAGGTGTAATGGTTAAAATAATCCAAAATTCTTTCCCCTTTTTATTGAGGTTACAAATTTCACCTTTCCATACTTTACCTGAGTAAATGGTTTCATTCAATTCTTTGAAAAAATCATTAGAATGTCGTTGAGATTTTAGGAGATTATGATTTTTACCGATGACTTCTTCTAAATTATACCCCCAAATGCTAAGTGCTTCTTCATTGACATAAGTAATATTACCATGGATATCAGCTTCTGAAACTAATGCAGATTGGTTCATAGCATTGATTTGACCGGAGAGTTCCATTTGAGTTTCCAACATTTGGGCTTGAACTTCTTCTAAGGTTTTGGAATATTTTCTTAATTCTTCTTCATTTTTTTGGGATTCTTCAAGAACTTGTTTAATTCTTATAGCTTGTCTTTTTTGTTTGGTAATATCAAATGCTACGGCAATGAATTTGACTGGATTTTGGTTTTCATCTAAAACCGGTGTAATGGTAATATTCACCCAAAATTCTGAGCCATTTTTGCTTTTATTTTTTAATTCACTTTTCCATACTTTACCAGAAGTAATGGTTTGCCAAAGTTCTGTAAAGAGGCTATCAGGGTGTTCATCAGATTTGATAAGGTTATGTTTTTTGCCGATGACTTCTTCTAATGGATACCCCCAGGTTCTGAGACCTTCATCATTTACAAATAAAATATTGCCGTTTAAATCCGTTTCAGAAACTAAGGCAGCGTTATTGACCGCAGAAATTTGCCCTTCTAGTTCAACTTGTATTTTTTTGAGAATATTGGCATTTTCTTCCAATAATTTTTGTTGCAATTGAGATTGTTCTAAGGCAGCTTTAAGACTTTCATCTAATTCTTTTTGTACGGTAATATCCAGAATAGTACCATCAACAAATTGTAAATTACCGTATGAGTCATATAGACCTTTTCCTTTATCACGGACCCAGCGAATTTTTTTATCTTTGGTCACAATTCGGTAATCTATAGAATAAGGTTGTTTATCTTCGAGGGATTTTTCGATATAATTTTTTACTTCTGCGAGGTCTTCGTCATAGATGAGTTTAATAAAAGTTTTTCTTTTATTGTACAAAAGTTCAATAGCAGCAAAACCGGTTACTTCATAGACGTGTTGGTTTACTAAGGTGATTGTCCAATCATCGTCATTCATTCTTCTGTAAATGATACCGGGGATATTAGAGAAGATAGAATCCATTTGTTCTTGTTTTTTACGGATTTCTTCTTCTTGTTTTTGGGCAGTAATAAGAGCTTCTCTGAGTTGTTTTTCTTGGACTTTCATTTTGGTAATATCAAATTGGACACAAATGTATTTAACGGGTTTACCTTCTGTACCGAGTACGGGGGTAATGGTAGTAGCAACCCAAAATTCTGAACCATCTTTTGCTTTGTTGCAAATTTCACCTGACCAAACTTTTCCTTCTGAAATGGTGTTCCACATTTTAATAAAAAAGTCATCAGTGTGATAATCAGACTTTAATAATCTCAAGTTATTACCAATTAATTCTTCGCGAGAGTATTTAGAAACAATAATAAACTCGTCATTAACGGTTAAAATGGAGCCATTTAAATCGGTTTCGGAGACGATGGTAGAATTGTTAATTGCATTGATTTGCCCGCGTAGTTCAATTTGAGTTTCTAACATTTTTTGGGCATTTTTTCTTAGTTCTTCTTCTTGTGCTTGTGCGATATCAAGGGCTTGTTTTATTCTTTCGGACTGTCTTTTTTGTGCTGTGATATCAAAAGAAACTCCGATATATTTTATAGGCTTACCATCAAAACCGAGTACAGGCGTTATAGTAGCTCTGACCCAATAAAATTGACCATCTTTTGCTTTATTACAAAATTCGCCATGCCATACTCTACCTTCTGAAATGATTTTCCATAATTCTGCATACAGCGATTCATGATGCTGTCCGGATTTGAGCATTCTATGGTTTTGCCCTAAGAGTTCTTCACGAGAGTATTTAGATACTCTAACAAATTGTTCATTTAAAGTAGTGATGTTCCCTCTTAAGTCTGTTTCAGCAACAATAGCCGCATTATTTAAAGCACCTATTTGCCCACGAAGTTCCACTTGCGTTTTGCGCATTTCTTCTTGGGCTTCCATCAATTCATGGGTAGTTTGCCTTAATTCAGCTTCTTGAGCTTTTGAAATTTCTAATGCTGTACGAATTTGTTCTTCTTGTTGTTTTTGAGCAGTAATATCAAAAGCTACACCAATGTATTTTATCGGTTTGTAATCCATTCCTAAAACTGGCGTAATGGTCAAAGTAATCCAATAATATGAACCGTCTTTTGCACGATTTTTGAGTTCTCCTTTCCAAACCTGACCTTTGGTAATGGACTTCCATAGTTCTTCAAAAATATCATCGGGTTGATGACCCGATTTCAGTAATCTATGATTTTGACCGATAATTTGTTCACGGGAATATTTAGTAATTTTAAGGAAAGTTTCATTGACATTAAAAATTCTACCTTGTAAATCCGCTTCAGAAACGATACCTGCGTTATTTAAAGCATTAATTTGACCCGTAAGTTCAATTTGAGTTCTTTTCATTTCTTCTTGTTGAGCCTCGAGTTCTTCGGCATTTTGTCTAAGTTCTTCTTCTTGTGCCATAGACTCTTCTAACGCAATACGAATTTGTTCTTCTTGTATTTTTTGTTGAGTAATATCAAATTGAACGGTAATAAATTTTATTAATTTTCCGTTGGTATCTTTTACCGGTGTAATGACTGTATCTACCCAAACAAAGGTATTATCTTTTGCACGATTTTTAATTTGTCCTTTCCAAACATTTCCTTCTAACAAAGTATCCCAAAGAGTTTTAAAATAGTTTTTAGGGTGGTAATTAGAATTTAAAATTTGATAGGTATTACCGAGTAATTCATCTTTTCTAAAACCATAAACATGCAAAAATTGAGCGTTAATAAAAGTAATAGTACCATCGGGCTGAGCTTCTGAAACAATAGCGGAATTATTGAGTGCAGCAATTTGTGCGGATAATTCTTGTTGAGAGGAAATTAATTTTTCTTGTGTTTGAAGCATTAATTGGTTTTTTTCGAGTAATTCATTTTGTTTTCTTTGAAGTTCCTCACTTAAAATTTGAGATTCTTTCAAAAGTCTTAAAGTTTTGGCTTTACTTTTTAAATTAGCAAGAGCGGCTCCTATAATTTCTGAAAGGCGTTTAGCAAATTGCAAGTGTAAATCATCAAAATGATTAAGGGTAGCCAATTCAATAGCACCATGAACTTGCTGGTTATAAATCAAAGGTATTACCATTAAAGCTTTTGGCTTAGCTTCGCCCAAACCAGAAGTAAGCATAATATAATTATCGGGGACCTCTTTAATGAAAATAAAATCTTTGGTTTTTATGGATTGCCCTATAAACCCTTCACCGAGTTTAAATTTTCTATTTTTTTGGGTTTCTGAATATGCATAGGAAGCAGACAAATGAATCTCTGAGGTTTCGTTATCAAATATAAAAAATGCACCTTGATGCGCATCAAGATATTTAGGTAAATGACTGATAATTAATTCAGAAAGAGTTTCAAGGTTTTCTGATTGTCTAATATATTCTGAGAATACGGCTTCACCTTCTATCATCCATTTTCTTTTATTTTCTTCTTCTGCAACTTGTTTTAAACGGTTTTGCATACTGATGAGCGATGAACCTAATTCGTCATTTTCAGAAAGTAAATTCAAATGGGTTTTATAATTACCTTCACCAATAGATACCGCAAAGCTTGACCATTCGTGAATATTATCCGCTATTCTTTGAATTCCTTGAATAATTTCTCCAAATTCATCATTAACCGCCGGAATTTCTCTTTTCCTTATATCTCCTTTTTCTAAATCTTCAATTAATGAACGTACTGATTTTAAAGCATTCGATATTCTAAATGAAGTAGTTAGGCTTATCATTAAGATTATTGCCCAGCCGATTAAGGTAATGAGAATATAATAATAAATTTTGTTTTGAAAAAACTGATTTTCTTCTTTGGCTTTATTCTCGCCAAATTCTAATTCATAATTAACTAATTCGTCTATAATCAAGATTAAATCCGATAAAGGGCTTGCAACAAGACCATTAAAATAGGTATCAGCAGTCTGAAAATCTTTTACTTTAAAACTATTGACGGTATCTTGCCATGTAGCAATATTTTGTTTTAATAAATTGAATTGTCGATTAATTCTTTGATTAAAATCTCTTTCTTTGGGAGTATCAATTAAATTTTGAAATTGAAGCCATGTTTTATCAAATTTACTATATAAAGATTTAATTTGTTCTTCAAAATTTTCCAATTGATTTTGAGTTGTACCGGGTTTAATTTGGTGAACAATATTTTTAATTTCAAAAATATAAGTTTTGATTTCATTGAGTTGGCTGGTAGCTAAGTTATGCTGTATAATAGATTGATTAGCACTTTCAAAAATACTTTTGAGTTGAAGTAAAAAATAAACTAAGATGAGTGTAATTAAGAAAGTCGAAAAAGTCAATATCCATAACCTTAGTCTTACACTCAAACCCAATCCAGAATTAGCCTTGTTTTCATTTATTTTTTTTTTTATTGACATTTTTCCAATACAAGTTGCAAAACTATTAAAAAAATTATTAGGCTACAAAATAGGATTTCCACAAAAAAAAGCTTTCTTAAAATTTTTGAAATAATTAAACCAATCTTGCAAAACAACTGTTAATCAATTAACTTTGTGGTTTATTTTATGGATTTGACTGTAAATAGCTTATTAGATAAAGCATTAAATTTTGAATTTTTGAGTATAGAAGAAGGAGTTTATTTGTATCATCATGCACAAATTCCGGATTTGATGTATGTAGCTAATGAAATGAGATTATTTCATAAAAAGGATACACCGAATATAGTAACTTGGCAAATAGATAGAAATGTAAACACAACCAATGTATGCGTTGCCAATTGTAAATTTTGTAATTTTTATAGGGTACCTGGTCACCCAGAGTCATATATTACTGATGACGAAACCTACAAGAAAAAAATTCAAGAAACCTTAGATTTAGGCGGGGATCAACTGCTTTTGCAGGGTGGTCATCACCCCGAATTAGGGATAGAATTTTACCGTGATTTATTCAAAAAAATAAAAAGTTGGTTTCCGAATATACGTTTGCATGCTTTGGGACCGCCCGAAATTGTACATATTTCTGAACTAAGTAAACTGAGTTTTACGGAAACTTTGAATATTTTAAAAGAAGCCGGCTTAGATTCACTGCCCGGTGCAGGTGCTGAAATTCTAAATAACCGAGTAAGAAGATTAATTTCTAACGGGAAATGTTCAGGGGAAGAGTGGTTAGAAGTGATGCGCTGCGCCCATCAATTAGATATTACCACCAGTGCAACTATGATGTTCGGTCATGTAGAAACCATCGAAGAAAGATTTGAACATCTGGTAAAAATTAGAGAAATACAATCTCAAAAACCTGAAAATGCCAATGGCTTCTTAGCATTTATTCCATGGCCTTACCAAGATGATGGTACTTTGTTAAACAGAAAAAAAGGCATCAAAAATAAAGTAACTCCCAACGAATATATTAGAATGATTGCTTTAAGTAGAATTATGTTACCGAATATAAAAAATATTCAAGCTTCATGGCTTACCGTAGGACCCAAAGTTGCACAGGTTTGTTTGTATGCAGGTGCCAATGACTTTGGTTCTATTATGATAGAAGAAAACGTGGTTTCAGCAGCGGGTGCTTCTTATCGTTTTACTGCAATAGAAATTCAAAAATGTATTATAGAAGCAGGTTTTATTCCTAAATTACGTAACCAACTTTATCAATTTCGAGAAATACCAACGGTTTTACAAAACCAAATTCTTGAAATGGCATAACTTTTTTTTGATATTATTTTGCAAAACAAAAAACATCTCTTAATTTCGCTTCTCAATTTGTAAATATTGAATTAAATCATTATGGAGTTTAACAGTCAGTTTTTAATAGATACCTTACCCGTTCTATCTTTACTAGGTTTTGGTTTGTTGGTAATGTTATTAGATGCCTATAAGAATGACAAAGTCACTTCTTTTGTTAGCATTTTAGGGATATTAATTTCCATGATATTAGCAATACCCGGCGTAGTTGCTTCTGAAGAAATGGTTTTAACCTTCTACAATGAGATTTATTCCGGTGGATTAGCCGGTCTAATTCATATTTTTTTATGTATCTCGGGTATAGTTTCTATTCCTTTTATTACTGATTATTTGAAAAAAAACAACCAGTCTCATCTACAAGGAGAAGTTTTTGCTTTAATCCTTTTTTCTTTAATCGGAATGAACCTTTTAGCAACTGCTAATGATTTGATGATTACTTTTATTGGGCTTGAAATTATGTCTGTTTCCCTTTATATATTAGCGGGTAGTTTCAAAAAAGATTTGCGTTCTAATGAGGCTGCATTAAAATATTTTCTATTAGGTGCTTTTGCATCTGCATTTTTGTTATTTGGTATTTCATTAGTTTATGGAATGACCGGTACTACCATGTTAAATAAAATTGCTTCTGCTTCTCCCACACTTATTCATGATAAGTTTCCTGTTTTATTTTATCCTGCATTAGCATTAATTGCTGTAGGTTTTCTTTTTAAATTGAGTGCATTTCCTTTTCATGTTTGGACACCAGACGTGTACACCGGTGCCCCTACTCCTTTAGTAGGTTTTATGGCAACAGGTTCTAAAATGGCTTCCGTAATTGCTTTTGGTTTCATATTAAATAGTCTATTACCTCAAAGTGGTGACAAATTATCTCAATTAATTGCCATTCTTGCTGTTTTATCTATGATCTATGGTAATATTGTTGCCGCTCAACAAAAAAATATCAAACGTCTTTTAGCTTATTCAAGTATTTCTCATAGCGGTTATATGTTGCTCGGTGTGGCAGGTGGACCGGAAGGTTATAAAGCTGCAATACTTTATATGTTGATTTATACCTTCATGACCGTTGCTGCTTTTGCATTAATTTCTTCCATAGAAAACTCAGAAGATGATTTGAACTATGAGAATTGGAAAGGCCTGGGTGTAAAAAATATACCATTTGGTGTGATTATGTCTGTTTTAATGTTTTCCTTAGCAGGTTTTCCACCATTGGCAGGTTTTATAGGTAAATATTTTGTTTTCTTAGCTGCTGTTAAAGGTGGATACACTGCTCATGCTGTAGTCGGTATTTTAACTAGTGTTGTAGGTGCTTACTATTATTTAAGAGTTCTTGTAACCATGTTCTTTGAAAAACCTACAGACGGAACGGAAACAAAATCACTGAATATCTCCAACAGCATTTTAGTTCCTATTGCTGTTTTGGCTATTGTTATTCTTATCATTGGAATACTACCATCCCCGATTACAAGTTATCTTGATATTCTTTACGGAAAAGCAGGATTTTTTGCTAAATTATAAGATTGCGAATATTTTTGAAGAAACTAGTGAGTTATTAACATGATTAGGGCGTGCCCCTTGCTACTCACGCAACACAGAGTAACACAAGCATCCTTGCTTGTGGAAAGCAACACAAGCATCCCTGCTTGCAGACATAGCAACCCAAGCATCCCTGCTTGCAGACATAGTAACACAAGCATCCTTGCTTGTGGAAAGCAACACAAGCATCCTGGCTTGCAGACATAGTAACCCAAGCATCCTTGCTTGTGGAAAGCATCACAAGCATCCCTGCTTGCAGACATAGTAACCCAAGCATCCTTGCTTGTGGAAAGCAACCCAAGCATCCTTGCTTGCAGACATAGTAACACAAGCATCCTTGCTTGTGGAAAGCAACCCGCCGCTTTGTGGAAAGCAACCCAAGCATCCCTGCTTGTGGAACCTCTTAATACCTCTTAACTTCTTAATGGTTTCAAATAAATTTAAGTAAATAGTTATGCAAATTTTTTATTTCCATAGCTCTTTTAAAATGATGAACACTCCCATAATTAAAACAAAATATCCAAATGCAGGTTTAAGTTTATTTCCATCAATTTTTTTAGATAAATAAGAACCAATGACAATTCCCAATATAGAAAAAGAAGAAATAGTAATCAAAAATTGCCATGGAGTATTGCTAAGGTTTTCACCGAGAAAGCCTATTAAGGATTTTAAAGCTATAATTACTAAGGAAGTACCGATGGCTACCTTCATCTCTAACTTAGAAATTATCACTAACGCAGGTATAATTAAAAATCCACCTCCTGCACCGACAAGCCCTGTTAAAACACCTACAACACTTCCTTCTAAAAAAGGAATTAGTTTTTTGAGTATAGGGGAAATTTCTTTTGAGTTGTTAGTTTTAGTAGTTTTAGAAGGTTTAATCATTGAATAGGAAGCCATTATCATAAGCACAGCAAAAATTAACATTAACAATAAACTTTTGGTCATTATAAAATCACCGACATTAAATATTTGATTGGGGATTGAGGGGATTATCCATGCTCTGGTAAGATAAACCGCTATAATTGAAGGTATTCCAAATAATATGGTTGTTGGAACATCCACTAAATTTTGTTTAAAATAGTTAAAAGCTCCCACAACACTGGTTATTCCTACAATAAATAAAGACAAGGCTGTTGCTTGAACAGGCTGAAAACCAAATAAATACACAAGTAGTGGAACTGTAAGAATACTACCACCTCCTCCTATCAATCCAAGGCTTATTCCAATAATTACAGAAGCTAGATATCCAATTAATTCCATTTTTCAATTTTTTTTACAAAATTGTATATTTCATTTATTTTTACTTGCAACAAATGTTACAAATCAAATTATTATTTATTATGAAAAAAAAACTATTGATGATAAAAAAAAGTATTAACTTTGCAGTAATTTATTTTTTCATGGCAATATTATTGTTTTTTATAGGTCATTGGTACCTATCGTTGTTTTTTCAAACTTTTTTTCATCATCGTTATGCTGCTCATAAGATGTTTACTATGAGTAAATTTTGGGAAAAAATATTTTACATTGGTTCATTTATAGCGCAGGGTTCCTCTTATTTAAGCCCTTATGCTTATGGAATTTTACACAGAATGCATCATTCCTATGCAGATACTGAAAAGGATCCACATTCTCCTAAATTTTCAAAAAATATTTTTGATATGATGTGGAAAACGAAAGTTATTTACAGTGGAATTATCGATGAAAAAGTAAAAGTTGATGAAAAATTTAAAAAAGATTTACCGGAATGGAAAAGTTTTGATTTATTTGCTGAAAAATGGATTGTAAGACTTTCATGGATACCTTTATATTTTTTATTTTATTGGTATTTTGCTCCTCATTGGGCATGGTACGGATTGATTGTTATTCATGCAATTATGGGACCATTTCACGGTGCGGTAATCAATTGGTTTGCTCATAAAATAGGCTATATCAACTTTAAAGTGAAGGATACTTCCAAAAACATTATGCCTGTTGATATACTTATGTTAGGAGAAGGTTATCATAATAACCATCATAGCCATCCAGGTAGAGCAAATTTTGGTATTAAATGGCATGAATTCGACCCCGTTTACCCTATTATATTGTTGTTCAATAAATTAGGTATTATTCAACTTAGAAATAAATCATAAACTGAAATAATGGCTTATTTATTCACTTCAGAATCTGTTTCGGAAGGTCACCCAGACAAAGTTGCAGACCAAATATCCGATGCAATCCTAGATGCTATGCTTTCTCAAGACCCTGACTCAAGAGTTGCATGCGAAAATTTAGTGACAACCGGTTTAGTTACTATTGCGGGAGAGATTACTACAAAAGCTTATGTAGATATTCCAGAAGTAGCAAGAGAAGCTATCAGAAAAATTGGATACACCAAATCCGAGTATATGTTTGATGCCAACTCATGTGGTATTATTGTAGCGGTTCATCAGCAATCTCCTGATATTGCACAAGGTGTAAATGAAGGTACAGGACTAGATAAAGACCAAGGCGCTGGTGATCAAGGAATGATGTTCGGTTATGCAACCAATGAAACACCGGAGTATTTACCGATGGCATTAGCTTTTTCGCATCGTTTAGTAAAAGAAATTGCTAGAATTCGTAAGGAAGGTAAAATGATGCAATATTTACGCCCTGACACCAAATCACAAGTTACTATTGAATACGATGATAACGGTAAACCCAAAAGAGTACACACGATTGTCATTTCTACTCAGCATGATGAATTTGCTTCTGAAACTGAAATGTTAGAAAAAATTCGTAAGGATATGTTGGAAATTGTGATTCCTAATGTAATTCCCTCCAATATGCTTGATGAAAATACCATTTACCATATTAATCCTACGGGAAAATTTGTCATTGGCGGTCCGCATGGTGATACAGGTTTAACAGGAAGAAAAATTATTGTAGATACTTATGGAGGTAAAGGAGCTCATGGAGGAGGTGCCTTCTCGGGAAAAGACCCTTCCAAAGTAGACCGCTCTGCTGCTTATGCTGCTAGACATATCGCTAAAAATTTAGTAGCCGCCGGTGTCGCTGATGAAGTATTAATTCAAGTTTCTTACGCTATTGGTATTGCTAAGCCTATTTCCCTTTACGTCAATACTTACGGTACTTCTAAAATTCCTCTAACCGACAACCAAATCGCTGAAAAAATTCATTCCATTTTTGATTTAAGACCTAAAGCAATCATCGAAAACTTAGGATTAAAAAATCCTATTTATTTTCCAACTGCTGCTTACGGGCACATGGGTAGAGAATGCTATGAACAAGAAGTTACTCTTACCAAAATAGTAGTATCAGAAAGCAATGGTAACATTACAGAAACCAAAACTAATTTTACTAAAAAAGTTAAATTCTTTCCATGGGAAGAGTTAAATAAAGTAAATGAAATTAAAAAATTGTTTGGATTAAATTAAATTTACTATACATAAGTTTCTCTCAAGAGGTTGTTTAAATTAACAGCCTCTTTTGTTATTATATTATAACTGTTCTTCTTTTGGTTGGTATTCTAAAATTTCTTTTAAAACTTCATGATGTTCTTTGGTTATTTCTATATTTTTTACTTTCTCTAAGTAATTCAGAAAAAGTTGCTCTTCAGAAAAAGTTTTCCATTCATGATAACCCATATAAGAAAGCATTTCAGGTTTCATAATATGAATTTTCGTAATTTCTGGATATTTACTTTCTAATTCATTTTTTAGGGATAAATAGTTCGGAACTCCCTCAATAGAAACGGAAAATTCATAAAAGTGATTCGGATTTTTTTCAATGATATTTTCAATCTCATTTATAGGAATATTTTCAAAAAAAAAGATTTTTTTTCCGGTTTGAATAGGAATTTTATTAAAAACAGCGGGTTGATTGGGTTCTAAATCTATGATAACTACATATTTTTGTAAATCAGTTTCTTTTCTACTATAACACAAAGGACTTGAAGAATAAATAATAGGGCAAGGTTTTAGATTTACCACTTGGTAACTATGAATATGCCCTAAGGCAACATATTGAATTTTTTCAGGAAAAGTATCCGGGTATAAAGTATAATTTCCACCGATAGGGTTTTCCGCATCATAATCTTCAGGAGAAAAATCATCCGGTAATTTTATGGTGTAATGAGCCATCAACAAATTTACTCCTTTATTATCGCAATACAGATTGGCTAATTCCGACCATCTTTGTTTTAGATAGTCTCTCATTAAAAATGAAGCAGCATCTGAATCATAGGGCAATCCTTTTAATACTTTGACGATATTGGTATAAGGAGCAAAAATAATTCGTAAAGGATAATCATAATTAGGGAGTAAAAATTCAGCAAATCCAGCTTCGCTTTTTGTAACCTCAATTCCTGAAATATTTTTGTAGGTTTCCAAAATAGTATCATGAAAACCAACAAAATAAACCGATAATTCTTCCGTTAAATATTTAGGGACTTCTATTTTGGCAGCACTATCATGATTACCAGCAATAATAAATACAGGTCGCTCTCCTTTTAAAGAGAAATGAGGTAGCATTTGATAAAATATTTTATCCGCTTCATGCGGTGGATTAGATTGGTCATAGATATCCCCTGCAATTAAAATGGCATCTACATTTTGTTGGTTAGCAATATTTAGTATTTCCTCAAGAACTAATTTTTGTTCTTCTGAACGGTCACGGTTTTGGTATTTTTTTCCAAGATGCCAATCCGATGTATGTAAAAACCTCATAAAATTAATTATAAGGAGTATGCCATCCTAAGTAAAAAGAGTAAACACAAAAAAGAGTACCAATGATTCCTAATATCATCATACCCGTAAAAAATATCTTTTGAGTTTTCTCGTTATTGATTACTAAACAAATAGCCCCTAAAACTAAACAAAGATTGAGAAATAAGTTGGTATAATTGAACCAGTTTCCGACCATTTCTAAGTAAGCCGTTTTTTCTTCCCATTCTTGAGCACCTATAATTACGCCAAACTCTCCATTTTTATCTTGTACCCAATTTTCTTTGCCAACTTTATCAGAACCCTCTAAGATTTCTTTCATTTCTTTTTTATAACGATTAGATTTGGTTTCTAATTTTACTATAAAACTATCAACGCCTTCAGAGTAGCCTTTCGTAATGGCACCTGATTTTGTTAAAGCTACCAATAAATCTTTTTGAGCTTCTAAGGAAGTGTTTTTGATGCTTTTAGATTGATACCAAGCATAAGCTTTGGTAGCCTCTGCTGCTGCCATGTTTTGGTCACCGCCGTATTTACCACTTCCGATTCCCGCAATCGCTAAAACTGCACCAAAAAAGGCTACTAAAAGTCCTATCATCATTTCTGTACTTTTTCCTTTCTCTTCTTCTTGTTCTGACATATTGCTTGATTAAGTTAAAAGCTACAAAATTATACTTTTCCCTCTTAATTTCTAAAATTTTTTTTCTATTTATAATTACAAATCAAATTTCTCAAACTTTCTGTAAATTTGCGGTAATGAAAAATTCCTTCTTAAAATTATTTCTTTTCGTAAGTCTGATAATTTTTCTATTTACATTTTTAGAAAGTTGTAAAAAAAATCAATACCTCAGGGGATATTATTCTTGGCAAGAATTTTCCGATTCATGTAAATGGAAAGTAAAAATCAATGAAAAATACAAACCCGATTCGTTGTACTTGGATTCCCTTAAAAAAATTAATGTTCCAATGGATTTAAAATTATTTTTGGGGACATGGTGTTCAGATAGTAGAAAATGGGTACCTAAATTTATGGCAATTCAATCCTATTTACCTATTCAAAATTTAGAAATTATTGCAGTTGACACAACAAAAAAAGATCCCTTAAAACTTTATCAAACCTATCAAATGGATAGTATTCCGTTATTTGTATTTTTGGAAGCTGGTACGAATAAAGAAATTGGAAGATTAAAAGTGAAACCCTATAAAAGAAAATTAGAAAAAACCTTGTATCTCCATTTGAAGGATAAAGGTATTAGATAAAATCCTTAAAAAATGAAAAAGTTACATAAACTTATTTTGCTTTCTTTTTTACCCAATTTTACCGTTTCCTTTGCAGTTGCATTATTTGTTTTAGTGCTACAATTCATAGCTAAATATCAAGATGATATATTTGGAAAAGGATTTTCTACCACTTTAATATTAAAACTTTTTGGGTACGCTTCATTTCAATTATCAGTTTTAGCATTACCTCTCGGCATATTAGTTGGTTCATTAATGACCTTAGGAAGACTGGGGGAAAATTATGAACTTTCTGCTATCAAAGCCAGTGGAATTAGTTTATGGCGTGTAATTTATCCTATTTTTTTATTTACCTTTCTTTTAACTGGTATTGCATTTAGTTTTACTTCTTATGTTATTCCATGGGCTAACTTGAAATTGTATAGTCTTTTGTATGATTTAAGTAATGCCAAACCTGAATTTACCTTAAAACCTGGTAGCTATTACAAAGGAATTGATGGTTATGCGATAAGAATATTAGATAGAACCCCCGAAGGTACTCTCAAAGATGTGCATATTTATGACCATTCCGCTAATCGTGGAAATTTAAATGTGATTATTGCTGACTCTGCTTATATGGTAATCAATGAAGATTACATGTACTTAAAAATGACTTTATTCAACGGAAAACGCTACGAGGAAGTCTATCCCGAAGACAGTAAGCCCAATACTTTTGCTCATACTACTTTTTATTTTGACAAAATGACCCATTATTTTGATTTATCAGGTTTTAAATTAGAAAGAACCGATGAAAAATTATTTGCCAGTCATCAATATATGTTAAATATTTCTGAAATGAAATTAGCCGTTGATAGTCTAAATTCTCTAAACGATTCTTTAAAAGTAGAAGCAAAAAATTATCTTGAACCTATTTTGCACTGGCAAGAAAGTTTACATTTGAACGAAAATTCTGAGTTTCCCATTATTAGTTACAATAAAATTACCGATTTAATTGAAAAAACTCAACAAGAAATTGTTATAGCAAAAGCCCAAAACCAAATGAGAAGCATCAAAAATTTTTTAGAATTTGCTATCATTAGAAGAAATCAAGAAAAAACTAACCTGAACAAATACGAATATGAATTTTACAATAAATATACGATGCCTATTGCTTGCTTAATTATGCTTTTTATTGGTGCTCCTTTAGGAGCTATTATCAGAAAAGGAGGCATGGGTTTACCTACTATTGTTTCTATTGGTTTTTTTATTGTTTTTTATGTTTTATTAAGTTATGGAAAAAAAATGTCTCGTGACGATGTAATTTCTCCTTTTATAGGGGCTGCTTTACCCGCTATTGTTATGATACCCATGGCAATTTTTATTACTTTTCAAGCTAGCTCTGATTCTAAACTTTTCGATTTACACGCCTGGAAAGTTTTATTTTCTAATCTTTGGCGTAAAATTTCTCCTAAATAAAAAATCTTTCTGATGAATAATTTTATTGAAATTACCAAATGATTTGATATAAAAAATCGTAACATAGGAATAGCTAATTCTGAAAAATAACGAACAAATTGATGTATTTATAGCAACGCAATCAAAGGATAATTAAGTTTCGCATGCTTCCCTTAACTACCGTTTGATTACTTTCTTCCAAAATCAGCAGGGTTCTCGCCCCAATTTTCCGTATCCCATTTCAAAATCCTATTTTCGTAATTATTATGCTTTAACCAGAAAATAGCACGTGTCACTAAATCAAAAATTTCTTGATTTTTGTCAGTTTTTATAATATTCGTATTAACTTTTTTATCATTAACCCATGCAATGGCAGTTCGGCTATCTGAATAAATAGGAACATTCCAACCTTTTTGCTTACACAATGCTAACGCATGAACTAATGCTAAAAACTCCATAAGGTTGTTAGATCCACCGAATAAAGAATCTTTATAAAACAATTGCTCACCGGTTTTGAGATAAACCCCTTGATATTCTCCTAAATGTGTTTTAGAACTATGAGCACCGTCAACACAAATACTTTCTAGAATGGGTGGATTAGAACAGTTATCAAAAATGTTTTTTTTCTTATTATTTTTTGAGAAATAAGCATCTGGGGAATGAGAAAAAGCATTTTTTGCTTCATTCAAATTATTAAAACTTTTAAATTTTGCCCCTTCAAAACCTTTAGTTTGTTTTTCGCAATCCTCCCAAGAATGAAAAATTCCCGTTTCTCTACCTTTCCAAACTACGTAAAATTTTTTTTTCATTTTATTTAACAGGAGAAACTTGAAATCCTTTATTTTTTAACAACTGAAGAACTCCTTGATTTCCCGGTAAATGACCTGCTCCAATTGCCCCAAAAATCGTATTTTTTTGAGCATACTCAGCAAATCGATTGGCCATAGTGATGTTTCTATCGTCTAATAATTTTTTTAGAAAATCGTCTTTGTACTCAGTTTTTTTTATAAGTTCATACAAAGCATTTAAATCAGCTTTTGCGTAATTTTCAATCATTTCTTGCATCAATTTTTCATCTTCTGAATGATTTTTTGTTAAGGCTTCATATAAATTTTTGGCTTGTTCTTTAACGGGATTGTAATTTAAAGCATTGATTTGGTCTTGAATATTCTCTAAACCGACCATTTTTTTATTTTTTTCTTTTGCTAAATTATACAAATGTAAATCCAAAAAATCTTTTTCATTGTTATCAATAACTTTTTCACTAAGCATACTTTGAATGAAGAATGGTTTCATTTTGTTAAAAAAAGCTAAACTCTTTCCTGTTTTTTCTTTAAATTTTTTTTCAACAATTTTGTATTTTTTTTTGGAATAATAATTTCTTAAAGTTTTACCTGGTGGCAACATCATAACAGACATAAAACTAAAAGGATTGATAGAATCCATAGCTACTTCAAGAGCAAAAAGCTCACAGCTTTCTATTGCAGGTAGCAAAGAATCTGAAAATTGAAAAGCACGTGAGTCTTTTACGTGCATAGTACCATATAAATAAGAGGCACCAGGGCAAGTTTCACACTCAATCTTCCATAAAAGACTTTGTGCATAAGTAACCTGTAAAAATATTCCTAAAAAAATAATTTTTTTAAACATAACACAAAAGTAGAACTTTTACCGAATACTACCAAAATATTGGATTTCGTCATGCCAATTCAAATGCGGTAGCAATTTTTGTATTTCTAAGGTTTTTTCGTAGAAAGTTTTTAAAAATTTTTGATGAGCTAAGGTATCTGGGTTTTTAGGTCGATGTTGATAGGCATTCAAAATTTCCGTTACTTTTTGAATTTGTACTTGTGTAGAGGGTGAAAAATAATTTTCAATAAAATATTGAAGCACCCATTGAGTAGCCTCATAATTCGGGTGAGCTTTGTCCGTATCAAAAAAACGATAATCTCTTAAAACATCTATCACCATTTCATAAGAGGGTAAATAATAACAATCGGAATGAGTTTCTACTAATTGATGAACAGCTTCAATCAAGCGAGCTTTACTACGGTTATTTTCTACCACACCATCTCTAAGATGCCGAACAGGGCTGATATTTAACAGAAACTGAACTTTCGGATTGAGCATTTTAATTTCATGGAACGCTTGGTTCAGTAAATCAAAGGTCTCTGATGAAGGCATAAGATATTTATGAAACCATTGGTTTGGACATTTATGACAATTGGCTACGCTAAAACCTTGCCCAAACTGTTTTATATGCTCTGGGGATGCCTCTGCACTTAATTGATAAACAAATGAACTCCCTAAGGTAATGATTATCCAATCACAAGTTTTTAATTGATTGATAGCTTCCAAAGCAGAGTTTTGAATTTCTTCATAACATTTTTCTTTTTTTGTAGAAGAAAATTGAGAATGGTATTTCCAATGATACCATAATTCGTTATAAAAAAATAACTCATATTCTCGTGGAATTTGACTTTTTGCCCATTCGCTCAAATGAAAAGCGATGGAATGAGGGTCAAATAAAATACCCGCAGGGTTCTGATAAACACGAAACTTTAAGTTTTTTAAAAATTTTCCTATGTGTTCTGTGAAACAAGAACCTATTAAAAAAAATTGATTTTCGTAAGTAAGTTGATGGGGAAAATGGGCTTTGGGAAAAGCGATAGTCCAATTTAAGTTATACATCATGAATTTTGTTGTATCAATTCAACAACTTTTTCAGCAGCATTAGAAGCCAATGCCACCCCCATACCACTAAATTTTACTGCAACATGTAATTGCGGTCTAAGGCTTTGAATAATAGGAAGTTTTGTTTCACCGAAACCCATTGTTCCTGCCCATGTATCCATGATTTTTACTTCTTTACCATTCAAAATCACTTGTTTTAAAAAATGTTTTAAATAATCCAAAACTTCTTGTGAAGTATCCATACTGTAAGTATTTTCATAATTTAAGAATTGATTTCTTGCTCCGCCCAATAAAATTTGTTTTCCGATATTTCTGAAATAAATAAACCCCGCATCATAATGAAAACAGCCTTTCCATGCTAAATTAGCGATTGCTTCGGTAACCAAAACTTGTCCGCGTCCAGGTTGGACATTCAGTGATGGTAGTAATTGCGAAGCAAAGGCGTTATTCGTTACTATCACATGTTTCGCTTGAAAAATTAAGGGATTCCTCCATTTTTCCTCTTCTATGATTACACTCTCAAAATCTCCATTCCGTTCAATTTTTGTAACATTAGCTCCGGTAATCAGTTCAATACCTTTTTTTAAAGCTAATGATTTTAAACGAGACCACAAAAAACCTGAATGAATCTGACCTTCAAAAGAATTATAAACCAAATGTTTGACTATCTTAGGATTAAATCCCAATTTTTTGATATTCTCATCATTGGCATGAAATACTTGCTTTTTGAACAAAGGAAATAGTTTTTGATTGATTTCTTCTATATGTTCAAAGGTATGAAGATGCTTATCATCGATAACGTCATAACCACCTAAATGTTCGTATTGAATGGCTTTTTTTCCAGTAATTTGAAGAAGTTTTTGTAAACCTTTATATCTATTTTCAACCAAGTCTAAAACTTTGGTATCACCTTCTTTGAGGAAATCGTAATACAATTCAGAGAGGCTACCAAAGCAAGCAAAACCTGCATTTCGAGTGGTGGCACCGATAGGCAAAATGCCTCTTTCTAAAATGCAAATATTTTTTTTTGGAAATTTGTTAGAAAGTTCAATAGCAGTTAAAAGCCCGGTAATTCCTGCACCTATGACCATAAATTCCTTTTGAATTAAAGCAGTTTTTTCCCAAAAAGACAACATATTACATTCGATTGATTACACCGATGCCAAGCAAACTTAAAGCAGTTTTGATAGTTTCAGCTACTTTATAGCTCAAAAATAATTGAAAAGTCTTTTTATTGTTTTCTTCTGATAAAATTTTATGATTTTGATAAAAAGTACCATAAAGCTGCGCAAGTTCTAAAACATAATTTGCAATTAAGGAAGGGTTGTATTGATTGGCAGCTAGCACTACGGTTTGTTGAAACTTTGAGAGATGAATACATAAATCGGTTTCATTAACATTCAATTCCTTATAATCGGTTTGATATTCTTTCCAATGGAGGTTCATGGTATCGGCTTTGGACAAAAGGCTTTGAATACGAGCATAAGTATATTGAATAAAAGGGGCAGTATTGCCTGTAAAATTAATGGATTCTTTGGGGTCAAATAAAATTTTTTTTGACGGGTCAATTTTTAATAAGAAATATTTTAAAGCACCAATGCTCAGGGTTTGGTATAAATGATGAAGTTCTTGGTTTTTTAGACCTTCTGTTTTTCCGAGTTCTTCTGAGGTTTCTTTTGCAATTTGGTACATTTCTTCAATCAAATCGTCAGCATCGACAACCGTACCTTCACGGGACTTCATTTTACCGGTAGGCAACTCAACCATTCCATAAGATAAATGATACATACCGTCAGCAAAAGGAATTTTTAATTTCTTGCAAATACTTATGAGCACTTTCATGTGGTAATCTTGTTCATTACCAATTACATAAACAGAACGATTCATTTGAAATTCATTGACTTTTAAGTAGGCAGTGCCAATATCTTGTGTAATATAAACGGAAGTGCCATCAGAACGTAAAACCAATTTATGGTCAAGCCCTTCTGCCGTTAAATCAATCCAAACAGAACCATCGGATTTTTGATAAAAAACACCGGCTTCTAAACCCTTCATTATCCATTCTTTACCGAGTAAATAGGTTTGAGATTCATAATAAAATTTATCAAATTGAATATCAATTTTTTGATACGTTTCTTCAAAACCCTCATACACCCATTGGTTCATTTGTTTCCATAAATCTATGACCTCTGGTTCATTTTGTTCCCATTTTTGCAACATTTCTTTTGCTTGAAGTCCTAATTCGCTATAAAGGTTAAAGTATTGGTCTTTATACTCTTTAAAAAAAGTAGTTTTATCAAGTTGTGCGTTTTGGGTAAGAGCTTTTTGAAATAAATATTCTGCTTCATGAGATTGTTGCCAAATATGGTATTCCTCTTGGAATTTTTTTTCAAATAAAACGTAGTATTTTCCTACGAAGTGGTCACCTTTCATACCTGTTGATTGTGGGGTTTCATGGTTACCGAAACGTTTCCATGCAAGCATAGATTTACAAATATGAATTCCTCTATCATTCACTAAACAAGCTTTGATTACCTTATGCCCTAAGAATTGATAAATTCTGCTGATGGAATCACCGAGAAAAATGTTTCTTAAATGCCCTAAATGAAGGGGTTTATTGGTATTTGGCGAAGAAAATTCCACCATGATAGTTTGTTTTTCATCAATGCTTATGTTTTCAGGAGAAAATTCCCTAAGATAACGATACCAAAAACTCGGTTTCAAACTAAGGTTAAGAAAGCCTTTGATGATTTCAAAACTTTGAAAAATTTCATATTTTTCTATGAATTGGTTTCCAATCAAAGTACCTATTTCTTGTGGGTTTCCTAACTTTAATTTTAACAAAGGGAATAAAATGATGGTCACATCACCAGTATGGTCAGGATTGGTGTATTCAACTGTAATCAATTGATTTTCAATAATTTTATTATAATTTGCTTGAATAATCTCAGCTACCCATTGTTGAATTTGAGTTTTTAAAAACATGAATATGGAGAATTTGGAACAAAATTACCAAAAAATTTTACAAACGAATACCTTTGGAAATACCTATTCTCAAAGAAATGAGAAAATTAGATTTTGATAGAAAAAACTTTTCATTACAGTTTTTTAAAGAGGGCAAAAAGAGATTGTAAAATACATAAGCCTTCTTTTTCAAAGACTTGTCAATATTTCCATTTTTGAAATTCATGGATTTCCATAGGTTTAATTTCGACATCTTTATAATAGTGTTTAATAATTTTGTCGTATTTCCAACCGGCTTCTGAGCGAGCAAAGGCACCATCTTGGCACATACCCACGCCGTGTCCAAAACCTTTTCCAATGAAATACATATAATTTCCTTGATTACTTATAGAAAAACGTGCAGATTTCAATCCAAACATTCTACGCAATTGTTCTCCGGTAATTTTGAATTCGTTTTTACCATTCACTAATAAATATTTAATTCTACCAGTGTGGTCTTTTTCAAGTTGATAGGAATTAGCAGGAATGGAGTAGTATTTACCGATAGCATTAAGAAATTCATTTTTTTCAATCATTTTTTTCCAATGAGAATTGATGGTATTGGCACAAAAATTTCCATCGCTTACGGTTCTTAAATAAGATACTTCATTAGGCCAAACATCTTCTGAGTTAGCAGTAAAACCACCGCAATTAGCATAAAAGACAGCGTCGATAAGTTTACCGTCGTAAGTAGTGATGACTTCATTAGCCGTTTCATGGCATGCTATTTGGTACTTTTTTTGGTGAATAGAAACACCTTTGTAGGCTTGGCAGTGAACTTTATCACACATATCAAAACCTTCTGAACGGTGTTTTCCTAAACCCTTATACACATAAGTTCTACTACAAACTGCTTGTACTTTTAAAAATTCGGGGCTTACTTTTCCACCCACTTCCCCTGCCATAACACCTGCTATGTAATTTTCAATAAACACTTCATTCATTAAAACCAAGTTAGAACGATTGCTTTTTACGATTAAATTATCCGCATAAGTATAAGTTTTTCCGTTAGTTAATATAGAAAAATAAGGTTCTTCACCGTTCGTAACAAAACGAATTCGTGGATAAGCGCCTATCCATTGGTCACCTTTTTTTAAAAATACCTCACCGTCTTTGATAGTAACCCAAATACTTTCATTTTGTTTTAATTCATAGATTTTATCAGGGTAACTAGTACCCGTAGTGATATGAGTTTTTGCCTTAGAAATAAATGTAAATTGTTGAATTTCACCAATTTGTTCTAATTGAACATAAATCATTTGCCCCGATAATCCATTAGCAACATATGTTAATAAACAACCTAAAAATATTCCCTTCAATAGGTTTTTCATTTACAGCAAAGGTATCAAAAAAATATTTGAAAAATTATTTTTTCAAAATGGAGTTATAACGGGATTTATCCTTAAGGATTTTTTTGGCTTCTGCAATATCGTTATCATAAAGAAAAGAATTTTCGATTGCACCAGGACTTAGGTAATATCTCGAAACAATCTCTCTCTGTAAGTAAGGTATAATTTCTGATTTGTATTTTATGATATCGTCTTTTTTCTTGTTATTGAGTTTATTTTTTAGTTCTTTTAAATCCGCTTTTAAATCGGAATATCCTTCAGAATCCAATATTTTTTCTGTATTTTCGATTTGTTTTTCCGATTTAGTATCAAATTTAAACATTTTATTTTGTGCAAATTGAACAAAATCATTATAGATGGCGTCAGTAATTTTAAAATCTTTTGGTGCGGAGATGGTAGGATTATTATTCATAAATTCTGTAGCAAAATCAAAAATTATATATTGGGATAAAAGTTCTTCTGTAACTCTATGAATTTCATTTTCTTCTATGTGAATATCGGGTTCAATACCTACACCGTCATAAACGGTTCTACCAATTTTGGTTTTAAAAGGTTTTTTTAAGCTATCTGGAATTTTAATTGCCGTCCCTTCTTCATCACGATTACCGTAATCTATGGACTGAATACATCTACCAGAGGGAGTATAATATTTTGAAGTAGTAACTTTCAATTGGGTATTATAACTAAGCGGTCTGGTGGCTTGAACCAATCCTTTACCGAAAGATTTTCTTCCTACCACAACGCCTCTATCTAAATCTTGCATCACACCTGAAACAATTTCAGAAGCTGAAGCTGACCTTGCGTTAATTAAAACGGCAATAGGAATTTCTAAATCTAAGGGATTATTTTTAGCTGTGTAAACTTTCATAGAACCTTCCATTTTGCCTTTGGTTTCCACTACTTTTTCACCTTTGGGAATAAAGAAATTTGCAATTTCGATAGCTTCAAATAATAAACCTCCTGGGTTATTTCTTAAATCAAGGATAATTCCTTTTATTGATGGGTTTTGAGACTTTAAGGTTTCAAAAGCTTGTTTTACTTCATTGGCAGCATCTTTGGTAAAACCTGTTAAAACGATGTAGCCTGTTTCGTTATCTACCATACCATAAAATGGTACATTTTTTACTTTAATTTCTTCCCTTTCAATTAAATAAGTTTCCGTTTTACCGGTTGGTTTTTTTACGATTACTTTTACTTTGGTTTTGGGTTGTCCTCGTAATAAATTACGAACATCGGTATTTTCTAATTTGGTATTTTCGACTTTTTCGTTATCAATTTGTAAAATTTCATCACCTGCACGAATTCCTGCTTTAAATGCGGGTGATTCGGGATAAGGTTCAATGACAATCACTTTTCCATTTCTTTTAGAAATTGTTGCACCGATGCCTCCATATTGCCCAGTACTCATAAAACGATAGTCTTCAATTTCTGATGCTGAAATAAATTGTGTGTAAGGGTCTAATGACTTCAACATGGCATCAATACCTATTCGAAAAAATTTGTTCGGTTCTACTTCATCTACGTAAGTCATATTGATTTCCCGTACCAAACGAGTGAATATATCGATGTTTTTACTGATTTCAAAGTAGTTATCATAAAATTTGTCTTTATTTACAAAACCAAAGGTAAAAAATGCAATTCCGAAAACAATAAAAATTTTGGTTTTTTTGTTGATATTTAATTTAGACATAGCATTTATTTAAAATAATAACACAAAATTAAAGAAATAATTGGAAAGTTAATATAAAAAAACGTTAAAAAGAGAGTTTTATTTTTAGAACTATTCATTTAGGTAAAGAATAAGACTACCATCTGGGGTGCTTTCACAAGCAAGGATGCCTGAGTTGCTTTCACAAGCAGGGATGCTTGGGATACTTTCACAAGCAGGGCGATACAGCTCGAGGTTCAACTTTTACTAAATTAATGTTTACATTGCCCAATTATTTCATGGAAAGTATCATGTGCGGTATTTAATGCTTTCATGATTTCGCTATCTTTCGATTTAGATTTGACAA
>Ga0272446_1001903_pt1 | contig 29545 bp, 28 predicted proteins | sample YNPCB0061_FD_194587 | JGI IMG/M metagenome (GOLD analysis project Ga0272446, IMG submission 194587) | Hot spring microbial mat communities from Yellowstone National Park, WY, United States - YNP-CB-006-1 | ecosystem: Environmental > Aquatic > Thermal springs > Hot (42-90C) > Sediment | place...
GCTGCCAGCCGGGGTCGAAGGTGGCGTCCAGCCGCGCCTGGGCGGACAGCCGCATGTGGTGGCCGCAATGCGGGCAGACCTGCTGGCCGCGCTCGAGGTCGCGGTGGAAGATCATCTGCTCGCAGGCGGGGCACTTGTGCCACAGGTTGTCCGGCACCTCGCGGGTGCCGAACAGCGTCTTGATCTTGGGCAGCGCCCACTCGGAGATCCAGTTCATCGCGGCCTCGGGCCCCTCGCGTCGCGGGGGTATGGGGGCGGGGGCCCCCGCCGCGCAAGGGGGTGCCCAGCCTTCAGCGCAGCGCGTCCGCGATCCGCGCCAGCGCCTGCCGGAGCGACCCCGTCTCGCGCAGGATGCACATGCGCAGGAAGGAACGGCCGGAGGGGCCGAACAGGTGGCCGGGGGCGAGGCCGACGCGCGCCTTCTCCAGCACCGTGCGGCAGGCGTCGCGCGCGTCCTCCACGCCGCGCAGGCGAAAGAAGACATACATGCCTCCCTCGGGGCGCGCGGGGAGTTCGAGGGCCGGGTGGTCGCCGAGGATCTCGTAGGTCGCGGCGATGCCGGCCTCGGCGCGGGCGCGGATCTCGGCGACCGTGCCCTCGCCCTGGCGCAGCGCCGCCGCCGCGCCGGCCTGCAGCACGCCCGCCGTGCCCGAGGTCATGTACTGCACCAGCGCACCGAAGCGGGCGGAGAGCGAGGGCGGGTGCGTCAGCCACCCCACCCGCCAGCCGGTCATCGCCCAGCCCTTGGAGAAGGTGTTGACGGTCATCACCAGATCCTCGGGGTCCGCGAGCGGCAGGATCGAGGGGGCGGCGGGGCCGCGGAAATACATCCGCGAATACACCTCGTCGGCGATGATCCAGATGCCGCGCCGGCGGGAGAGGTCGAGGAGGGCGCGGATCTCCTCCTCGCTCGCCACCCAGCCCTGCGGGTTGGAGGGCGAGGAATAGACGATGGCGCGGGTGCGCGCGTCGCAGGCGGCAAACAGGCGGTCGAGGTCGAGGTGCCAGCGGCCGTCGCGGTAGCCCATCGGTACGCCGCGCGGCTCGGCGCCGGAGACGTGGATGGCGTTGGCGATGTTCGGCCATTGCGGTTCGGGGAACACGATGTTGCGGCCGGCCTCCGCGATCGCCGTCATCGCGAGATGCACCGCCTGCATGCCGCCGGGCGTCACCGTGCTGCGGTCCAGCCCGAAGGGGATGCCGTGGAGCGTGGACTGGTAGTCGGACAGCGCCTCGATCAGCGGGCGGTGGCCGCGCATGTCGGGGATGTAGAAGGTGAGGCCCTGATCCAGCGCGGCCTTCGCGGCGTCGCGGATGTAGGCGGGCGTCACCATGTCGCCCTCGCCGTACCAGAGCGGGATGACATCGCCGAGTTCCCGCGCGCGGTGCGCGAGGTCGGCGATGTTCTCCATCCGCAGATCCTGGATCTGCGGGCGCAGCGCCCGCAGCGCGGCGTTGCCGCCGAGATTGTGGCCGTGGGTCATTGCGCGTCTCCGGTGGCAGAGCCGCGCGGTATAGGGCGAAGCGGCGGCACCGTCAGCCGATATGGGTGCCGGGGTAGATGCGCCAGCGGAACTGAAGATTGCCGCCCTTGCGGCCGACGATGCGGAGCGGCAGGTCCGGCCCGTAGATCTCGTAGGCGAAGGCGGGCTTGTAGTCGCAGACGAGGCGGCCCTTGGCGTCGGTGATGTACACCCAGGTGGCCTTGCCGACGCGCCAAGTGACTCCGCCGTGGTTCGCGATGGTCATCGCCACGATGCCGCGGCCCGACGCGCCGTAGTTGCGGACGGAGGTGATGAAGGGGCGGTACTTCTCCGGCTCCTTCTGGACGGCTTTCGCGATCTCCTTGTCCTCGTGGTCCTCGACCGCCGCCTTCACGAGGCCGGTGGCGATGGTCGCAACCGAGCCGACAGTGCCGGCCGCGAGGCTGACGGCGGTGCCGAGGCCCCAGAGCGGGATGTCGCCCGGTTGCGGCGCCTTGCCGGACAGGATCCACACCGCCGGCTGCACCAGCGCGCCGACGAGCCCGGCCTTCACGCCGGCGCCGGCGACGTCCTTCGCCTTCAGCGCGGCTTCGAGGCCCTTGGAGATCGTCTCGGACGCGATGGTCTGCGAGACTTCCTTGCCGACGTTCGAGCTGTTGTTGATGAAGTCGGTGATGCCGTTCTTCGCGCCGGGGGCGGCGAAATCACCCTCGGTCGGGGAATAGGTGTCGCCCATGCCAGCCGCGCTCCCGGTCGTTGCGTCCTGGAAGCGATAGCGCGCGGTGGCCGCCGGTTCAAGGCCGCGGTGCCGGGCGGCAATGGGCAGCCGTTGTGGGTGCCCGGGCCCATCCGCGAGGTGACGGTCAGGCGGCCGCCCTCCTTCCCGGCGATGCGGAGCGGATGAAGGGGCGGAAGCGCTCCGACTCTCAGGCGGCGGCCTTCATGACGCCGAGGGTGCCGGTCGCCAGCGACCCGCCGAGGCCGCCGAGCGGGCTGATCGCCATGCTGCCGGTCCACAGCGCGATGTCGCCGGGCTGCGGCATCTTCCTGCCGGCGAGCCACACCGCCGGCTGCACCAGCGCGCCGCCCAGCCCGGCATCGGCCTTGCCCGCTGCCTCCCACTTCTTCTCGAGCAGCGTCTCGATGAGGGTGGAGGCGAGGGACTGGCTGATCGCCCTCGGGACGTTCGAGGAGTTGTTGATGTCGTCCGTCACGCCGTCGCTGGCGGGGAGGTCGAAATCGCCCTCCGCCGGGTCGTAGCCCGCCATGCTGCCCTCCCGTTCGTTCTTGGGGCGGAGCGTCGCATGGCGGGGAAGCGCCCGGCAAGCGGGAGGGCCGGTCAGCCGCGTCCCGCCCCCGCCACGGCGACGGCCGTGAGGTTCACGATTCCGCGAGCGGTCACGCTCGGCACCAGCACATGGATCGGCTTCGCCATGCCGAGCAGGATGGGGCCGAGCTGCAGCCCGTCCGCCGCCGCCTTCACCAGGTTGAAGGCGATGTTGGCGGCGTCCACGCCTGGCATCACCAGCAGGTTCGCCGCACCCTCGAGCCGGCTGTCCGGCACCGCGCGGTCGCGGATCGCCGGGATCAGCGCAGCATCGGCGTGCATCTCGCCGTCCACTTCGAGGCCGGGCGCGCGCTCGCGGATCAGCCGCAGCGCCTCGCGCATCTTCTTGGCCGAGGGCGCCCCCGAGGCGCCGAAGGAGGAATGCGACAAAAGCGCCGCCTTGGGGCGGAGGCCGAAGGCAGCGACCGCCTCGGCGCCGAGGAGCGTCATCTCCGCCACCTGCTCGGCCGTCGGGTCGAGGACGAGATGCGTGTCCATCATGAACAGCACGCCCTCGCGCAGGATGAGGCCGGACATCGCATAGACGCGGCGGCGGCCGGGCGCGCGGCCGATCACGTCATGCGCGTGGTACCAGTGGCGCATCCAGTCGCCGGTGCCGCCGACGATGGCGGCGTCCGCATGGCCCGCCTCCAGCAGCAGCGCGGCGGCGACGGTCGGGCGGTTGCCGACGCGCCGCGCGGCGGCATCCGGCGGGATGCCGCGCCGGCCGACCTTGTGCTGGTAGAGGGTGACGAGGGGGGCGAAGACGTCGTGGTCCACGGCCGGGTTCAGCACGCGGACCGAGTGTTCGAAATCCATGCGCAGGCCCATGGCGCGGGCCTTCGCTTCGATCTTCGCGCGGTCGCCGATCAGCAGCGGCTCGGCGATGCCTTCGTCGAGCACGGACTGCACGGCGCGGAGCGTGCGCTCGTCCTCGCCGTCGGAATACACGACGCGCTTCGGGGCGGCGGCGGCGCGGGCGAAGAGCGGGCGCATGAGTTCGCCCGAGCGGAAGACGAAGCGCTCGAGCTCGCGGCGATAGGCGGCGAGGTCCGCGACGGGGCGGCGGGCGACGCCGGACTCCGCCGCGGCGCGGGCGACGGCGGGCGCGATCTCCAGGATCAGCCGCGGGTCGAAGGGCTTCGGGATGATGTAGTCGGGGCCGAACACCGGCGCCTGGCCGCCATAGGCGCGGGCGACGACCTCGGAGGCCTCGATGCGGGCGAGGCGGGCGATGGCCTCCACCGCCGCGAGCTTCATCGCCTCGTTGATCGAGGTTGCGCCGGCATCGAGCGCGCCGCGGAAGATGAAGGGGAAGCAGAGGACGTTGTTGACCTGGTTCGGGTAGTCGCTGCGGCCGGTGGCGACGATGGCGTCGGGGCGGGCGGCGCGCACGGCTTCGGGCAGGATCTCGGGCTCGGGGTTGGCGAGCGCCAGCACGAGCGGCTTCGGGGCCAGTTTCGGCAGCCATTCCGGCTTGAACACCCGCGGCGCGGAGAGGCCGAGGAAGATGTCGGCGCCGTCCAGCACCTGGTCGAGCGTGCGGGCCGGCGTGTCCTGCGCGTAGCGGGCGCGGTAGGGGTCGAGGCCGGGCCGCCCCTGGTACACCACGCCCTCGATGTCGCAGACGGTGATGTTCTCGCGCTTGAGCCCCATCGCCACCAGCAGGTCGAGACAGGCGAGCGCGGCGGCGCCGCCGCCGGTGTTGACGAGCTTCACCTCCTCGATCCGCTTGCCCTGGAGTTCCAGGCCGTTGCGGATGGCGGCGGCGACGATGATGGCGGTGCCGTGCTGGTCGTCGTGGAAGACCGGGATCTTCATGCGCTCGCGCAGCGCCGCCTCGATCGCGAAGCACTCGGGGGCCTTGATGTCCTCGAGGTTGATCGCGCCGAAGGATGGTTCGAGAGCGGCGACGACCTCGACGAACTTCGCCGGGTCGCGCTCCTCCACCTCGATGTCGATCGAGTCGATCCCGGCGAATTTCTTGAACAGGACGGCCTTGCCCTCCATCACCGGCTTGCCGGCGAGCGCGCCGATGGCGCCGAGGCCCAGCACCGCCGTGCCGTTGGAGACGACGGCGATGAGGTTGCCGCGCGCGGTCAGGTACCACGCCGCGTCGGGGTCGGCGGCGATGGCTTCGCAGGCGGCGGCGACGCCGGGGGAGTAGGCGAGCGACAGGTCGCGCTGCGTCGCCATGCGCTTGGTCGGCTCGACCGCCAGTTTCCCGGGGCGCGGGAGACGGTGGTAGTCGAGCGCTGCGCGGCGGAAATCCTCGTCCATGATGGCGAGGCTACACGGGGCGGGGGCGTTGGGCGAGGGCGGCTGGTGCGGTCGAGAAGAGTCGAACTTCCACGGGGTTGCCCCCACCAGCACCTCAAGCTGGCGCGTCTACCATTCCGCCACGACCGCAGACCGAGTAGAGGGCGGCGCTATAGCCGATGACGGAAGCCGAGACAACGCCGCCCGAATGGGTGGTCGCGCCGGGGCTCACGCCCTATCCGGACGCGCTGGCCGAGATGGCCGAGCGCTCGGCGGCGATCCGCGCCGGCAGGGCGGCAGAGCGCGTGTGGCTGGTGGAGCACCCGCCGACCTACACCGCCGGCACCTCGGCGGCGCGGGCCGATCTGCTGGACCCGCGCTTTCCGGTGTTCGAGGCAGGGCGCGGCGGGCAATGGACCTATCACGGGCCGGGGCAGCGGGTGGCCTATGTGATGCTCGACCTGACGCGCCGCCACGGCAGCGTGCCGCCGCGCGACATCCGCGCCTTCGTCCACGGGCTCGAGGAATGGCTGATCCGCGCGGTGGCGCGCTTCGGGGTGAGGGCCGAGAGGCGGGCAGGGCGCGTCGGCATCTGGGTGGTGGATGCGGCGACGGGCACGGAGGCGAAGATCGGCGCGATCGGCGTGCGTGTGACGCGCTGGGTGTCCTGGCACGGGGTGGCGCTGAACGTGGCGCCGGAACTGTCGCATTTCGGCGGCATCGTGCCCTGCGGGGTCGCCGAGCATGGGGTGACGTCGCTGGCCGCGCTCGAGGCCGAGGTGGCGGGGACTAGCGCAGCGGATGCGGCGCTACGGGCCGCCTGGCGGGAAGTTTTCAGTTGAAACGCAGCCGCGCCGGAATTCATCCGGCACAGTTTCGGCTGCGGCTGGCGCCGCCATCTCCGGAAAAGTTACGGTAGAAGCACCGTGCTTCCGGTGGTCTTGCGGGCTTCCAGCGCGCGGTGCGCCTCGGCCGCGTCCTTCAGCGCGAAGCGCTGGTTCACGCGGATCTGCACGAGGCCGCGCGCCACTACGTCCATCAGCTCGGCCGCGGCGGCGACCAGATCGGCGCGGCGGGCGGTGTAGGTGGCGAGCGTCGGGCGGGTGACGAACAGCGAACCCTTGGCCGCCAGGATGCCGAGATCCACCGGCGGCACCGGCCCCGAGGCGTTGCCGAAGGACACCATCAGCCCGAGCGGCGCGAGGCAGTCGAGGGAGGCCATGAAGGTGTCGCGGCCGACACTGTCATAGACCACCGGCACCATCGCGCCGCGGGTGATCTCCTTCACCCGCGCGGGCAGATCCTCGCCCGACAGCACCACATGGTCGGCGCCGTGGGCGCGGGCGAGGTCCGCTTTCTCCGGCGTGGAGACGGTGCCGATGACCGTCGCGCCGAGCGCCTTCGCCCATTGCACCATGATGAGGCCGACGCCGCCGGCGGCGGCATGGACCAGGATCGTCTCGCCCGGGCGGACGGCGTGGGTGCGGCGCAGAAGATACTGGGCGGTCAGGCCCTGCAGCATCATCGCCGCCGCCGTCTCGAAGGAGATCGCCTCGGGGATCTTCACCAGGCGGTCGGCGGCGATGGCGCGGAGTTCGCAATAGGCGCCGATCGGCGCGGTGGCATAGGCGACGCGGTCGCCGACCGAGACCTCCGTCACGCCCTCGCCCACCGCCTCCACCACGCCCGCCCCTTCCATGCCGATGGTCGCCGGCAACGAGGGGGCCTTGTACAGGCCGGTGCGGAAGTAGACGTCGATGTAGTTGAGGCCGACGGCATGGTGGCGCACCAGCGCCTCGCCGGGCTTGGGCGAGGGCAGCGGCACCTCCTCCCACACCAGCTTCTCCGGGCCGCCGTAGTCGTGGATGCGGATGGCGTGGTTCATCGCGAAGCTCCTCCGGCTGCGGCGCTGCGGACCTCGAGGGCCAGCAGGAACCGCTTGGTGGGCACCCCGTCCCCGCCGGAATAGCCGCCCAAGGCGCCGCCAGCGCCGACAACGCGGTGGCAGGGGATCAGGATCGGGATCGGGTTGGCGGCATTGGCCCCGCCGATGGCGCGGGCCGAGGTGCCGAGGCTGGCGGCGAGGTCGCCGTAGCTGCGGGTCTCGCCCGCCGGGATGGCGCGGAGCGCCTCCCACACGCGGCGCTGGAAGGCAGAGCCGTTCGGCGCGAGCGGCAGGTCGAAGACCTGGCGCGTGCCGTCGAAATACTGCTGGAGCTGCGCGCAGGCGCGGCGCAAGAGCGGCGTGTCGTCCTGGTCGCGGCCCTGGCCCCAGTCGAGCGCGACGATCGCCCCCGCCTCCTCGGAGACGGAGAGCGGCCCAAGCGGCGTGAGGCAGGAGCGTTGCGGCATGTCTCTCCGGGAGGGGGCCGTCGCGGGACGCGGCGTTAGGCCATGCGGCCGGGCGGGCGTCAAGGCGCGGGGGCTGGCCGGGGCGGGGCGGCTGGCCTACATCCGAGCGGTCCTTCCAGGGAGTGTCCCGTGCCCGACGCCGACCCGCCGCTGTTCTACCGCGCGCATCTGTTCGTCTGCTGCAACCGCCGGCCGGACGGGCACAAGCGAGGCTCCTGCGCGGCGGCGGGCTCCGAGGCGCTGCGGGACTACATGAAGGCGCGCGCGAAGGAGCTCGGGCTCACCGGCATCCGGGTGAACCAGGCAGGGTGCCTGGATCGCTGCGAGTTCGGGCCGGCGATGGTGATCTACCCCGAGGGCGTCTGGTACCGGCCGCGGACGCGCGAGGATGTGGACGAGATCCTCTCCGTGCATGTGCAGGGCGGCGGGCGGGTCGGGCGGCTGATGCTGACCGAGCGCGACGTGCCGCCGCCGAAGGCGTGAGCGGGGCGAGCGACACGATCTTCGCCCCGGCCTCGGGCGCGGGGCGGGCGGCGATCACGGTGCTGCGGGTTTCGGGCCCGGGCTGTGCCGGAGTGCTGCGGGGGCTGGCGGGCAGGCTGCCGGCACCGCGTGTTGCGTCGCTCAGGCGGCTGCGCGGCGCCGATGGCGCGGTGCTCGACCGGGCGCTGGTGCTGTGGTTTCCGGGCCCTGCCTCCTACACCGGAGAGGATTCGGCCGAGCTGCACCTGCATGGCGGTCGGGCGGTGCTGCGGGCGGTGGCGGGGGCGCTGGTGGCACATGGTTGCCGGCCTGCCGAGCCTGGGGAGTTCACCCGCCGCGCACTGCTGAACGGGCGGCTCGACCTGACCGAGGCCGAGGGCATCGCCGACCTCGTCGCCGCCGAGACCGAGGCGCAGCGTGTGCAAGCGCTGCGGCAGGCCGAAGGCGCGCTGTCGCGGCGGCTGGCCGGCTGGAGCGAGCGGATCGCGGCGCTTCTGGCCTGGCAGGAAGCGGCGATCGAGTTCGCCGAGGACGGCGTGCCGAGCGACCTGGAGGCGCGGGTGCGGGCGGGGGCTGCTGCGCTGCGGGCGGAGATGGCGGCGGGGCTGGCCGAAGGCGAGCGGGCGGAGCGGCTGCGGGAGGGGGTGGCGGTCGCCATCCTCGGCGCGCCGAATGCGGGCAAGTCCTCGCTGCTGAATGCGCTGGCCGGGCGGGAGGCAGCGATCGTCTCGGCGCGGGCGGGGACGACGCGGGACGTGGTGGAGGTGTCGCTGGAGCTCGCCGGGGTGCCGGTTCTGCTTGCGGACACGGCGGGGCTGCGCGAGACGGCGGACGAGATCGAGGCCGAGGGGGTGCGGCGGGCTCTGGCGCGGGCCGAGGCGGCGGATCTGCGGCTGGCGGTGTTCGCGGCCGATGCCGAGCCGGACGCGCCCACCCTGGCGCTGCTCGGACGGCCGGGGACGGTCGTCGTGGTGAACAAGGTGGATGTTGCGCCGCCGTCGCTTGATGGCGCGGTGGCCGTGTCGGCGCGGACGGGCGCGGGGCTCGATTCGCTGCGGGCACGGCTTGCGGAGGAGGTCGCGGCACGCGCCGGGCTGACGGAGGCGGCGGCGCTGAGCCGGCCGCGGCATCGTGCAGCGCTGGCCGAGGCGGTGGCGGCGCTGGCCGAGGCGGAGGCGGCGCCGCTGCCGGAGATCGCCGCCGAGGGGTTGCGGGCGGCGCTATCGGCGGTCGGGCGCATCACCGGGCGGGTCGGGGTGGAGGAGATCCTGGACCGCGTGTTCTCCGAGTTCTGCATCGGCAAGTGATGGCCTATATCGCGCCGCGGACTTATCGCCTTGACTAAATGCTCTAGAAATGCTAGATACAATGCATGAACGAGACGGCCCTCACGCTGCGCGCTTTCAATGACCTGTTCCCGGACGAGGACGCCGTGCGGGCGTGGTTCGAGCGTGCCCGCTGGCCGGACGGTCCGACCTGCTATCACTGCGGTACTATCGGCGACGCCGCGTACATGCCCAAGACCAAGTTCTGGCACTGCAAGGCGTGCAAGGGCCAGTTCTCGGTTACGGCGGGCACGCCGATGCACCGTACACATCTGCCGCTGCTAACCTGGGCACAGGCCATCTACCTGATCGTCACCTCGTCCAAGGGCATCTCCGCCGTGAAACTGTCGGAGATGCTGGGCGTCTCCTACGAGACGGCGTGGCACCTCGGTCACCGCATCCGAGCCATGATGGCCGAGAACAGCCCGCTGCTGTCCAACATCGTCGAGATCGGCGAGATGTACGCCGGAGCGCCGCCGCGCAAGCGCGCCAAGCCGGACCGCGAGAATGATGACCCGCCGCCGCCCAATCCGAAGGGACGTGGCACCAAGCGCCCGCTGGTTCTGGTCGCCGCTGAACGCGGTGGCGACGTGGTGGCGAAGGTCATTCCGACCCACGGCAAGGAAGCCATCGCTTCGGCACTTAATGGCGTGCTCGATCCCGAAGCCACGGTGATGACCGACAGCCTCCCGGCCTACAAGCACCTCGGCGCGGAGCGCGCCCATCTCTCGGTCAACCACTCCGACCGCGAGTATGCCCGCACCGATGACGTGACCGGCCATCGGGTTCACGTCAACCGGGTGGAGAGTTTCAACGGGTTCATGCGCCGAGCCGTCATCGGCGTATGGCACCAGATCAGCGTGAAGCACCTCGGCCGATATGCCAGCGAGGCAATCTTCCGGTGGAACCGCAAGGCCGACGCCTGCCTCGACCGCATGGCGCAGATGGTCAAGAACGGCGAAGGCCGGCTGCTGCCCTATGCTGTCCTCACGGCAAAGGCGGCCTGATGGCGCGGAAGAAGCCCGAACATCCGCCGGTCCACCGCACCGACCTGCTGCCGTCGAACCTGACGGCGGCCAAGAGGGCCAAGGTGCTGGAGCTGCTGGACCATTACCGGGCGGGGGCGGTCCTGCTCGGGCGGGAGCAATGGCGGCTGTTCTTCGAAACGGGCCGGTTCAACGAGAACCACGACCTGGACAAGATCACCTTTGCCTCGGTGATCGGTGCCGCCAGCCGGGTGCAGATGTGCCGCTGGCAGGTCGTCGGCCAGTTCCAGGGTTGGCTCAGCAACCGTGCCAACGAGTTCCGCGACACGGTGAACCGCAGCAGCCTAAGCCCCGACGTCAAGCACATGCTCCACACCGTCAACCTCATGGGAGCGTGGTTCTCTCGCAAGGAGCTGAGGATGTGGGGGACGGGGGAGACGATCCCGCCCGAGGTGCGGAAGCTCGCCCGCACCATCATGCGCCACGTCATGTCACGTCACCGTCGCCCGGACCTGTCGCGCATCTCGATGCGTCTCGACCACCGGGCAGCCGAGCTCGAGAAGCCGATCAAGGCGCGGCAGGGCGGGAAGGTTGGCTGGTGGGTCAACCTGTCCACCATGGAGAAGGGGCGGAAGATCGCCGTGCCCCTGTTGACCTACAAATACCATGACAAGCGACCGGGGCGCGTCACCAACGGCGTCCAGGTGAACGAGCGCAACGGTCGGCTGACCTTCGGCGTCGTCACCGATATGGGCGAGGCGTGCGCCAAGAACCGGGCCGACTACGACGGGCATGGCCTGTTGGCGCTGGACTTCGGCTTGTCCACGCTGTTCGCGACCAGCGAGGGGCAGTTGCTTGGCCAGGCTTGGCTCAAGCGGCTGAAACGGTACGACGCGTTGATCTCGATGATCGCCGCCAGCCAGCAGCGCGCCGGGCGCAAGCCCCGCGACAGTAGGCGCTACCGGGCGTTGGTGGAGGATGTGCGTGGCTTCCTGCGCACCGAGGTCGGGCGTGTGCTGAACCGGCTTGTCGAGCAGGGCAAGCCGAAGGAGTTGGTCCTTGAGCGGCTGGACTTCCGCCACTCCGACCTGTCCCCGCGCCTGAACGCGATCCTGCGCAACTGCGGACGCTCGATCATCCAGGACAAGTTGCGCGATCTCGAGGAGCGATTCGGGATCACCTCCACCGAGGTGAACGCCGCCTACACGTCGCAGACCTGCTCGTGTTGCGGCTACGTGGACAAACGGAACCGCCGCGACCAGAAGACCTTCCTGTGCCTCTGGTGCGGCCACAAGCTGCATGCTGATCTCAATGCGGCAGCCAACATCGAAGCGCGCCGTGCGCGCCCCAATGGTTGGCTGTTCCAGGGGAAGGCTGCGGTCCTCACCGAACTCGTGCGCGAGTTCCGTGAGCGACGGGTCCGGGCCTTGCGCTCGGGCAGAACCGGGAACCAGGGTGCACCCGCCGACCCACGCCTGACGAATCCCTACTTCGGTGGGGTGCCGTTGGCCGTGGTGAGGTCATCCGAACGCCGCGAGGCGTCCGTGAATTTGTCTCAACTCAAGCCCTCGCGGCTGTCTGAGTTAAGGCGATAGTGCCCTCGCGCCGCATGAGCGACGCGGCGTTCGACGTTGTTGTGGTGGGCGGCGGCCATGCCGGCTGCGAGGCGGCGGCGGCGGCGGCGCGCATGGGCGCGCGCACCCTGCTGCTGACGCAGCGCGCCGACCGCATCGGCGAGATGTCCTGCAACCCGGCGATCGGCGGCGTCGGCAAGGGGCATCTGGTGCGGGAGATCGACGCGCTGGACGGGCTGATGGCGCGGGCGGCGGACGCGGCGGGCATCCACTTCAAGCTGCTGAACCGCAGCAAGGGCCCGGCGGTGCGCGGGCTGCGGGCGCAGGCGGACCGGGCGCTGTATCGCGCCGCCGTGCAGCGGATGCTTGCGGAGACGCCGGGGCTGACGGTGCGGGAAGGAACGGCCGAGGCGCTGCTGCGCGATGCGTCGGGCGACATCGGCGGGGTGGTGACGGCCGCCGGCGAGACGATCCGCTGCGGCGCGCTGGTGGTGACGGCGGGCACCTTCCTGCGCGGCGTGATCCATATCGGCGAGACGCGCATCCCGGCAGGGCGGGTGGGGGATGCGCCGTCGGTCGGGCTGGCGGTGGCGCTGGAGGCGCTCGGCCTGCCGTGCCGCCGGCTCAAGACCGGCACGCCGCCGCGGCTGGATGGGCGCACGATAGACTGGGCGGGCGTGGAGGCGCAGCCGGGGGATGACCCGCCGGAGCCGCTCTCGGTGCTGACGGAGCGGATCGGCACCCGGCAGGTGGCCTGCGGCATCACCGCCACCACCGCGCGCACGCATGAGATCATCCGCGCCAACCTGTCGGGCAGCGCCGTCTATGGCGGGCGCATCCAGGGGGCGGGGCCGCGCTACTGCCCGTCCGTCGAGGACAAGGTGGTGCGCTTCGCGGAGCGCGAGAGCCACCAGGTGTTCCTGGAGCCGGAAGGGCTCGACGACCACACCGTCTATCCGAACGGCATCTCGACCAGCCTGCCCGAGGCGGTGCAGCAGGAGCTGGTGGCGTCCATCCCGGGGTTGGAACGCGCGGCGATCCTGCGGCCCGGCTATGCGATCGAGTACGACCATTTCGACCCGCGGGCGCTGTGGCCGACGCTGGAGTGCAAGACGGTGCCGCGGCTGTTCCTGGCCGGGCAGGTGAACGGCACGACCGGCTACGAGGAGGCGGGCGCGCAGGGGCTGATGGCCGGGGTGAACGCGGCGCTCCGCGCGTCCGGCGCGCGGGACGGGCGGGTGCTGGGGCGGACCGAGGCCTATGTCGGGGTGCTTCTGGACGATCTTGTGCTGCAGGGCGTCACCGAGCCCTACCGCATGCTAACAGCGCGGGCGGAGCACCGTCTCCGGCTGCGCGCCGACAACGCCGACCTGCGGCTGACGGAGCAGGGCATCGCCTGGGGCGTCGTGGGCGCGGAGCGCGCGGCGCGGCACCGGGCGCTGGTCCAGGCCCTGGCGGAAGCGCGGGCGCGCGCCGAGGCGGAGGGCGGCACCCCCGCCGAACTGGCGCGGCGCGGCATCGGCGTGAACGCGGACGGGCGGCGGCGCAGCGTGCTGGAACTTCTGGCGCTGCCCGAGGTGCCGGAGGAGGCGCTGGCGGCGGCGTTCCCGTGGCTCGCGGCGTTGCCTGCGCGCATCGTCGGGCTGCTGCGGGCGGAGGCGCTCTACGCGCCCTATCTCGCCCGGCATGACGCGGAATTGCGGCTGCTGGAGCGGGAGGAGCGGCTGACGATCCCGCCCGGCATCGACTTCTCGGCGGTGGCGGGGCTGTCCATGGAGATGCGGCAGCGGCTGTCGGCGGCACGGCCGGCAAGCCTCGGCGCGGCGGGGCGCATCCCGGGGGTGACGCCGGCGGCAGTGGCGGCGCTGGCCGTGCATCTCCGGCGCGGCGCCTGTTCCACGTGAAACAGCCGCCCGAACGGCGGCCGATCCCGGCGGCGGTCGTTTCACGTGAAACGGAGGCACGGCTGGATGCCTTCGTGGCGCTGCTTCTGGAATGGAACCGGCGGATCAACCTCGTTTCCGCGCGCGACGCCGCGGAGGTTCGGACGCGGCATGTCGAGGATTCGCGGCAGCTGCTCCCGCTGCTTCCCCCTGGGCCGCTGGCTGACATCGGCTCCGGCGGCGGCTTCCCCGGGCTGGTGCTGGCGGCGGCGGACCCGGAGCGCCCGGTCACGCTGATCGAATCCGACAAGCGCAAGGCCGCCTTCCTGGCCACCGCCGCTGCGCGACTCGGGCTGCCGAAGGTCGCCGTGCAGGCCGCGCGGGCAGAGAACGTGGCGCTGTCCGGCATGGCGGCGCTGACGGCCCGCGCCTTCGCGCCGCTGGCGCAGATCCTGCCCTTCGCGGCCCGTTTCCTCGCCCCCGGCGGCCTCGCCATCCTGCCGAAGGGCCGCAGCGCCGAGGCGGAACTCGACGCCGCCATCGCCGACGGCTGGACCCTGCGCGTGGAGCGGTTCATAAGCCGGACAGACCCGCACTCCACCATCTTCCGGATCGCCAGACCCGACCGTGCCGGCCCCTGACGCCAAGCCCCCGCGCATCATCGCGCTCGCCAACCAGAAGGGCGGCGTCGGCAAGACCACGACGGCGATCAACCTCGCCACCGCGCTGGCCACCAGGCGGCGCGTGCTGCTGGTGGACCTCGACCCGCAGGGGAACGCCTCAACCGGCCTCGGCCTGCCGCGCGGCGACCGCGGCGCCGGCAGCTACGCGCTGATCCTCGGGCAGAAGACGGTCGGCGAGGTGGTGCGGGAGACGAAGGTCCCGAACCTCTGGCTGCTGCCGGCCGATACCGACCTCGCCGGCGCCGAACCGGAGCTGACCGGGATGGAGGAGCGCGAGACGCGGCTGCGTGCGGCGCTGGCCGCCTCGGCCGAGGCGCTGTCCCGCTTCGACCTGGTGTTCCTCGACTGCCCGCCCTCCCTCGGCCTGCTCACGGTTAACGCCCTGGTCGCGGCGGACTCGGTGCTGATCCCGCTGCAGACGGAGTTCTTCGCCCTCGAAGGCGTCTCGCAGATCACCCGCACGATCGAACGGATCAAGCGCGGGCTGAACCCCGGCCTCGAGGTCGAGGGCATCGTGCTGACCATGGTGGACCGGCGGAACAACCTCTCGGAGCAGGTGGCGGCCGACGTCCGCGCCTTCTTCCAGGACGCGGTGTTCACGACCGAGATCCCCCGCAACGTCCGCGTCGGCGAGGCGCCCTCGCACGGGCTGCCGGTGCTGCTCTACGATCTGAAATCGGCGGGGGCGCAGGCCTATCTCGCGCTCGCCGCCGAGTTCCTGCGGCGGGAGAAGCGGAGGCGCGCAGCATGACCGGGAAGAAGCCGCAACGCCTCGGGATGGGCCTGTCGGCGCTGCTCGGCGACGCCGGCACCACCACCGCCGCCCCGCAGACCCTGCCGGTCGCAGCGATCGAGCCCGGGCCCTTCCAGCCCCGCGGCGGCATGGACCAGCAGGCGCTGGCCGATCTCGCCGCCTCCATCCGCGAGCACGGAATCCTCCAGCCGATCCTGGTGCGCCCGAAGCCCGGCGCGAAAGGCAGCTACCAGATCATCGGCGGCGAGCGCCGCTGGCGCGCCGCCCAGCTCGTGCCGCTGCACGAGGTGCCGGTGGTGATCCGCAACCTCGACGACCGCGCGGCGCTGGCCGCCGCCCTGGTCGAGAACCTGCAGCGCGAGGATCTGAACGCGCTCGAGGAAGCCGAGGGCTACCAGCGGCTCTCGCGCGAGTTCGGCCTGACGCAGGAAGCGCTCGGCAAGGCCGTCGGCAAGAGCCGCAGCCATGTCGCCAACACCCTTCGCCTGCTCTCCCTGCCCGCCCGCATCCGGGAGCTGCTCGGCGCCGGCAGCCTTTCCGCCGGCCATGCCCGCGCCTTGCTGACGGCGCCCGACCCGGTGAAGCTTGCCGAACAGGTGGTGACGCGCGGCCTCAACGTCCGTCAGACCGAGGCGCTTGCCGCCGCCGGCGCCAAGCCGCGCGCACAGCGCGCGCATGATCCGGAAACCCGCGCCGTGGAGCGCGACCTGACGGCGCGGCTCGGCCTCAAGGTCGCCATCAAGCACGGCCGCCGCGGCGGCACGCTGACGATCGCCTACCGCGACCTCGACCAGCTCGACGGGCTGATCCGCCTGCTCAGCCCCGACGCCTGACCGCCGCCTGCCGCGCCAGCGCCAGCACGGCCGCCTTCGCCAGCGCCGCATCCGGCATCGGCCGCGCCGAGGAGCCTGACTTCGCCCGCTTCTCCGCATCCCGCAGCGCCGTCGCCGCGGCCGCGAGCGCGGGGGCCGACCACAGCCGGAGCGCCCGCTCGAAGGCCGGCTTGTGGCGGAAGAACACGGGCGGCCGCAGCGCCTCGGGCGCGACGCCGCTCGCCGCCAGATGCAGCCGCTGCACGTGCCGCAGCGCGGCCCGCAGCAGGCCGACGGCGCTGCCGCCCTCCGCCATCGCCGCTTCCAGCGCCCGGTCGGCGAGCGCGACATCGCCCGCCGTCGCCGCCATCAGCGCCTCCTCCACGTCGAGCGCCGAGCCGTCGCCGACGCAGGCCAGCACATCCTCCGCCGTCACCCGGCCGCCCGCGCCGACATAGAGGGCCAGCTTCTCGACCTCGCGCCGCAGCAGCATGCGGTCCTCGCGGAGGCGGCTGGCGAGTTCCTCCAGCGCGTCGCCCTCGGCGGACACGCCGGCCTCGGCCAGCAGCGCGCGCAGCGTCGCGGCCAGTTCGGCCCCGCGCTCGCGGTAGCAGGCGATCACCGCCGCTTCCGGCGCCGCCTCCAGCAGCGCCCGCAGCCTGCCCCGTGCCGGCAGTTCGCCCGCCTCGATCACCAGCAGCGCGTCGCCCGGCGCCGCCAGCGCAGCCTTCACCGCCGGCGCGACGGCATCGGTCGCGTCGCGCAGCAGCACCACGCGACGCCCGCCGGTCAGCGCCATCGCCGCCATCTCCGCCGCCAGCAGGCCCTGGTCCTTCGCGGCGGCATCGCGGGAAAGCTCGGCCAGCCGGAACGGATCGGGGCCGCCGATCACGGCATTCACGAGCGCCCCCGCGCGCTCCCGCACCAGGCCCGGATCATCGCCGTGGAGCAGGATGCAGCGCCAGGACGCCGGGTCGGCCAGCGCCGCCGCCGCCCGGCGCGCGTCCAGCTTCGCCATCAGCCGCGCGACAGCGGCGTCACGACCAGACGCTGCACGATGCGGTCGGCCAGCTGCTCCATCAGCCGCCGCTCCATCGCCTCCCGGCTCATGTCCGCGGCGAAGAACTGGCCGTCCGGGATGTTGAAGGCGTCGAAGACCTGTTCGCGCCCGGTGGCCACTTCCGTCTCCGGCGTGCCGAGCGCCACCACGCGCCAGTCGGCGCGCGCCGTGGCGCGGATGCGCGAGGGCGCACCGTCGCGCCGGAAGCCGATCGGCTCGTTCTGGATCGCGAGCGCCACCCGCAGCTCCTGCCGCGCCGTGCCGCCCTCGCCCCTCGGACCCAGCCGCCGCCCGAGCTCCTGCCGCAGCATCTGCCCGGTGCGCTCGGGGATGTTGGCCACCCGCAGCCCGGCCAGCGCGGCGGGTCCTCCGCCCGGCGCCGCCGGGCCGTAGAGCGGGCGGAAGCCGCAGCCGCCGAGCAGCAGGCCGGCGCCGAGCAACGCCCTCCGCCCACGGCCGGCCGGGCCCAGGTCACGCCACAAGATTGACGATCCGCCCGGGGACATGGATGCGCTTGCGGATCGGCTTGCCGTCGAGCGCGCGGATCACGTTCTCCTCCGCCTCGGCGGCGGCGAAGATCGTCGCCTCGTCGGCGCCGACCGGCACCTCGATGGTCGCGCGCAGCTTGCCGGAGACCTGCACGGCCAGCGTCACCGTGTCGGCAGCCATCAGCGCGGCGTCGGCCTCCGGCCAGGCTTCCTCGGCCAGCAGGCGTTCGGCGCCGGGGCGCAACAGCGACCACAGCTCCTCCGCCAGATGCGGCATCATCGGCGAGATCAGCCGCGCGAAGGCCTCCATCGCCTCGCGCCGCGCCGCGGGCTCGGCGTCCCTCGCGTCCTCGATCGCGTTCGCCAACTCGTGCAGCCGCGCCACCGCGACATTGAAGGCGAAGGTCTCCAGCGCCTCGGTCACCGCCGCGATGGTCCGGTGCGTCGCCCGCCGCAACGCCCGCGCCGCGCCCTCGGGCACCGGCGTGCCGGGCGGCGGCAGGGCGGCGCCGGCCACCATCCGGAAGGCGCGCTGGGTGAAGCGGAAGGCGCCGGCGACCCCGGCTTCCGTCCACTCCATGTCCCGCTCCGGCGGGTTGTCGGACAGGATGAACCACCGCGCCGTGTCGGCGCCGTAGCGGCCGATGATCGCGTCCGGGTCCACCGTGTTCCGCTTGGACTTGGACATCGCCTCGACCCGGCCGACCGTCACCGACTCGCCCGTCTCGCGGTGCACGGCGCTGCCGTCGGGGCGCTTCTCCACCTCGGTCGGATAGAGCCAGCGCCCGTCCGCGCCCTTGTAGGATTCGTGCTGCACCATGCCTTGCGTGAACAGCCCCGCGAAGGGCTCGGCGAGGCCGGTGTGGCCGGTGGCCGTCATCGCGCGGGTGAAGAAGCGCGAATAGAGCAGGTGCAGGATCGCGTGCTCGATCCCGCCGATATACTGGTCCACCGGCAGCCAGGCGTCGGCGGCGGCCCGCAGCACCGGCTCGGCCGCCCGCGGCGAGCAGAAGCGCGCGAAATACCAGGAACTGTCCACGAAGGTGTCGCAGGTGTCCGTCTCGCGCCGCGCCGGCCTGCCGCAGGACGGGCAGGGCACGTGCTTCCAGGTCGGGTGGTGGTCGAGCGGGTTGCCGGGGATGGAGAAATCCACGTCCTCCGGCAGGCGCACCGGCAGCTGGTCCTCCGGCACCGGCACCACGCCGCAGTCCTCGCAGTGGATGACCGGGATCGGGCAGCCCCAGTAGCGCTGGCGGGAGATGCCCCAGTCGCGCAGCCGCCAGTTCACCACGCCGGTGCCGGCGCCGTCGGCTTCCAGGCGCGCGATCGCGGCGCGCTTGGCCTCCGCCACGTTCAGCCCGTCCAGGAAGCCGGAGTTGAACGCCGTGCCGTCGCCGGTGAAGGCTTCCGCGCCCACCGAGAACGACGCCGGCTCCGCCCCCGGCGGCAGCACCACGGGCGTGACGGACAGCCCGTATTTGCGCGCGAACTCGAGGTCCCGCTGGTCATGCGCCGGGCAGCCGAAGATCGCGCCGGTGCCGTAGTCCATCAGCACGAAATTCGCGATCCACACCGGGTAGTCCTGGCCGGTGAAGGGGTGCTTCACCCGGAAGCCAGTGTCGTGGCCGCGCTTCTCCGCCGCTTCGATCGCCGCTTCGCTCGTGCCCATGCGGCGGCATTCGGCGATGAACTCCGCGGCCTTCGGGTCGCGCGCGGCGGCGGCGGCGGCCAGCGGATGCTCGGCGGCGACCGCCAGGAAGGACATGCCGAACAGCGTGTCCGGCCGCGTCGTGAAGACCTCGACGCCCGTGATGCCGTCCACCGGCTCGGCCAGGCGGAAGGTGAGCCGCGCCCCCTCGCTGCGGCCGATCCAGTTGGCCTGCATCAGCCGCACGCGCTCCGGCCAGCGGGTGAGGCCGTCGAGCGCCGAGAGCAACTCGGGCGCGAAGCGGGTGATCTTCAGGAACCATTGGCTGAGCTTCTTCTTCTCGACCGGCGCGCCCGAGCGCCAGCCGCGCCCGTCAATCACCTGCTCGTTCGCAAGCACCGTCTGGTCCACCGGGTCCCAGTTGACCCAGGATTCCTTCCGTTCGATCAGCCCGGCCTTCATGAAATCCAGCAGCAGTTTCTGCTGCTTGCCGTAATATTCCGGGTCGCAGGTGGCGAACTCGCGCGACCAGTCGAGGCTGAGGCCCATGCGCTTCAGCTCGGCGCGCATGGTGGCGATGTTGCCGTAGGTCCAGGCGGCGGGATGCACGCCGCGCTCGCGCGCCGCGTTCTCGGCCGGCAGGCCGAAGGCGTCCCAGCCCATCGGGTGCAGCACCAGGTGGCCGCGGGCGCGCTTGTAGCGCGCCACCACGTCGCCCAGCGTGTAGTTCCGCACATGCCCCATGTGGATCTTGCCGCTGGGGTAGGGGAACATCTCCAGCACGTAGTATTTCTTGGCGTCCGGCGGCGGCACGTCGGGCGCGGCGAAGCAGCCGCGCTGCTCCCACGCCTTCTGCCAGCGCGGCTCGGCAGCGGCGAACTCGTAGCGCAGCGGCGCCTTCTCGCTGTCGTTCACGGTGCCGCTCTCAACGTGCCGCCGCGAGGGACTGCGCGCGCAGTTCCCGCGCGCGGGCGAGGATGCGGTCCTCGAACTCGGCGTTGGTGGCGGGCGAGGTGGCGCTGTCCACCCAGTTCGCGCCCTGCTGCACTTGGCGGAACACCGTCACCCGCACCGCGTCGGACCGCAGCTCACGCCCCAGGATGTAGGCGGTGGCGCGGAAGCGCTCGCCGCGGGCGCCGGGCGGGCTGTACCAGTCGCTGATCACCACCCCGCCGAACGGGTCGGCCGAGGTGAGCGGCAGGAAGCCGAGCGTGTCGAGGGTGGCGCGCCACAGGAAGGCGTTGACGCCGATGCCGGTGGCGTCCGCCGCGGCGTCGCGGCGGGAGCGGTCGGTGCCGAAGATCAGGATGCCGTCCCCCGAGCCGAGGCGGGAGGCCTGGGCAGCGCGGCGGCTCGAAGGATTGTACTCGTCCTCTCCGGGGGTGCGAAGCTGCCCGGCGAGCGAGCCGCAGCCGGCGAGCAGCAGCCCGGCCAGGAGGGCAAGCGTGGCGTTGCGCGCAGTCCGCATCCGGGGCGCCTCTCGTTCATGCGACATGGGAAGCGGTTCTAGCCCTGCTTCAGGGCCGAGAAAAGACGAAGGGCGGCGGGTTTCCCCGCCGCCCCTGTCCCTGCTCCGGAAGGCCGGATCAGAAGTTCAGGCTCGTGCCGATCACGAGGCCGTCCGTCGAGCGGCGCGCGCCGGCCGGGGTGAGGCCGCCGATCGCCGACGGGTAGTTGTTGTCGCGGATGTTCTCGTAATAGGCGTACAGGCTCCAGCCCGGCGCCAGCGTGTAGGTCGCGCCGAGGCCCCACAGACGCTGGCTCTGGTCGCCGTACGTCGCCGTGTTGGTGTCCTGCGTGCCGCGGCCGAAGTTGGCGGTCAGGGTGATGCCCTGGAAGGTGTAGGCAGCGCCGAGCAGCCAGTGGCGGCTGTCGCCGCGGCCCGCCGCCGGGCCGACGAGGCCCGGAGACACGCCGTTGTAGCGGCCCCAGGTGTACTCACCGCCGAGGGTGAGGCCCGAGAACGCGACCGTCAGGCCGACCGAGTAGGCCGTCGGGTTCTGCGTACGGGCGGCGAGCGGCTGCTCAAGGGCGCCGGGGCCGGCGTTGTTGTTCGACGGCGCCGTCGCGGTCGAGAAGCCGAAGCCCGCAGCGATGCCGACGGCTCCGAAGGTGCCGCGGTAGCGGATGGCGCCGGTGAACTCGTTCTCGCGGGTCGTGCGGCCGCGCTGCAGGCCGGCCACGGTGAGCGCCGTCGAGGTCGGCGACACGCCGAGGCCCAGCACTTCGCGCTCGCCCTCGCCGCCGTTCAGCGCGAAGGACAGGCCGAAGTCGAAGCCCGCGAACTGCGGCGACAGGTACACGACCTTGGTGTTGTCCGCACCGTCGTTCAGGCCGGCGAACATGTAGCGGGTGCCGCCCTGGCGGACCCAGTTCACGCGCAGGCCGTTGAAGGCGACATAGCGCGGCGGGCGCACCTGCATCACGCCGGCGGCGCTGTCGGCGTCACCGAAGCGCAGCGTGCCGAGCGTGGGCGAGGTGACGAACAGCCACATCTCGTCGGTGTTGAACGTCGTGCCGGCCGAGCCGACGCCGATCGAGTCCATCTCGAACTCGATGCGCGCGCCGTAGGTCAGGCCGTTCGCCGCCTTGCCCTCCACGAACACATGGATCTCGGTGTCGGCGCGGAAGTCCCAGCGGCTGAGGCCGGCGCCGGTCGAAAGGTTGCGGTCGGCGTTGTCGTTCACGTAGCCGACCGAGAAGTCGAAGTAGCCGCCGATGCGGACGGTCGGCGCTTCCTGGGCCGACGCGCCGGTCGCCCCGATCAGCGCAGCGCCGACCACAGCGGTCGTGCCAAGCAGAAGCTTGCGCATATGTGTCCTCCTTGTGCCGGGACGACCCCGGCGGTTCCCTGGCCTGCCCTTCGCCCCCCGGATAAGCCCGGCGCAGGCGTCAGCCATGCCCGGACCGGACTATGGCCGCGTCGCTTGCCGTCCGGCAACCGGTGGAATGACGGCCAAGCGACATCCGCGAAACACTGTGGCGGGCAGGACACAGGGTGCCTGCTCAGCCCCAGGCGCCGATCGCCGCCAGGCCTGCCACCCGCCGCGGCGGCAGCCGCCGCGCCGTCTCGCCCGACACCCCGCCGAGCGCGACACAGGGCCGACGCGCCGCACGCGCCAGCGCCGCCCAGCGCAGCGGCCCGAGCGCGGGGGCGCCAGGATGGCTCGCGGTCGGGAAGGCGGGCGACAGCAGCAGCCAATCCGCCCCGAGCCGCCGCCCCCGCGCCACCCCCGCCCGGCCATGCGCGGCGCAGGAGAGCGCGACGCCCCGCGCCGCCCGCCGCCGCAGCAGCACGGGCCACAGCCCGCGCGTCGGCGCCCGGTCCGGCACATGCAGCCCGGTGCCCGCGGCCAGCGCCGCCCGCCCGTCCCCCGAGACCAGCAGGTGCAAGCCCCGCGCCCGGCACAGCCGCGCCAGCCCCGTCAGCACGGCGGGCGCGACGCCGCGCGCCAGCACCGCCGCGCCCCGCGGCAGCCGCGCCGCCAGGCCGCGCGGGTCCGGCAGCCGCGCAGGGTCGGAGAGCAGCAGCAGACGCGGCACGCCCGCCGCCCCGCGCAGCCGCCGCGCCGCGGCCACAAGCCCTGCTGTCCCGCCCCGCATCCGCTGCCCTATACCCAGACCGTCATGAGCATCGCAGAGAACCTCGCCGCCGTCCGCGCCCGCATCGCCGAGGCGGCGCGCGCCGCCGGGCGCGACCCTGCCTCCATCGCCCTCGTCGCGGTCTCCAAGACCCATCCGGCGGCGGCGGTGGAGCAGGCGCTGGCCGCCGGCCAGACCCTGTTCGGCGAGAACCGCGTGCAGGAAGCGGCCGCCAAGTTCCCCGCGCTCCGCGAAGCCCACCCCCGGCTGCGCCTGCATCTGATCGGCCCGTTGCAGACCAACAAGGCGCGCGACGCGGTGCGCCTGTTCGACCGCATCGAAAGCCTGGACCGCCCGAAACTCGCCGAGGCGCTGGCGGCGGCCATCGCCCGCGAAGGCCGCGCGCCCGACTGCCTGATCCAGGTGAACACCGGGCGGGAGCCGCAGAAGGCCGGCTGCGCGCCGGAGGAGGCGGCGGCGCTGCTCGCCCAGGCGCGGGGGCTCGGCCTGGCTGTCAGCGGCCTCATGTGCATCCCGCCGGTGGATGCCGACCCGGCGCCGCATTTCGCGCTGCTTGCGCGCATGGCGCGGGAACTCGGCCTGCCCGTGCTGTCCATGGGCATGTCGGGCGACTATCCGGCCGCCGTCGCCGCCGGTGCCACGCATGTGCGCGTGGGCTCGGCCATCTTCGGGCAGCGCGCATAGGCCGGGTTTCGCCGGGGTGGTGGGACCACCCCGGACCCCGCCATTCGTGAAGGGAACGCCATGCCGGCCGGCTCGGCCGCCCCGTGGCTGCGACATGGCGCAACCGTGGCGATGCCGGGCAGCGAGACGAATAACGGCGCATGCCTGCCGGGCCGGCGCCTGCCCATGGGTCGCGCGCGGCGATCGCGGCGCCGGGGCCGCCCGCCGCGCGGCGCCTGCACGGGTTCCGCGCCCGGCATGCGCGGCTGGCCTATCCCGCACCCGCGCGCAGCCGCGCGACCGCCCAGCGCGCGGCGTCGGCCACCGTGGCGTCCGCATCCGCGCACAGCGCCTCCGCGGCCGGCAGCAGGGCGAGGTCGCCGCTGTTGCCGATCGCCACCAGCACGTTGCGGAGGAACCGCTCGCGCCCGATGCGCTTGATGGGGCTGCCGCGGAAGCGCTCGCGGAAGGCGGCGTCATCAAGCCTCGCCAGATCGGCGAGACGCGGTGCGCGCAGCTCCTCCCGCGGGACAAGTGCCGCCTCGCGCGCCGCGGCGGCGAACTTGTTCCAGGGGCACACCGCCAGGCAGTCGTCGCAGCCGTAGATGCGGTTGCCCATCAGCGGGCGAAGCTCCTCCGGGATCGGGCCGCGGTGCTCGATGGTGAGGTAGGAGATGCAGCGCCGCGCATCGAGCACGAAAGGCGCGGGAAAGGCGCGGGTCGGGCAGGCGTCGAGGCAGCGTGTGCAGCTGCCGCAATGCTCGGCTTCGGGTTCGTCGGGCGCAAGGTCGAGCGTCGTCAGCACGACGCCGAGGAACAGCCAGTTGCCCAACTCGCGCGACAGCAGGTTGCTGTGCTTGCCCTGCCAGCCGAGCCCCGCGCGCTGCGCCAGCGGCTTCTCGGCGACCGGCGCGGTGTCCACGAACACCTTGAAGCCGGCGCCCGGCGCGCGCGCCGCGGCGAAGCGGGCGAGCGCCTTGAGGCGCGGCTTGATCACGTCGTGGTAGTCGCGGTTGCGGGCATAGACGCTGATGGTCGCGCGGTCACGCCGCGGCAGCGTCTCCAGCGGGTCGCTCTCCGGCGTGTAGGACAGCGCCAGCACGATGGCGCTGCGGGCCTCGGGCCACAGCGCGTCGGGGCTCGCGCGCTGCGCCGCGCGCTCCGCGAGCCAGCCCATGCTGCCGTGATATCCGGCGTCGAGGAAGGCGCGCAGGCGTTCGCCCACCTCCGGCGGCAGCCTGGCCGGCGCGAAGCCGACCGCATCGAAGCCAAGCCGCAGCGCCTCGTCGCGGATCGCCGCCTTGAGGTCAGCCGCGGCCGCGATAGGGGGGCACTCCCTGGTCCGGGATCCACACGCCCTCGGGCGGCGCGCCGGTCTGCCAGAACACGTCGATCGGCATGCCGCCGCGCGGATACCAGTAGCCGCCGATGCGAAGCCACAGCGGCGACAGGAGCTCCGCGACGCGCTTCGCCACATCCAGCGTGCAGGCCTCGTGGAAGGCGCCGTGGTTGCGGAAGGAGGCGAGGTAGAGCTTGAGCGACTTGCTCTCGACAAGCCACGCCTCCGGCACGTAGTCGAGCACGAGATGGGCGAAATCCGGCTGGCCGGTGAGCGGGCAGAGCGAGGTGAACTCCGGGCAGACGAAGCGCACGCAGTAGCGCGTGCCGGGATGCGGGTTGGGCACGCGTTCCAGCACCGCCTCCTCCGGGCGGGCGGGGAGGCGCGAGGGCTGGCCGAGCTGCGTCAGCCCGGAATAGATCGTCTCGGTCATGCGGCGTGTCGTTCCTGCCAGCCGGCGCGGATCGCGGCGGCGTCCTCGTCGAAGCGGTTGGCCAGGATGGCGGCGCGCAGCCGCTGCATCAGGCGCTGATAGTAGCGGAGATTGTGCCAGGTGAGCAGCATCGGCCCGAGCATCTCCTCCGCCTTGAACAGGTGGTGGAGGTAGGCGCGGCTGTGCTTCGCGCAGGCCGGGCAGTCGCAATCCGGGTCGAGCGGGCCCGCATCCTCGGCGTGGCGCGCGTTGCGCAGGTTCAGCACGCCGCGGCTCGTGAAGGCGCGGGCGGTGCGGCCGGACCGCGTCGGCAGCACGCAGTCGAACATGTCCACCCCGCGCGCCACCGCGCCGAGGATGTCGTCGGGCGTGCCCACCCCCATCAGGTAGCGCGGCTTGTCGTCGGGCAGCAGCGGCGTCGTGCACTCCAGCATGCGGAACATCTCGGCCTGGCCCTCGCCGACGGCAAGCCCGCCGATCGCGTAGCCCTCGAAGCCTATGGCGCGGAGGGCCGCGACGCTCTCCTCGCGCAGGTCGCAATAGACGCCGCCCTGCACGATGCCGAACAGCCCGTGGCCGGCGCGCGGCGTGAAGGCCTCGCGGCAGCGCGCGGCCCAGCGCATGGACAGGCGCATGGAGGCGGCGGCTTCCGCATGGGTGGCGGGGAAGGGCGTGCATTCGTCGAAGCACATCGTCACGTCGGCGCCGAGCAGGCGCTGGATCTCGACGCTGCGCTCGGGCGTGATGCGGTGCTTCGTGCCGTCGAGGTGGCTGCGGAAGGTCACGCCATCGGCGTCCATCTCCCGCAGATCGGACAGGCTCATCACCTGGAAGCCGCCGGAATCCGTGAGGATCGGGCCGTGCCAGTCCATGAAGCGGTGCAGCCCGCCGAGGCGGGCGACGCGCTCGGCCGTCGGGCGCAGCATCAGGTGGTAGGTGTTGCCGAGCACCATCCTGGCGCCGATCGCGCGCACCGCATCCGCCGTCATCGCCTTCACCGTGCCGGCGGTGCCGACCGGCATGAACACCGGCGTCTCCACCTCGCCATGGGCGGTGACGAGCACGCCGGCGCGCGCCTGCCCGTCCGCATGCACGCTGCGCCAATGCAGCGTCATGCCGCGCGTTCCAGCAGTGAGGAGTCGCCGTAGGAGTAGAAGCGGTAGCCCTGCGCGATGGCGTGCGCGTAGGCCGCGCGCATCGCCGCCTCGCCGGCGAAGGCACAGACCAGCATGAACAGCGTCGAGCGCGGCAGGTGGAAGTTGGTCATCAGGAGGTCGGCGACGCGGAAGCGGAAGCCGGGGAGGATGTAGAGGTCGGTCAGGCCGCGGAACGGCCGCACCGTGCCGGAGGCGCCCGCCGTCTCAAGCAGACGCAGCGCGGTGGTGCCGATGGCGAGGACGCGGCCGCCCTGCGCGCGCGCCGCCTCGATCGCCGCCGCGGCGGCCTCCGTCACCTCGCCCCATTCGGCGTGGATCCGGTGCTTGCGCGGGTCCTCCTCGCGCAGCGGCAGGAAGGTGCCGGCGCCGACATGCAGCGTGACGGTCGCGCGCTGCACCCCGCGCGCCTGCAGCGCGGCGAGCAGGCGGGGCGTGAAATGCAGGCTGGCGGTCGGCGCGGCCACGGCGCCGGGGCGGACGGCGAAGACGGTCTGGTAGTCCTCGCGGTCCTGCACGGTCGGGCCTTCGGGGCGGTGGAGGTAGGGCGGCAGCGGCACCTCGCCGGCAGCGTCGAGCGCGGTTGCCAGCGCCGCCGGGTCCGGGCCGAAGTCCAGGACCGCACCGCCACCCTCCTCGCGCGACAGCACGGCGGCGCGGCAGTCGGCGCCTTCGATCTCCAGCGTGTCGCCTTCGCGCACGCGCTTCGCGTTGCGCAGCAGGGCGTGCCAGCGGCCCTCCCCCTCGTTGCGGTTCAGCAGCACCTCGACGCGGGCGGCGCCGCGGCGGGCCGTGAGGCGGGCCGGGATCACGCGGGTGTCGTTCACCACCAGCATGTCGCCGGGGCGGAGCAGGGAGGGCAGGTCCAGCACCCTGTGGTCGGCAAGGCGCGCGCCGGCGACATGCAGCAGACGCGCCGAATCGCGCGACCGCGCCGGGTGCTGCGCGATCAGCCCGGGCGGCAGGTCGAACTCGTAGTCGGCGGCGGAGAGGGCGGGCGCGTCCATCGGTCGCGCGCGCCTAGCCGCTGGCGCGCCGGGGCGCAAGCGCCCGCCCCGGCGCCGGCCGCGTCAGTCCATCCGGATGCCCATCTCGCGGATCAGCGGCCGCCACAGCGCGCTTTCGGCGCGGATGAAGTCGCCGAACTGCGAGGGCGTCATGTTCAGCGTCGCGCCGCCCGAGAGCGTCATCTGCCGCTGCACGTCCTCGGCGCGCAGCGCCGTGTTCAGCACCTGGTTCAGCCGCGCCACGCGGTCTGCCGGCGTCGCCGCCGGCACGCAGACGCCCATCCAGCCATCGGCGACGCAGTTCGGCACGCCGACCTCGGCGGCCGTCGGCACGTCGGGCAGGGCGCGGGCGCGCTCGGCGCTCCAGCACACCAGCGCGCGGGCACGGCCGGCCTGCACGTTCGGCACCGTGGCATTGGCGTCCACCGCGGCGCAGTCCACCTCGCCCGACAGCAGCGCCTGCACCATGGGCGGCGAACCGCGATAGGCGATGGTCTGCATCTCGAAGCCGGCGCGGCGCATGAACAGCGCCACCGCCATGTGGTGCGGCGCCCCGACCACCGGGATGCCGCAGTTGAGCTGGCGCGTGCGCGCCGCGGCGATCAGGTCCTGCGCGGTGCGGAACGGGCTGTCGGCCCGCACCACCAGGAAGAAGGAGAAGCGGCCGATGCCGCCGACCGGCGCCAGGTCGCGGTCCGGGTCGAAGGGCAGCCGGCTGTAGAAGGCGGGGTTGTAGACGACGATGCCGTTGTCCACGTGCAGCACGGTATGGCCGTCGGCGGGGGCGCGCACCGCCGCCTCGGTGGCGACGATGGCGCCGGCCGAGGGCCGGTTCTCCACCACCACCGGCTGGCCGATGGCCTGCGTCATGTGGCCCGCGATCATGCGTGCGAAGATGTCGGACGCGCCGCCGGCCGCGTAGCCGATCAGCCAGCGGATCGGCTGCGTCGGCCAGGCCTGCGCCCGCGCAAGTCCGGGCGCCAGTGCCGCCGCGGCGACGCCGAGCCCGAGGTCCCGTCTCCCGATCATGTGCCTTCCCCCTTTCCTGAGGCCGGTGTTCCCGGCGTTGCCGCCCCATCATCCGGCAAGGCGGGCGGCTTCGCCAAGCCCTCCGCTTGCAGCCGCGCGACCAGGGCGGCGATCCGCGCGCGGGCGTAGGCGGTGCGGTCCACGCCCTCGTAGTCGAGGAAGCCGCGGCCGTCGCGCAGCCCGGTACGGCCTTCTGCCATGTTGCGGCCGATGATCGCGGGTGCCGCGTAGCGGTCGCTGTCCAGCGCCCGCGTCAGGTAGGCCGAGGCGTGGTGCAGGATGTCGCCGCCGCCGAAATCGATGAACTCGAGGATGCCGAGCACGCCGAAGCGGAAGCCGAAGCCGTATTTCACCGCCTTGTCTATGTCCTCGGGTGTGGCGACGCCCTCCTCGACCATGCGCGCGGCCTCGTTCATCGCCAGCGTCTGGATGCGCGGCACGATGAAGCCGGGCGAGGCCTTGCACACCACCGGCACCTTGCCGACGCGCTCGAGCAGGGCGCAGATCGCCTGCGTTACGGCGGGATCGGTGCCGGCGCCGGGCGAGACCTCGACCAGCGGCACGAGATAGGCGGGGTTCAGCCAATGCGCATTGAGGAAGCGGCCGGGGCGCTCGACCGCGGGCGACAGGTCGTCCACCAGGATGGTCGAGGTGGTGGAGGCGAGGATGGCGTCGGGCCGCGCGCGGCGCGAGGCGTCCGACAGGGCGGCGTGCTTGACGGGTATGATCTCGGGCACGCCCTCGAAGATCACGTCCGCCGCGGCATAGGCGGCCGCGGCGTCGGCGGCGGGCACCACGCGGACGCGGGCGGCGATCGTCGGGATGTGCGCGGCGTCGAACAGCCCGGCGGCGGCGAGGACGGAGAGCGCGCCCTCGATCTCGCGCAGCGCGGCGGCGGCGAGCGCATCGAAGGCCGCCGCGTCGCGCGGCTTCGCGTCAAGCAGCAGCACCGGGTGCCCGGCATAGGCGAATTGCACCGCGATCCCCCGCCCCATGCGCCCCGCGCCGAGGGCGAGGATCGTCTCACGCGAAGCCGTCATGCAGCACCTGCCGGAGCGCGGGAAGATCGAGCCCGCCGAGGCCGACGCTCTCCAGGCTGCGGCCGAAGGGCAGGCCGGAGACGGCGCGGCCGATGGCGGCGAAGGCCGCAGTCAGCGGCATCTCCATGCCGACGAGCCGCGCGACCGAGAGCAGCAGCG
>Ga0272446_1001904_pt1 | contig 29533 bp, 30 predicted proteins | sample YNPCB0061_FD_194587 | JGI IMG/M metagenome (GOLD analysis project Ga0272446, IMG submission 194587) | Hot spring microbial mat communities from Yellowstone National Park, WY, United States - YNP-CB-006-1 | ecosystem: Environmental > Aquatic > Thermal springs > Hot (42-90C) > Sediment | place...
TTACCCCTCCCGCTTGCTGACTACCCAAAGGGTGTGGGTTATTAGGACTGTCCCCCAAGAAGCAGTGAATAAGCCAAGCCAAGCCAATTGCCAAAAGTGAGATAGAAACCACAAAGTGCTATTTATTGAAGCAAATAGGGCGACATGGAGCATTAAATTTATCTTGCGCTCTAATCTTTGATAGAGGGGGTCTTGGGGATCGGGGGGAGATGAGAGGCGTGGGGGCATATTATTTGCTAAAAATCAACCGAACCAACTTTAACCGATCGGGGTCTAGCAAAACAAACGAGTTTGTCAAAGAAAAATCATTTAAGAAATCTCCCTGACTTCTGGGACTGTTTGTTCAAGTTTAGCAATGGGTATGCCGCTCCTATTCGTCTTTGGATATGTCAAATTGTGATTAGTTGATTCATTTTTTTCTTTCAATCCTGACTACCTTTCGTGATAGACGAATAACAAACAATCTTTTTCTTTCAGCATAACGATCGATGGAATCTGCGAACCCCTGTGGGACTTCTGTCTATGCTATAAAACAGAAAATCATCTTTCACTGGCTCTATTAGAACTTGAAATATCCCTTTTTGCCTTGTCTTTAGCGTAAATCCTGTTTTTAGTTAAAGTTTTTGTAAACTTCTGTGGCAGTTCAAGTTCTGGCATAGCCCACCGATCGGGACTAATAACCTCGATCGAGAATGTTGGTGTAAAGATTTGAGGATGAACGATGAAACTAAAGCTGATTATTTTTGCTTTTGTCTTTGCCTTTGCCCCCCTTGCCCTAGCTTCTTTGATGCCTGAAGATGGATTTAATTCTCCAATTTATCAAACTGATAGCTCAATTCATCGTGGTTGGTTACGTTTGATGGAAATGTGACTTCCACAAACAAGCCGATAAAATGTTAGTCGTAATATGGGCAAGAACAACGGTGAGCAGATTATGAGTGATAAGGATAGCTAAGGCAAAAACAACTCCTACTAATATCGCCCACAAAGCATATAAATAATAACGGGGTTGGCTTAAATGTAATATGCCAAAAATTAAACTGCTAATCGTAATACCAAGCCAATTTAACCCGATCGTGGGTAACAGAATTCCCCGAAATAATAATTCTTCACTTAAACCAGGTAATATACCCAACCATATTAAATCTTGATATTTGAGGGGTGCCACAATTTTAATCATATTTAGGTCGGCACTCTCACGAAAAAGGCTTACCGATCGGTGGAAAAACAAACTCAACAAACTAATACATAGCCCCAAACTAAAACCGATTACAACATGGTAATAGTTTAGTTTTAATGGAATTAAGGGCAAGTGAAACCCCCAAATTCCCAATGCCGCAATGCACCACAAAAAAACAGCAGTTAACCCGATCGTGATTAGAATTTCCTGCCGATTTGCTTCTAGGTATCTCATTATTTACTAATCAGGAATAAAGACAAGAAATAGGCTAAGCTCCCACTCCCGATCGGTACCGAAAGGTTATCACTGCCGGCAGGGGAAACAGCCTCTAAAATTGTAGCTAAAACTGCAACTAATAAACCTATAGAAATTGTAAATATTGAAAAACCAGAGCTAATTCCAATTACAATAATCGTGACAATAAAACTAACTAATGCCATTGCGATTGAACCTTCCCAACTCTTATTACTATCCCATATTTGATAAGTATGTTTGCCCCATCTCTGACCCACTAAGGCAGCAATACCATCCCCCCAAGTCATCACTAAAACGCCTAAAACACTATACTGGGGTTGCCCAATCGTCCAAAAAAGACCGATCAAAATTGTGATACTCAGAGCATAGAAAAACACGCCATAAGTCTTTCTACCCACACTATTGATAACAGGAAAAATAGGCAGATGATAAGATAAAAACGCCAACACACAGAACAAACATCCCATAGCCAAACAGAACCACTCAGGAAAGTCAAAATACCAAGCGATCGGGAGGATATTGCCTGTGCCGATATGAACTACTTTGCGGACTTGCTCCTTTGTGCCAAACTGTTGAACGACACCAGCAAGGGATAAAACGCCCCCCACCCATAGGAGGACAAAACAAAATTGAAGAATGAAATCGGAAGAAATTACCATGAAACAGAGCCTAGTCTTATTAACTATCCTAACCGATGGCTGGTCTTCTGGCTATTGTGGGGATTAGTTTTTAGACTAACGATCGGTGCTATTTTACCAGCGGGCTACGATGAAACTTATTATTACTTATATGTTCATTATTTAGACTTTAGTTATTTTGATCATCCTTTATTAGTTGCTTTTACCACAGGTTTTGGTACTTGGTTAACTGGTATAGTCAATCCTTTTACTATTCGTTTAGCGCCCATTTTTCTGTATTGCGGCACGCTTTATTTTTTGTATCTAACCGGTAAAAGACTTTTTTCTACCCGATCGGGTCTAATGTCTTTAGTTTTAGCAACCCAAATTCCTTTCTTTACGGTTGGTTTTGGTGTCTTAACTTTACCAGACAGCCCGTTGATGTTTTTTTGGTCTTTAAGTCTTTTTCTAGCAAGTTGGGAGTTTTTTCGTAGTTCAGAATATCATCCATCTTGGCGTATTTTGGTTTTAAGCATAACGATCGGTTTTGCTTGTTTAGGTAAGTATCACGGTTTTTTATTAGGTTTGGGTCTAGTTATATTTTGTCTATTGAGCAAAAATCATCGTAAAGCTCTTTGGTCTGGTTGGACAGTTTTAGGTTTGGGTTTATTTCTATTGACAATATCACCTTTGTTAATATGGAATTACCGGTATGACTGGGTATCTTTTCAATTTCAATCCGGGCGTGCTTTACCCGATCGGGGTTATAGTATTTTAGATTTGTTGGTCACATTTTTAGTTAGTAATGCCTATCTTTTCCCTGGATTTGGTTTTTGTTTGTGGTGGGTTAACTTACAAAAATTATGGCACAGTCTAAAGGGTAAAATATCGGCTCAGGAAGGTTTAATTTTAGCTGTAGGTGTCCCAGTTTTTCTTGGCTTTACCTTGATGGGAGGCTACCGTCAAATCTTACCTAGCTGGCATATGCCTGGTTTTTTTACAGGAACATTACTATTTGGAAATCAGGTAATATTATGGCAAGAATTATATCCTAAGCGCATCAGAAATTGGCTCTGGAGTTCAGGAGTAATTATCTTGTTTTTATTAACTATTGCCCTATTTCATACTAGCTTTGGAATTTTCCAAAAGGGAGGAAAATATGCAATCGCTGGGGGCTTTTGGGATATAAGACAAGACCCTTCCACGGAATTAGTAGATGTAGTGCAAATGCGAAAGCTATTCTTGAGTGATCAAGACCTCCAAAAAGAGCTAGAAATGACGGATTTTATCTTTTGTAATAACTTCTTTTTAGCGGGACAGGTGGGCATGGCATTAGTAAAAGAAGTTAAACAACCGATCACAGTTTTTGATCAAGACATTAGAGGTTTTGCTTTTTGGGAAGACGATCGGGCTTGGTTAGGCAAAAACGGTCTTTACATTACTTCTTATCTTTTTGCTGAAGACCTAAGTAAATATGAAGACTACTTCGATAAAATCACCTTCATCAAAGAAATTCCTTTGCAACGGGGTGGTCAAGTAGCTCAAGTCTTTCAAGTTTATCGGGCTGATAACCTACGCAAAACCTATCCCAGACCCTATGGTATCAACAAAGTTCCCCCCATGCATTGACGTTTAGCTTCAAATAATAACAATGTGGCAGTCATCGCTACGTTTAATGATTCAACCGATCGGTCAATAGGAATTGAAAGACAGACATCCGTTATTTGTAAAACCTCTGGTGAAAGACCCCTTCCTTCACTACCTAAAACAATTAAACAAGGATGAGAAAAGTCGAACTGCCACAAATTCAATTCTGCTTGAGGTAAAGTACCGACAATTTTAACTCCTTTCTTTTGCCAAAATAACAACTCTTCCGTCAGACAATCGACAGTCTTCCATACCGATCGGAACCACTGCCCCGCTGTTGAGCGCAAAATTTTAGGATTAGACAAATCAACACAACCTTCCCCAATGATCAACCCGTCACAACTGGCGGCACAGGCGCTCCGCAAGATCGTTCCCATATTGCCCGGATCCTGAATGCCCTCTAATGCTAAGCCTAAGTGTTTAATATTCAACTGGCGGGGAGGAGGTAAGGGAGCACTTGCTACGACTCCATCGGGGTGCAGAGTGGTGGCAATCCCACTTAAAACATGATCGGCGACAACTTCAATTCGATAATCTTTCGCCAACAAACGATCGTGTAACTCTTTTTCTTTTATCTGCCATTTCTCTGTATGAAAGACGACTAAGAGAGGATAATCACTTTCTAAGGCTTCTTCCAAAAGATGAGTTCCCTCTAAAAGCATTTGTTGTTGTTTATATCGATATTTGCTACTTTCGCCTAATTGTTTTAGTTGTTTGACTAAGGGATTCTGCACACTTGTAATCATCTGCTTTCTAAGAAATTTTATCTTTTTATGTTACAGAATTCAGACAGGATAAAGGGCAGAAATTTTTATCTTTTCCTCAAAATTATCATAATTACTCTAATATTATTTCTTTTCTTTCATGTAAAAAAACCATCTCTGGACAAGTTGCAGTAAAACGATCTGCAAAAGAAAAATGCCCAAAGATGAGATGGTTACAAGAAGCTAACGATCGTCGGGGTTGTCTTGCCCTTACTGATGTATTTTTCTTCTAACTCTCTGATGTGGGTTCTACCGCCAATTAGATATTGAGCGCGACGGGGAAATTTGCCAGCGTCTCCCAAGCAAGCAGCCAGGTCTTGACGGGTCTGGGCAGAAAACCAGCCGCCTAAAAAACCAGCTTCTAACTCAAAACCTTCTCTGCCGTTTGAAATACCAGAATTTTCGATCGTGACAATCAAAATACCCTTCTTGCAAAAACTAAAATCAACGATCGGTCTGCCTAAGCCATGAACTGCCCATGCCTGAACCATTGTGGCAAAAAAGTCGGCAGTAACCATCTGAGACAAAGGCTGAGCAAAATAAATCTCTAGTTCTTTCTTTGTTCGTTGAAAGAAAGACTTTCCCCAACTAAGACCAAAGGTGTAAAGAGCAAGTTGAGATGCTTCGCCTGCTTCTTCTGCTAAAGTCTGAAAAATGCTCTCCATAAGAGTTTCAGGCACTGCAATAAGACGGCTACCTTGTCGAGTAAAAAGTAAACCGGTCTGACCGTCAGATTTAAGATAGCTCTTAGAATTGAAATAACTAGCGGGAACTGGCTCCCGCTTCATGTCTGTCAGCATAAAAAAGATTCCTCCTGATAAAAAATTAACCTACAGATTCACCGCTCATTAGCTCATGGGCTTGACGTAGATAGGGTTTTAATAGCTCTGCTTGTTTTTCGCTCAAAATTGACCGAGCTGCCTGCCAGATAAACTTGTAACCCTGGTAATTGAGATTCATAGATTGAAAGATGTTTTGTTGCCAATAAAGAACACGGTCTTTCAACACTTCTTTGTCGTCTAGTAACATGGCTAGAGCGCAAGAACGTAAACCCAATACCATGTCCCTCTGACACCGATCGATGCCTAACTGATTGATTGGTTTAGCCGCAAAACGATCGCTGTCTTGCATGAGTTCGATCGCCTGTCTAATAATATTGCTCTCATTGATCTGAATAGCTGTGTAGGCATCCCGCCGATCGTGCCAATAAGACAAAGACTGTTCAATTGCGCGTAAATCTTGAGCGTTAACATAACTGCCATCTGCCCGATCGAGTACATTTTCTAATAGAGTAAGCATTGTTTTTCTCCTTATTTTAATCCCATTGAATTTCAGATTTAATTGAACCAATTGTTACATCACTTGATGCAGATTTACGAACCGTTTTAGGTAGTTTCCACTGTACCTGAGACATTAAATTCTCGATCGGTAGAAACTGAGCATTGCGGAGTTGCTCTACTCCCAACAAAGGACTGATAAACTCTTCAGGATGAGAGCCTGCCCACAAGCCAACGCTATTAGTCGGTTTTTTGGTTGACCATAACTTGATGGGAGTAAACAAAATGTTGGATGAAGAATTCTTCCTTCTAGGTTGAGTGGTGCGCTTCCACCAGCGACAAAAACTCGACCAAATTCTCTGGAGCCAAATACCCAAATCAATATTCATAGTAATCTTATCCTCCTTGTACTAAGAATTCAAGGTCTGGGGCAATTTCTTGACTAGCAAATTTAGATTCAATGTCAGCAACAGTTGCCCCCGAAGATAACCAAAATTCTGTTGCTCGGATGCGTTTTTCTGAACCTACTAAGAAGCGACAAAAGTCATTGCCAAGGGCATAACATTGTACTTCTGTACTGCTAAGATTCTTCTCAAAGACGGCAGAGAAAAAGCCCGCTATCAAACCTGCATATAAATGACAAACAGGTTTACCGACATAACCTAATGTTTTAGCGATGGCAGAATCAAACAGATCGATGAAAATAAACCCTTCTTTCAAAGATGACAGGTCTACATTCCATTTACCCCAACCCTGGGCAGTGAGGGGCCACCACCAAGTTTCTAAAGCAAAGTGCAGATTTGCGGTCTGAAAGGTCAGTTTGTAGTATTCGTAAAACCACTTTTCAAACTCCCTGGCATCAGACCTGCCCCAATTACAACCGATCGTGTATAACAACCAACCGGCTGATTCTCCGACTTCATGCTCCAGACCTTTTAACAAAGCAATGATGAAGTCTTCTCCTACCATGATATTCCGTTGATGATGATAGTCTTGAATTTCACCTTGCTTCATATCAAACTTAAAGAAAGTATGCCGATCGTAGTGACAGACCTTCCATAATGAGGGTATAGGATTAGCAGGTGTAGTAAAGACAGGCATCTGGGTGATCACTTCTGTCATTGTTCATTCCTCCTTGATAGAATGGTTTGTTCTTTTTTCGGCAGGGAAGGTTTACGGGAAAGCATTACTGCCATGTCTTTCTCAAATTGTTGATTCACTGCTTGCATCTTTTCTAATGCCGATCGGAGAATGAGTTTTCCTTCTCTTACTAATACTTCGCCAGTAATAGGATGGATGATGGTTTGTTGTGCTTTCTTGCCGACTAAGGCTTCCATCTCAGCTTCTGAACCGACATACTTGCCCTTGGGTACTTCCACCGCTAAACCATTGCCAATTAAACGACATTGACAAGCAAGACGAGCATCTTCCCGATCGATTTTCATCAGACTGAGAGTCAGTTTTTCTTGTTCGGTGGGTGGTGTTAAACAGTTCATGCCTTGATTAACATAGACGTGACAAGTAGCACACCGCCCCTGACCACCACAGGCTTTCAGGACTTTGACATGGTTTGCTAGTAAGATGCTCAGCAGTCTTGCACCTTCTTTTGCCTTGGTAGGCTGACCATCAATTTCTAAAAATAAACTGGGAGCATCCTTATCTTGGTTAGGCATTGATAAAGACTGGGCTTGTTTTTGTGCCTGAATGACACCAACAATGTTTTGAATGACGCTGATAAACTCACCTCGTTCAGCAGGGGCGCTACTGACAACATCACCGAATCCTTTTTCTGAGACCCACTGACGATAAAAGTCTGGCACTTTTGCTTCATGGGAAACAAGCACGATCGGTAAATGTTCGTAGTCTTTACGGCACTGACGACAAACATCAAAACAACTACCCTGATTGACATTACCTAAAAGTAAAAGGTCGGGACTGCCTTGGGAAAGAGTATCGTTGAGTTCTTTATATTCACAACATGGATAAATAATCCATTTGCCCATACCCTCCAGGGTCTCTAGCAACTGAGATAAAATCTGGGGATCGGATTCGGCAACGACAACCCTGATCTTGGAATTGGGAGGGGGTTTTATTCCCCCGATCGGTGAAGTAGATAACTTGTTCATAGTATTTTCTTAAAAGATGAAGTAAAAAGATAAAAAACAAAAAAAGGATATAAAACTAGGCTGCACAAAGACTGATATAGTTACTTCTATTCACGAGTTCCCCCAACATCAATTTCATGACTGGGGCAGGGACAGGACGACTCAGAAGATAACCCTGGAAAGCATCACAACCCATTGCGGCTACCAACTCTAACTGCTCGATCGTTTCTACGCCTTCGGCAATAACTTTTATCCCTAAGTTATGTGCCATAGTAATTAAAGACTCAACGATCGTGTTAATTGCTGTCCTTCTATCCATAGATTGATCGACTAAACCATGAATAAAACGTTTGTCCAGCTTGATTATATCGATCGGCAAATCGCATAGATATTCTAAAGGACAATAGGAAGTACAAAAGTCATCTAAACAGATTTTGATACCAAGCATACTGAGGTGATGCAAGACGAAAAAGATTTCATCCTTCTTGGTAATGGGGCTAGTTTCTGTCAGTTCAATACCCAGATAATGGGGATCAATCTTGTATTCTTGCATCAAGTATAAGATGTAGTTTAGACTGTCCTTGCACTGTAAATATTGACTTGAAAAATTGATGCAGGTGGGAACTAATAGCCCCATATCTTGCCACAAAGCCATCTGATTAAATGTTTCCTTGATGACCCATTCATGGAATTTTTTAATCAAGAGTAGGCTAGAAGATTCTATAACCCTAATGAAGCCTTCAGTATCCACTACGCCGAATTCTGGTGAACGCCAGCGTGTCAATACTTCTATGCCAAATATAGAGTTGTCCTCCAAAGAATTTTGCAACTGAAAAACCAAACTTAATTCATTCCGATCGATGGCAGTCTCGATCGAGTGGGGTGATATTAAACCCTGACAAACCATTTTTGCCTCTCCTATAATTTCAGTGAATATACAATAAAAACAATTTTTGAAGAATGTTTGTGTTTTTTTTACTTTTTGACTTTTTTTTTACATAAACTTTTGTAAAACTTTTTTCGTCATCTGGGGCATAAGACTTTGAACAGGGTCTGTCTTAGTAAAAAAACGATCGGGATGATGGAAAGCTACAAAGAGAGTGTGTTACATCTTTTTTGTCAGACAGGAAATAGTCCATCAGCAGAGCGTAAAAGATGAAAAGGAAAAATAAAACGGTTAGTCTTGCTGAAGCTGACTTCTTAAATGGTGTTACTGTGCCTACTAATCTGGTTTAGAACTACAGGAAAAGTAAAGCAAGCAAACCCGATCGGGTGTCATTTTTTCAAGGATTGAATGGTTCTACGACCGCACTGATGCCCCGGTTGGCTAATTTTTGGACATGATCTCTAGCTAATTCGATACTGTTGAAGGCACCGACTTGCACTACCGCTTGCCCCGATCGGTTTAAGGGAAAGGAACCAGGCAGGAGTTGACGGACGGTAATTTTTTCCGATTCAGAACTCACGGGCACTACCACTCTGAATTTTAGAGAAGGGGCTGGTCGGGGTATGGGTTTGGGGGTCAGGTCATCAACAATTCTGCCTTCCGGGGGAGGGAGCATGGTAACAGGGGGGAGCTTGGGGTCTATGGTAGAGCTGACATCTACTGCCTTGGGGGAGCTACCAGAAATTTTCACAACCACTGAGTTTGGTATTGACTCGATCGGTCTGGCTTGGGGAAGGTTAGGGGTTGCTGTGACAAGGGTATTTTCTAGCGAAATTTTGCCGAAAAATTTTCCCTGCTCAAATTGATTACCAAGGGCGCTCAGGGTCTGGCTACTGTTGTTGTGGATGTCTCTGCCATTCGATCGGAAGGAATTTTGTCCAGGAGCAGAGTTGGTGCCAAGGTCGGGGCTACTATCATTGAGGGCAATAATGCCAGTTTGACGATTATTACTAACTTCGTTACCCCTGATGCTAGGGCGGGCATCCCCCTGGATCATAATGCCATTCTCATTGTTGCTGATATTGTTGCTAATAACTTGGGGCGTGGCTTTCTGTCTGATGGTGATGCCAAACTTACCCTGGTTTAAGCTATTTTTTTGAATGACGGGACGGGCTTCCCCCTCGATCGTGATGTTGCTGCCCCCGTTCCTTAAAAAGCGATTCCCAATAACGGTAGAGCTGCTGCTACCAGTAAGAAGAATGCCGTCCTGCCTACTGCCGGTAAAGCTATTGTTGGCAATGATTGCCCTACCCCCCTCCTGCCATAAGCCGTAACCCCTAATATTAGGATTCCCGATCGTTAGTCCCCTAAGCTCGGTTTGGTCTTGCAACACGATCGTGACATTGGGCTTAAATAGGGAGGCAGAAGAAAAAGCCCCTCCCCCCATAACTACTACTCCCTGACCCTGCTGGGCTTCGTTGCCCCTCAGAGTAATGCCAGGTGGAACCAGCCAGGGAAATTTCTCCCCCGAACTTGGGCTATAGGTGCCGGGCTGGAGGAGGATTGTTGCACCGGGTGGGGCTACTGCCAGAGCTTGGCTGACGGTACGAAAAGGACGTTGAGCAGTTCCATTACCCGTCAAGTCATTGCCCCGCTGGGGATGGACTAGAATAGGATTTGCTAAGGCGGGTAGGGCAACCCCAAGCAGAATTGGGTAAAAGAAGCGCATAAAACCACCGTCAGGATAAAATACTAATTTAGACTTTGTTTAGTAAAAATGCTCACTCCTAGTTTATCCCAAGCCCAGTTGTATCGCATCCTTGATGCCAATCTTGATCGTGCTAGGGAGGGCATCCGCGTAATTGAGGAATGGTGCCGACTGGGACTAGAACACCAGGGGCAGAGCCAAAAATGTAAAGACATCCGCCAAATATTAGGCAAATGGCATAGCCCCCAAATCCGATCGGCTAGAGATACCGCCCATGATCCAGGCACAGAATTAAGCCATGCGGGGGAGGAAGAACGACCGGACTTGGCTAGTTTATTAGCGGCAAATTTTGCCAGGGTGCAGGAAGCCCTCAGGGTGTTAGAAGAATATGGCAAGCTCTACGACCCAGCCCTAGCTAGTGAAATGAAGGCATTGCGCTACCAGGTTTACGAACTCCAATCGGCTTTGACGACCCCCGATCGGTTACAAATTCTTAAAGACCATCCCCTCTATTTGGTGACTATGCCCCATCCCCGCCTTTTGGCAGTAGTAGAAGATTGTCTGCAGGGGGGCTTAAAAATTGTCCAATTCCGCCAGAAGGAAGGCACCGATCGGGAGAAAATCGAAACTGCCCAAGCCCTATGTAAACTCTGTCATGCCTATGATGCCCTGTTTTTAGTCAATGACCGAGTAGATATTGCCCTAGTTGTAGGGGCAGATGGGGTACATCTGGGGCAAACCGATATGAGTGTAAAACAAGCCCGTCAAATATTGGGTCATGCTGCCATCATTGGGCTTTCTACTACCAGCCCCCAAGAACTAACCTATGCCCTAGAGCAACAACCAGACTATGTGGGGGTAGGTCCTCTGTTTGATACCCCTACTAAGCCAGGTAAAGCAGCGGTCAAGGATTCCTATCTGCCCTATGCCGTCCAAAATTGTCCCATCCCCTGGTTTGCTATCGGCGGGGTCAACTCAGAAAATTTAGGGGAACTAATTGCTTTGGGGGTAAAAAAAGTAGCAGTAGTGCGGGGTTTGATCAGTGCCCCAGACCCCAAACAAACCACCCTAGAGATGTTGCAAAAACTTAAGACCCCAGCTTAAAGGACTCTAAAATTAGGTTGTAGGTCAAGCCCAGTTTGACGGTGTGGAAAACCATCCCGATCGGGCTTCTGGTACCAGGGCGATAGAAATACCAACTAACTAATTCCACGATCGCGACCAATACCCCAGCCGCCGGTAAGTCCCAAACAGCAGTCTGCCCGGTATAGGTGGCAATGACAACACCAATTAAAAAGCCTGTCAATGCCCCGATCGTGTGGCTTGCCAAGCTGCGCCAGGGATTTTTGAGCCACTCCTCTATCTGAGTGACAATAAAACTAGGAATGCGACTGAGCCTTGTATTTTGCATCAGCGGTCTTGAATCACTCGTCTAACAGAGATCACATCACTCATTTTTTGGATTTGGGCACAGATGCGCTCATACTGCTCCCGATCGGAGATGTCTATCCTCAATTTAATGATGGCTGCCTTACCAGGGGCGGTGTCTACACTAGCCTGCCTCACATTGACCTTATTATCTGCTACCCTAGCCAAAATATCTTTCATTACCCCTACCCGATCGATGGCAGTAACCTCAATATCCACCGGGTAGGTAGTAGTTTTTTCCTGTTGCTCACTCCAACGGATGGGCACAAGCCGATCGGCAGGTATTTGCTTGAGGTTATGACATTCTTGATGGTGAATCGAAATACCCCGATTACTGCCCTGGGTGACAACCCCGATGATCGGCTCCCCTGGTAGGGGCTTACAGCAACTGGCAATGTGATGGAGCAAGCCTTCTAAACCCACAATCGGGGTTTTTAGTTTAGAAGCAGGACCAGAGGGTAACTTCAGGGTCTGGTTAGGGGGCTGCTCCCGCAGTTTATGCACAACACTCATAATCGAAATTTCGCCGTAACCCAGGGCAGCCAGGAGGTCTTCCACAGAGTGATAGTTACACCGTTCGGCAATTTCTAACATCTGCGCCGATCGTAAAAGGGCATCTAAGCCGTTTTTACCTAGTTCTTTTTCCAGCAGACTGGTTCCCCTGGTGATATTTTCTTCCCGATGGAAACGCTTAAACCATTGGCGGATGCGGTGTTTGGCGGAGTTGGTAGCAACAAAATTGATCCAATCTAAACTGGGATGGGCGTTGTTCTGCTTCAGGATGGTAATGATGTCGCCGTTTTGCAGTTCCGTATGGAGGGGCACCATGCGCTGGTTGACGATCGCACCACAGCAATGATTCCCTAATTCCGTATGGACGCGGTAGGCAAAGTCGATGGGAGTCGCCCCCCTGGGCAGTTGGTAAACATCCCCCTTCGGGCTAAAGACATAAACTTCACTGTCAAATAGGTCTTCTCTAACAGAGTCTAGGTATTCTTGGTCATCGCGGTATTCCTTCTGCCATTCCACCAACTGACGCAACCAGACAAACCGATCGTCTGTCACCATGCCATTACTAGACTCTTTATATTTCCAGTGGGCTGCTACCCCATATTCAGCGATATGGTGCATTTCTTCCGTGCGGATTTGCACCTCGATCGGTTGACCGGCGGGCAACATAATCGTAGTATGCAAAGACTGATAGCGGTTCGCTTTGGGCAGGGCAATATAGTCCTTGAATCTGCCAGGGATCGGCTTAAAAGCATCATGGGCAACGGCTAAGGCACGATAGCATTCATCGATCGTATCTACCATAATGCGGACGGCTAAAACATCGTAAATTTCCTCATAGCCTTTACTTTGTCTGATCATCTTGCGATAGATGCCGTAGAGGTGCTTGGGTCTACCGCTGACCGAGGCATGGGTAAGCCCCAACCGATCGAGTTTTTCCTTCAGTAATTTCACTACCCCCTGAATCTGCTCTTCCCGATTTGCCCTGGTATCTGCCACCAAACTCTGAATGCGGCGGTATTGGTCTGGCTCTAAATATTTGAAAGAGAGGTCTTCTAACTCCCACTTAAACTGCCCAATCCCCAGACGGTTGGCAAGGGGGGCAAAAATCTCCATCGTTTCCCTGGCAATGGTCTGTTGTTTTTGCGGGGGCAGATGCTGTAAAGTCCGCATATTGTGCAACCGATCGGCGAGTTTAACCACGATTACCCGAAAGTCCTGCGCCATTGCGATAAACATCCGCCGGAAATTCTCTGCTTGTCGTTCGGTCTTACTGCCAAAGTTAAACTTAGAAAGCTTCGTTACACCCTTTACTAAACGACTGACTTCTATACCAAACTCTTTTTCTAATTCCTCCGTCGTAGTCTCTGTATCTTCAATCACGTCATGTAGCAAGCCAGCCGCAATGAGGGCATTGCTTCCCCCCAAATCCTTTAACAGAGAAGCGACCGCAATGGGATGGAGAATATAGGGCTCGCCGGAGGCGCGAAATTGCCCCTGGTGTAAACGGTCAGCAAAATTAAAGGCTCTCGCCAAAAAGGGGTCAGAACTGATCCAGGGAGGGCAGTAGGCAGATTCCGGATCGGGGACTTCTTTATCCATCAAGCCATACTAAAGGGTCTTCTTATAGTATAAACGGATGCTTTTGGGGCGTGATATATTTTTCTAAATAAACACTATGCCCCCGCCACACTACCCGATCGAAAATTTGATGCAAAATGAATAAGCCCCTGCCCTGCTCCGAAAGGGGGGAAGGTATGGCGCAGTCTCCCTCAAAATATTCCCCTATGCCATCCCCTTGGTCACTAATTACCCAAGTGTACTTATCTCCCTGGACGTAGTATTCCGCAGTAATTTTTTTAGTTGGATCAAGATTATTGCCGTGACGGGCTGCATTGACCAAAGCTTCTTGGAGTCCTAACCTCACCTCAGCGTGCCACCTCTGGGGTACTGCATCCAGCAAAAATTCTAAGACCGATCGGAAGTAGAGCGTCGAGGCAAACTGTAATGATCCAGACCTCTCCCTGGCTGGGGGCGGCGCAGTGAGAACCACAGGGAATACTCCAATACACACTTCTCCATTCTACCTTTAGTTATAGGAGTTGGTAAGAATTTGTCAGAATCGATCGGGCTGGTGGGGGACTGCCCCAATTTTGGTAAAGGAACGTTAAGTTGTCTTGGAGGGTGAGGATCGGTAAATGTTATCTTTATGGCTAATACCTTTACGGAGACAATCTATGTCAGATGAAATACAAAAGCCCTCAGGTAAAGTACCTACCTGGGGAGGTAGCACGGGGGGACTACTCTCGGCAGCCTTCACAGAGGAGAAGTACCTAATCGCCTGGAACAGCCCGAAGGAGCAATATTTTGAAATGCCTACCGGCGGCGCTGCCATTATGCACGAAGGGGACAACATGGTTTACTTCGCCAAAAAAGAGCAGGCGTTAGCCCTCGGTCGTCAGTTGCGGAAGTTTAAGATCAACAACTACAAGGTTTGGCGGGAATTTCCCAATGGGGATCAGGTCTATCTCCATCCCAACGATGGGGTCTTCCCTGAAAAGGTAAATCAAGGTCGGGTAGCTGTAGGCAGCATTGCCCGCAAGATTGGCGATAATCCCAGCCCTGGTAGCATCAAGTTTAGTGGGAAAGAAACCTACGAAGCCTAATTAGTTTGGTGGTTGAATTCAGGGGCGGCATTGTCCGCCTTTTTTTCTGTTAGCGTAAACACCATGGGATAGATGGGGCGTTCTTTGCGGATTGCCCATAGTTCTCTTTCTGTGGGGATATGTGCGGGATAATCATCGGTAAATAAACCCGCTCCAGCTTGGTTATGAAATTGGGGATGGGCATCAAAATGCTTCAAAATACTTTTAGCAGTATCTAGAACATCGGATTGGACTAAAATTCTACCGCCGGGGACAACTAATCTAGCTAATGTATCAACTAATTCCTGATTGACGAGGCGGCGTTTTTGTTGGCGGCGCTTGAACCAGGGGTCAGGAAATTGAATTGTTACCTCACTGACTTTCCCTGGTGGTAATAACCCTGGCAATGTGTTATTGATATTGCAAAACAAAAAATAAACATTTGTTAAACCTAAACTCGATCGGGTTTTGTTGCAATGTTCCACTAGGGGCTGGCGGATTTCTAAACCTAAAAAATTCCGATCGGGATATTGCTGTGCCATCGCCAACAAATATTCCCCTTCCCCGGAACCTAAATCTAAACTTAGAGGCAAGCTCCAATCTTGATAGATGCTCTGCCAATCGGGGGGAGGGGTCGGCTGCCTGAACTGCGCCGCTAGGGGGTTGACGTGCTCCCTTAATCGAATCAGTCTTGCCATTAAAACTCGATCAATACCTGCCCTAAGTAACGGTTACGCGCGATCGTTAATACCATTGCCTTGGGTTTGCGGTCTAGGAATTCCACTAGGTCTTCCACATCCCGGAGGGGCTGATTATTGACCGCCAAAATTCTGTCCCCTGGTCTGAGTCCCACGCGGCTGGCGATGGAATTGGTGGCAACTGCTTGAATGATAAAGGTTTGACCATCTACCGTAACCCCTAGTCTGGGTGCCTGGGGATTAACAGCAACATTGGGACGGTTGCGACTCTGGGCGATAAAAGTGCGGGCGGTAGGGGCGCTGGTCGCAAAGCCGATGCCCTGTCCATTGCCAATAATTGCCTTATTGACACCAATCAACTCCCCTTTAGAATTGAGCAGCGGACCACCGGAGTTACCTGGGTTGATGGCAGCATCGGTCTGTAGGTCGCCGTTGGGGGCAATTCTGCTTAAAATGCCTGTAGTTAAAGTGCCCGACAAGCCGAAGGGGGACCCGATCGCAAATACCCTCTGTCCTACTTGAATGCCCTTGGAGTCCGCTAGGGGGAGGAAGGGGAAGCGTTCTTGGGACTGCACCTTGATCAGAGCCAAGTCATTACGCCGATCGGTGCTGATCACATCTCCCGCAAACCTGCGCCCGTCCTGGGTTATTACTTCTACTCGGCTAAAGCCCTCCACGACGTGGGCATTGGTTAAAATCAAACCATCGCTACTAATAAAACTGCCAGACCCTGTGCTATCGCCGCCCCTAATTGTTACTACGGCGGGGAGGGCGGCTTGATAGACTTTAATGGTGACTTGTTCATCGTTGTTAAAGGCAGAACGGGGCTGTGCCTCCAGGGGGGCAAAATTCAGGATGGAACTTGCTAAAACACCGATCGTTAACAATTTATTCATAGATTTGACTCCATTGTCTTCATTTTAGACGTAGCTAGAAAATGAGAGTTTCCTAAACCCTTAGTAGTTGGGACTGCACAAAGGAGCGTGCCCACCGATCGGCTTCCAGAATATCAGCCAGACTAGGGCTAGCAATATGTTCGTGGCGGTTACAGGTAGCCTCAATCAGCTTGGGAATTTCCATAAAACCAATTTTTTCCGATAGAAATAATGATACTGCCTCTTCATTGGCTGCATTCAAAACGGCAGTCATGGTTCCCCCCATCCGTCCGGCGCTGTAAGCCAATGCCATACAGGGATACTTCAGGTGGTCTGGGGCACGGAAGGTAAGGCTGGCACATTTCACCAGGTCTAGGCGCTCCCAGTTAGTCGGAACCCGATCGGGGTAGGCGAGGGCATAGAGGAGGGGCAGGCGCATATCCGGCAACCCCAACTGTGCCAATACGGAGGTATCTTTCAGTTCAATTAAGGAATGAATGATGCTCTGGGGATGGATCACAATCTCGATATGGTCGTAATCCAAACCAAACAGATAATGGGCTTCGATCACCTCTAAACCTTTGTTCATCAGGGTAGCGGAATCGATCGTGATTTTTCTGCCCATAGTCCAGTTGGGATGTTTGAGGGCATCGGCGATCGTGACTTGGGGCAATGCTTCGATGGGTAAGTCCCGAAAAGCGCCCCCGGAGGCAGTCAGAATGATCCGTTCTAGCCCTCCCGCTGGTACACCCTGCAAGCACTGAAAAATTGCCGAATGCTCCGAGTCGGCGGGAAGTAGCTTGACTCCATACTCTTTTACCAAAGGATTGATCACCGCCCCCCCTGCAATCAGGGTTTCTTTGTTGGCTAGGGCAATATTTTTACCCGCTTTAATGGCAGCGATCGTGGGTAGCAAGCCGGCGCACCCTACAATGCCCGTCACTACCGTCTCCGATCGACTATAGCTGGCAACAGCCTCCAAGCCCTCCACACCAGCGACCAATTGGGGCATGGGGTCACAATCTGCCAGAGCCTCCCTTAATTCTGAGAACTTTTCCGCTTTGGCAATAGCAACCATCTCAGGCTGGAACCGCTTCACCTGACGGGATAGAAGCTCCACATTACTCCCCGTTGCCAAACCCACTACCCGAAACCGATCGGGATATTGCGCCACAATGTCTAGGGTCTGGGTACCGATCGAACCCGTAGAGCCAAGGAGAGTAATAGGTTTCATAAAAATTTTAGCTTTTCTTCTAGTCTAACTCTCCCGGCAATTTTAGACCAGCGCCGTCTGCCACTCCAACCGATCGAGGGTCTGGGAACGATCGTATGCCCGCACGAAGCTATCCAACTTGGCTTCAATTTGGAAAGGCTCCCCAATGTAGCCCTGGACTGCCTCCTGGGTTTTCAAGCCATTGCCAGTAATGTAAACCACTGTAGTTTCCTCTGGGTCAATCTTGCCTGCCTCTACCAATTTCTTGAGAACAGCGATCGTGGTGCCCCCCGCTGTCTCGGTAAAAATCCCTTCCGTTTCGGCTAACAACTTCATCCCTTCGACAATTTCAGCATCGGTGACCGATTCGATATGCCCCCCCGTCTTCCGGGCTACATCCAGAGCATAGACACCATCCGCCGGATTCCCGATCGCAATACTCTTAGCGATCGTTTTGGGTTTGACTGGGGCAATAAAGTCCCTCCCTTCGGCAAAGGCTTGGGCAATGGGGGAACAACCCTCCGCCTGAGCGCCACTAAACCGCACTGCCTTGCTATCCACTAAACCGACTTTAATAAATTCCTGGAAGCCCTTGTAAATCTTAGTAAACAGGGAGCCAGAAGCCAGGGGCGCAACAATGTGATCGGGTAACTGCCAGCCCAGCTGCTCTGCTACTTCAAAGCCCAGAGTTTTAGAGCCTTCCGAGTAGTAGGGGCGCAAATTGATATTGACAAAACCCCAGCCATAGGTGTTAGCCACCTCCGAGCAGAGGCGATTCACCTGGTCATAGTTGCCATGCACCGCAAACACCTTAGGACCATAAACTACCGTGCCTAAAATTTTGCCCGCCTCTAGGTCAGAGGGGATAAAAACGCAACAGTCTAAGCCGGCATGGGCAGCGATCGCTGCCGTAGAGTTCGCCAAATTGCCCGTACTAGCACAAGCCACCGTCGAAAAGCCCAATTCCCTTGCCCTACTCAGTGCCACCGATACCACCCTGTCCTTAAAGCTGAGGGTGGGCATATTGACCGCATCGTTTTTGATGAATAGCCGCTTGATCCCCAAACGTCTTGCCAGGCGGGATGCCTTCAGGAGGGGGGTCATACCAGTCCCTACGTCGATGTAGTTTTCTGTTTCCACGGGCAAGAAGTCTCGATAGCGCCAAATGGAGTGGGGACCAGCCTCGATCGATGCCCTTGTCACCCTAGAACCGATCGTTTCATAGTTGTAAGCCACTTCCAAAGGACCAAAACATCTCTCGCAGACGTGCATTGCCTTTGGTTCGTAGGTAGCGCCGCATTCCTTGCACTGGAGGGCACTGAAAGTTCGTTCACAACTATAGCGGGTCAGAGTGGCAGTCATGGCATTTCAAGTTACAGATATTGTTAGTCTACCACGATCCTTAAAACCCTAGAATTTATACCCGACTAAATTAGTCTTGATTAAGAAATAGGTAATTTAACGTCAATACCAGGCAAAACTTAGAGTTATTTCCTTGTCAGAGAATCCTTATCTTTGGGATTATGCTCTTAGTAAGATTTGAAAGGAGGAAAACCATGGGTAATCGCTGGTTAGGCTTATGTTTAGGATGGCTCACGATCGGTTATAGCGCCGTAGCCAATCCCCTAGACCAACAAACAAGGGGTAAATTTATCAGCCCCCCTCCCCAAGATAAGCCCGTCGTGCAGGAGATGCAGGGCAAGTTCCAAGCCCCCCAATATAGACCAGAAAGCCCTATTCTCACTACGGCAGACCTAGAGGCGTTAGAAAAAATCGAGGCATTGAACAAACTCCTAGAAACGGAATTTTCCCTATTTGAATATGGCGTAGCTCTGCGGGAAGCCAAAGCAGCGATCGGGGTGGCGCTTTTAGACCAGAGCATTACTGGGCTTGCTCCCCTGCAATCGGCGTTGGCTGCCCATACCCTGGCTTACGAATTCTGGCAGACCTGCTACCAAAACCCCACGGAGTTCTTCTGTGCCGAAACCCGCCCCGCCGTGGCTGAAGTAATGCGCCTCTATGCTAAGCCCCGCCTGGCAGAAAAAATTGGCTCCCCCGTAGAAATTGCTGTCAAATACCCCAAACCCTGGGTCAATACCAGAGTTCATGTCAGCCTCCGGGAGACCGTAGAATACATTCCCGCCAAGGAGCAGCAACGCATCCTCCGCCTTTTGTGGCAACGGGCATTGCAAGATACGGAACAAGCTCGTATTGCTTTAGGCAGGGTGTAGCAAACATTTGTAAAAAAAAGTTGAAAAACTACGTCTTTTGGCGTAATAATTAAGTTGTTTTATCCGATTGCTGTCACGAGGAGGTAGTAAGTTGGCAAGAAGACGTAAGCGCAAGAGTAAGCGTCGCCAAGAAGGGAAGAAGATTTTGGAGCATATTCCTCAATTTAGCCTAGAAAGTGGTGATGAAAAGCCGGTTACGGCGGCTCGCAAATATATCCAGGCATTCAAAATCCTTCCTCCGGCATTATTGCTGGTGCGTAGAAATGAGCACACCACCGATCGGTATTTCTGGGCAGAGAAGGGCTTATTTGGTGCCCAATATGTAGAGGAGAACCACTTCTTATTCCCCAGTCTGAGGAGTTCTACTGAAGAGTTAGAAGTAGCCCATTCTTCCTAGGGACTGGCTAGGTTCCCTGCCCGGTCGGTTTGTTCCCAAGGCAGATTCAGGTCAGTCCTGCCCAAGTGTCCATAGGCTGCGACATCTTGGTAAAATCTGCCGTTACGCTTACTGGGTAAGTCGCACAAGCCAAAATGTTTAATGATGGCAGCGGGGCGGAGGTCAAATTCCGCTTTTACCAGGTCTAGTAACCGATCGTCTGATATTTTGCCTGTGCCGAAGGTCTCGATCGTGAGGCTAGTAGGACGGGCAACCCCAATGGCATAGCTAACTTGGAGTTCACATTTTTGTGCCAAGCCAGCGCTGACAATGTTTTTAGCAACATAGCGGCAGGCATAAGCAGCCGAACGATCGACTTTAGTGGGGTCCTTGCCGGAAAAGGCACCGCCCCCATGACGGGCATAGCCGCCGTAGGTATCGACAATGATTTTACGCCCAGTCAGCCCAGAATCCCCTTGGGGACCGCCGATGACAAACTTGCCTGTGGGATTGACCAGGAATCTTGTCCGGTCATTGGGTCTTACGGCTAGATCGGTGAAGATAGGCTCTACCACTTGTTCCCAGACATCTTGGCGGATGCGGGCTTGGACTTTGGTGTTATCTCCCATGCCGTCGATTTCGGGGGTATGTTGGGTAGAAACAAGAATCGTATCGATGCCGACCGGCACACCGTCTTCGTAGATTACGGTGACTTGGGTTTTGCCGTCGGGTCGGAGGTAGGGTAATTTGCCTGATTTGCGGCAGGCGCTTAGGTTACGGGCAATGCGGTGGGAAAGGGCAATGGGCATGGGCATTAGTTCGGGGGTTTCGTTACAGGCATAGCCAAACATGATGCCCTGGTCTCCAGCCCCGATCGATTCTAAGACTTCATCTTCCGTTTTTCCTTCCCTGGCTTCGAGGGCTTGATTTACGCCTTGAGCAATATCGGGAGACTGCTCATCGAGGGCAACGATCACCGAACAGCTATGGGCAGCAAAGCCATTTTCGGCATGGACATAGCCAATTTCGGCAATTTTTTGCCTTGCCAAGTCTACATAATTGACCTGAGCCTTAGAGCTAATTTCCCCGGTAATTAGGACTAACCCTGTATTGACTACTACTTCAGCTGCTACCCTGGATTGGGGGTCTTGGCTGAGGAGGGCATCCACGATCGTGTCGGAGATTTGGTCACAAATTTTATCTGGGTGTCCTTCTGTTACGGATTCGGATGTAAAGAGCAAGGGTTAACCTCCTTAATTTTGGTTGATTTTACCCTAGATTGTCTCTTAACCCGTCAATTAGATTTTAATAAACATGACCAATGCGCCCAAAGTTAGAATACAACAACCGATCGTGATTAAAACAAAAGTCCGATCGTTGCCTTCATAGACCCGATTAGGTAGAGATGCACCCAATACTAAGAGGGTAATTACTACTAATGTACCAATCAAAAGGGAGGAATTCATAATCAGTTGGGTTGATAGAAAAAAACTCAACCTAAATCATAGGATGTAAACTAAAGATCAGTAAAGAGTAATCCTTTTGTTTTTCATTTTGGACTTATGCAAGAGAATTTTAAGTTAGACAGAAGACTGTAAATTGTTAAAGTTGTTACGGTTACAGGTTAGATTGAAACTATTGCAAACTCAAGGAGTACAAAAGTGTCCCTAAGAAACAGAGCAAATGAAAGATGGGAATGCCCAAATGGAGATGTGTGGACTGTTAACCTAGTGGAGTATGACAATAACAATTATGCTCCAGGTGGACACGATGTCGTGCTTCAAGTCAAAAAGAATGGTAATGAAGTTGGACACGTCACCGAACACTACGACTCTTCTTGGAAACTACTGAAAACCAACCACCACCCACCTGGATTTAATCCCAATTCAACTATTCCAAGCGGTTGTAAAATGGTTTAACATCCAACTTAATTTATTGTGAGGTTAAGATGACTTGTGGTTCTGCTGGAGAACAGCTTGATGGTAAAACGTTGTACAAGAAGCAACAACATATGCGCGACTGCTTCAAGTATTCTCCAGCACCAATTATTATTGCAGATGACTTGCATATACCAGAAAATATCGGTAGCGTTTTGCGCTTGGCAGACGCTGTAGGTAGTCAAAAGGTCTTTTTCATTACTGAACCAAACGAACAGAGTTTAAATCGCATTCGACGAACTGCCAGAAGCTGTGATGCACTGGTAAGTTGGCAGTTTGTTACATGTGATGAGTTTCTAATTGAGCATCTTCCACAGATACCCAAGCTGATTGCTATTGAACTGACAAATACTTCAACTAGTATTTTTGAAACAAATTTGCCGACTCAATGTTGTTTAGTTATTGGTAATGAAAGGCATGGAGTTTCTAAAACATTGCTTGAGCAATGCCAACAGGCAGTTCATATACCAATGTATGGTGTGAATGGTTCAATGAATGTAACCCATGCTTTGGCAATCTCATTGTTTGAATGGCGGCGACAATCTATGCAGCTCAACATGAATATACTGTCTAATAAAATACTGCGCCCGACCTGATGCTACTGGTGGCGGGTGAGTTCAGCTGATGGCATGATTAACTAAAAATAGGCGTTATTCTATTTTCTCGATCTTGGTAAAGTCTAAAATCTGAGTTGGTTCTAGGGTGATGCCTTTAATATTCGATCGGGCAAAGGCATATTCTCGATTCTGCCAGAGGGGAATAAAAGGAACATAGAGGGCAGAAAGGTTTTGTATCCGATCGATTATTTTTTTTCTTTCGGTTTTATTTTGCATCTGGCGTTGTTGTTTAATTAGGTTATTTAATTCTTGATCAAAAAAGAAAGAACCCTGAAAATGACTACTGCCCTCTACACATCGATCGTTTTCTGCCCGATCGCAACTTAAAAAAGGCTGAAGGAAGTTATCGCCATCCAAAATGTCGGGCACCCAGTCAAACAAAAAAGCCGGATAAACCCCCTGGTCAATTAGGGCATAGGCGGTAGTAGTTTCTACGGGTTCCAGTTCCAGGCGAATTGTGCCCCCCAAATCCCGATCGATTGTGGCTTGGAGGGTTTTGGCAATTATGTCCCCATTGCCGCCGTAGCGGGGGGAGTACCATAGGCTAATCACTGCTGGACGATCGGGGCTATAACCCCCTTCTTGCAAGAGTTGTTTTGCCCGATCGAGGTCGCGACGGAAGACGGGCAAGGACTGGTCTAATGTTTTAGGAATTAAGCTGTAGAGGGGGAGGCGTTGCCCCATGAATACCCGATCGGCAATTAGCTCCCGATCGATTGCCAATGCCAGAGCTTGTCTTACCCGTTGGTCATCTAGGGGAGGCTGGGTCACATTCAAACTCATATACAAAATAGTGGCGCTATCTCCTTTAACTACCTGCCAGCCCTGCTTAGGGGCTTGTTCCTCCAAATTCCTGACCTGATAGGGGCTTAGAGTCTGGTAGGCAACATCCACCGCCCCAGTCTTAAAGGCATTGAGCAAATTGGCACTAGAAGAAAAAAACTGGATATCAATCCCTTGATTTTGGGCTTTTTTGCCCCAATAACCAGCAAAAGGACGCAATCGCAATACATTACCCGGCACATACTCAGTCAATTCGTAAGCACCCGTGCCTACTACCCGATCGGGGACAAAGCCGGGCTGACTTTGATAGAACTGGGGTGAGACTGCCCCCGCCCCCGTAAATGCTAATAACTTCAAAAAAAAGGGCAGGGGGGCTTTGAGGTAAACCACTAGCTCATCGGGCTTCGTTGCTTCTAAGCGATCGATCGTGTCCTTCAGTAAAAAACTTGGCGCACCCCCCATATTCATAAACCGATCGAGGGAAAATGCCATCGCTTTGCTGTCAAAGGCTATCCCGTCTTGAAATTTCACCCCCGATCTTAGAGGGATACGATAAACTAATCCGTCGGCGCTCACGGTTGGAAAATCCCTAGCCAACTGGGGCATCAACTCCGTCGTACCAGGACGGTAGGCATACAACCGATCGGTGAGGTGGAATAAAATGTTACCCGCCCAAAACTCATAGGCATCGGCGGGGTCCAGGGTGCGGATTTGGCTGGTCGTGCCAATCACAATCCGATCGGGTTTTGGCTTTATTGCCCCCTGACAAGCCACCAGGCAAAAGACAAGGGAGAATACACAACACCACTCGATCAATCTAATGCGGAACGGGAGACTCGAACTCCCAAGCCTTGCGGCACATGTACCTGAAACATGCGCGTCTACCAATTCCGCCAGTCCCGCTAAATTGAAGTATTCATTGTGTATCTTAACCCCAAAATTGTCAACTAGGCATCATTAAGGGCAGCAATACCGGGCAACACTTTACCCTCTAAGAGTTCTAAACTGGCTCCCCCGCCGGTCGAAATATGGCTCATCCGATCGGCGACCCCTACCTTCTCAACGGCGGCTACGGAATCCCCCCCACCGATGATGGTAATTGCGCCCTTGCCCGTCAGTTCTGCTAGGCTATGGGCGATCGCTTCGGTGCCTTTGGCAAACTGGTCAAACTCGAACACCCCCATCGGACCATTCCAGATCACGGTTTTGCAGTCAGCGAGGGCACTTTGGAAGGACTTGACGGAATCGGGACCAATATCTAAGCCCATCCAGCCATCGGGAATCTGGTCGATCGGGACAATTTGGGACTGGGCATCAGCGGCAAATTGATTGGCAACTACCACATCCGTAGGGAGGAGTAATTCCACACCCCGTTCCTGCGCCATTGCTTCGAGGGACTTTGCCAATTCCAGCTTGTCTTCCTCCACCAAAGACTTACCTACACTCAAGCCCCGCGCTTTGTAGAAGGTAAAGATCATGCCGCCGCCGATCAGGAGTTTATTGACCTTAGCCAAGAGGGCTTCAATTACCCCAATTTTGCTAGATACTTTAGAACCACCCACGATCGCGGCTAGGGGGCGTTGGGGGTTATCGATCGCACCGCTCAGGTACTGGAGTTCTAGGTCTAGTAAGAAGCCAGCGACAGCGGGTTGTAAAAATTGTGCCACTCCTGCCGTAGAAGCATGGGCACGGTGGGCAGCGCCAAAGGCATCATTGACATAGACTTCCGCCAGGCTTGCCAGTGCTTTGGCAAATTCGGGGTCGTTTGCTTCTTCCCCAGGGTAAAAACGGACATTCTCCAATAGAGCCACCCCGCCATTTTCCAGGGTTGCGATTTGGTTAGATACTTCTGCCCCAATACAGTCGTCACATTTGACCACCGATTGCCCCAATAACTCAGCCAAACGATCGGCAATGGGATTGACCCGTAATTTATCTTTGACCCGCTCTTCCAGGGTATCTCCCTTCGGTCTGCCTAAATGGGTCACAAGGATCGTCTTTGCCCCACTGTTGACTAGGTGTTTGATCGTGGGGAGGGCTGCTCTAATCCTGGTATCGTCTGTAATAGAGCCATTTTCTGACTGGGGCACATTAAAATCCACCCTGACTAAGACCTTTTTGCCCGCTAAATCTTCCGCCTTGAGATTTGCTAAAGTTTGCTTACTCACGCTTAAAAATCCTCCACAATAATAGTTTTGAAAGGTTCTTTGCTACCGTAGTAGTTACCAATTCCTTAATGATACCGAATCATGTTCACCACAATTCTCTTTGCCGTAGATAGTAGCCTCGAAGCCCGTCAAGCCACCCCGATCGTGGTTAGTCTGGTCAAGAGCTATCAATCCCGCCTGATTTTACTGTCGGTGATTGACGAAGAAGAACCCGATCGGGATAAAGTAGAAAGCCTTTTGTCCCATGCCCGTCAATCCTTTGAAGCAGAGGGCATCACACCCAAAGTGAAGATAGGAGAAGGTAAGCCCGCCTTCGTCATTTGTGATACTGCCGATGAATTGAATTGCAATTTGATTGTAATGGGCACTAGGGGCATAACCGAAAACACCGAAAGTGTGAGCCAACGGGTTATTACCCTGTCACCTTGCCCAGTTTTAGTTGTACCATAGAAAAAAATAGTTTCCCCTATGGCACTACATCAACTCCGTCGAGTTCAACTAATCAGAGAAGTTAAGGAATTAAAAGAGAAAATTGCTGAATTGGAGCAAGAAAGGAAAGATGCGGAATTATTATTAGAAACTACCATCAATCATTCCGATCGGGTTGAACAATTACTCTATGAAATCACCAAACGGCTAGAAAGAGAGATCAAAGAAAGGGAACACGCTGAAGCAGCCTTAGAACTAATTTTAGAAGTTCTAAAACAGGAAAAAGAAGACCTAGAAATTATCTTAGAAACCACCACTGAGCACGGAGACCGGATGGAACTCGATCGTTATCGAGACACGATCGAGATCGCCCAACAAAATCGGGAACTATTCCGCCGCATTGCCGAAGCAACACCCCTTAGTATTATTGCGGTGCGTCAAAGTGATGGACAGATTATCTACGCCAATAGCACGGCTAGCAAAGAGTTGATGCTTTCCGAAGAAGAACTCCTAAAATTAAAACAAGCCGATCTGTTTGTTGTTCATCCTGATATTCCCATCAATGCTAATTCTAGTCAGAGTTATGATTTAAGAATGCGCCGAGGCGATGGTAGTTACTTTTGGGCGGGGGTAACATTTACTGAACTACAGTTAGTTAAAGAACCAACTTATATCACTACTTTTACTGATATTACCGCAAAGAAAGAACAAGAAACTTATCTCCATCGGTTGGTCACTCAGAGGACTAAAGAATTGCAACAAGCGAAAGAAAAGGCAGAAGCTGCCAATCGGGCAAAGAGTGTATTTCTTTCGCAAATGAGCCATGAAATTCGCACTCCATTAAATGCAATTTTAGGTTTTACTCAACTTTTGTCCCTCGAAAAAGACCTTAGTCCCAGTCAAATAGAAGCCTTAAAAATAATTCAAAGTAGCGGCAATCACTTATTGAAGCTAATAAATGAAATTTTAGAATTATCCAAAATAGAAGCAAGTAAAATAGAGTTAGAATTAGTACCCTTTGATCTAACCGATCGGTTGCATTACATCTATGAAATGTTTAGATTAAAAGCAGGAGAAAAAGGCATTGCGTTAAATTGGCAAATCGATTGCCCCCAATGGGTAATAGGTGACCCAGAAAAAATTTCTCAAGTTCTCATCAATTTAATTGGTAATGCTATAAAATTTACTAATCAAGGAAGTGTTACCCTCAATGTAAACCAAGTAGTTAAAAGTGAGCAAGAAGTATTGATCAATTTTACCGTCATTGATACAGGTGCAGGTATAGCAGAAGCAGATCAAAATCTTATTTTTGAATCATTTGGACAGACATTAGTCGGTCGAAAAGCATCAGAAGGGACTGGACTAGGACTAACAATTTCTCAAAAAATAGTCAACTTGATGGGTGGTGAAATTAAATTAGAAAGTAAAATAAATGAAGGCAGTAAGTTTAGCTTTTCTCTCCTATTAAATTTACCTACTGATATTCCTCAAAAACAGGAGGTAATAATCGAAACTTCTTACCTGGAATATGATACTAACTATCGGGTTTTAATTGTTGATGATGAGCCGACCAATCTATCTTATTTGAATCGTTTGTTAAACCGATCGGGTTTTGCGGTGCAGGAAGCAGAAAACGCCGAAATTGGATTAAAACTATGGCGTGAATGGCAACCCCATATCATTTTGACAGATTGGCGGATGCCAAAGATGGATGGGCTAGAAATGGTAAGACAAATTAGGCAGATAGACAATAAAACACCCATATTACTCATAACAGCAAGCTCCTATGCGGAAGATGAAGAATTGATTTTAAGTGCTGGTTGTAATAGTTATCTATTCAAACCAGTCGATCGGCAAAAACTACTCAGTGAAATCGATCGGTGGTTGACTGAAATTTATCCCCGTAAAGCAAAAGAACCCCTCAGTATTTTGTTGGCAGAAGATAATCCAGTAAATCAAAAAGTAATTCTAAGAATGTTAACAAAACTAGGTTACAATGCTGACGTTGCAGTGAATGGTCAGATAGCATTAGATGCCATTAGAAACAATAAATATAATTTGGTTTTAATGGATGTAGAAATGCCAATTTTAGATGGTATTGAAGTTACTCAACAAGTAAGACTAGAAATTGATAATCCCCCAGCAATTGTTGCTATGACCGCCCATCGCGATCGAGATGAAATGAACCGTTGTCTTAAAGCAGGTATGAAAGAATTTATTACTAAGCCAATTTCTATAGAAGAATTAAAAAAACTGTTAGAACGATATGAAGGTAGTTGACCCCCTTTATTTAAGGGTGACCTATTCTCCTGATCATTTATTTTTAGTAACTCCCGATCGGTCTTGGTCTTACTTAGAAGCAGAAATTAAAATACAACAGATAACTTCTACTCTCATTAACTATGGAGTTAGTAAGGGAAACCGAGTAGGAATTCTAGCATCAAATCAACCAGATTATATTTTTTTTGTTTTAGCCTTAACTAGAATTGGAGCAGTATCAGTATTTCTTAATAGAAGAATGAACATAGCTTCAATTGGCAAACAACTAGAATCGATCGGGGTTCAATTCCTCCTGACTGACCAGAAGTTAGATTTAGATAAAATCACCGTAATATCTTTTTCAAACTATGATACAAAACAACTAAAAACCCATCCCACACTATCATTAAATGAAGCCCATAGTGTTTTCTTTTCTTCTGGAACTACAGGAAATCCTAAGCCTATTCTTTTAACATTAGGCAATCATTATTATAGTGCTATTAGTGTTTTATCACGCCTGGTTAATAATATAGAAAATAGGTATTGGTTGCTATGTTTACCCTTATTTCATGTAGGAGCTTTTAGTATTGTATGGCGCTGTCTCTGGTCTGGTATAACTATTTTTTTAACAGAGGGATTTGATGCTTCTCAAATTGTGCAAATTGTCAATACTTACCCGATCGGTTTAATATCATTGGTGCCGACAATGTTAGTAAGAATTTTAGACGATGCAACTTTTGAACAAAATCGATCGGTTTGGCAAAATCTGCACGGCATAATGGTAGGAGGCGCTCCATTACCGCAAAAATTAGGAGAACGTTGTTTATCTCTTAAATTACCCCTAGCAATTTCCTATGGCTTAACTGAGGCATCTTCTACGGTAAGTCTTTTAACAACAAATGAGTGGCAAACTAAACCATTTTCG